>Ga0209425_10007732_pt1 | contig 10016 bp, 7 predicted proteins | sample COG_05_FD_184749 | JGI IMG/M metagenome (GOLD analysis project Ga0209425, IMG submission 184749) | Pelagic Microbial community sample from North Sea - COGITO 998_met_05 (SPAdes) (version 2) | ecosystem: Environmental > Aquatic > Marine > Neritic zone/Coastal water | place: Helgoland, sampling... | reverse complement strand
AAGATTTTTGAACATTAGTTTGTCCTAAAAATCAAGTTTCACTTTAATAATAGCTTCCCTTGAATATGATTTTAATATTGGTTTTGATAACTTAGCAATCGCCAATAATTCATTTGCATCATTGTAAAGACCAACCTGTGTAATAAAAGTTTTAGGGTCTTTATAAAAAGTAGCTTGTGTTAATGAACCATCAGATTGAGTAGCGTAAGTTGGATTAGTACTGAAATTAAAGTCTCTGTTGTTTACACGAACAAAGTAATTTGTTGAACTAATTTCTTCTTCTCTACGAGCTTGAAAGTTTGCACCTTCAACTATTGAATTGTATAGTTTTTGTGGATTATTATCAAATTGGTCTGTGTTACGAGCTGTTGAAATATCTGCAACATCATCATCAAGTTTTCTTGCATTTAACAATATAATTCCTAAGTCTGGATAAAATAATCCATATGCACCATCACCACCTTCAGAAGCGGCAGCTGTTGTGACACCACCTGAAATGGTTCCTGCAACAACATTAAATACTCTACCACCCTCGTTTACGGTTGGATTGTTTGAAGCACCACTATCATCAATCAATGTTACTTTATCACCTCCACCATCTAAATGAAGTTCCCAATTACCTGGGTCTACTTTTTCTCTTTGTCTTGCTCTTTGGAACGAGATAAAGTAAAAGTCATCTTTTGATACTGTACTTCCAGCTGTAAACTCAACATTAGTAGAGTTAGGTGGTAATAATAAATTTCTAAATTGTCTGTAAAGTGCAGCTGATTGTCTACCACCTGTTGTTAATTTGGTTGTATTACCTGCTGAACCACTTCCTGCAATATGAGCATATCCTAATGAGAATTGAACTTCTGCAGAACCTGAAAGGTTTGAGTCTTCTTGGTAAATATCTAAGAATGAACCTGTAATGTTTCCATTAAGTGATTGTGTGTAAAATGAAGTAAGGGTCGACGAACCTGCACTCCATAAACCACTTGATATTATTGTTCTTTGATTTTCAACTACATCGTTTTGTCTATTGAATCTTTGAAATGCCATTATCTACTCCTTAAACTTTACTTGGGTCAGCCTGAACTGAAACTGATATGGTGAATTGTGCACCTGTTTGGTTTCCTGTTACTGACAAGTTTGTATTTGTTAATGTTGTTAAAGACCTTGATATCACTCTACAAGATTTACCTACAAGAGTAATAGAACGTTTTCTTTCCTGTTCATTTAAGAATATTGGTGTTGTAGCTTCTTGCATTGGTCCTTCTTTCATTATTCCCCCACCAAATCTGGCTGGATTTCTTTTAGCAGGTCTTCCTGAACCAACTACCGTTAGATTTGCAACATCTGCATTAAATAATGTAAATGTGTAATCCATATCTCCACCATTTCTTGTGTTCGGTGTTACGGTCTGTGTAATACCAGCACCTTTAAAATTCAATGAAGGTGAAGGTAATTCCAATATAGGAAGTTTTGCTGTTTCCTTTGGAAGTGTTGTTAATTTATATCTCATTAATTGATTTTCATCTACGAACGCCTCTAATAAAGGCATATTTTCAATTACTGCTCCATAATAGTTTGAACCATTTGGATGTGCAGTATCCCATAGATTATAATCTACTTCATCATCTGCTAATGCAAATTTTGTAATTCTAAATTCGTTCTGCCCTCTTGCCAAAAGTTCACGACCTTTTTTTGTCAAGATAGCATCTACTGTAATACTCGTGTTGTCTAAAAATCCCATTTTATTTTACTCCTGTGGAAATTATATAACTATTCTTTTTCAATAATAAATATAAGAAAGTCAAATTTTCCATTGTTATTTTATCTTTCTACTTTCAGTTTAACAACTTCTGAATCTTTTGTTTTTAATAATGTTGGTGCAACTTCATTAACTATTACCGGTTCTTCACCATCAATAGAATTGTCTCTTGTAATCTTTATACCTTCAACAAATAATCTGAATAAAGATGAATCATATGCCATACTTTGAAATTCTGCTGGTTCAAATGATGAACTATTAGGATTATTTATTAGAGCATCTTTTGGTGTTGCATAGAAGAATCTTTGTATTTGATTTCGTTCCGATATTCTTGAAGCTGTAATATTTGGTTGAAGTGTTTCGGTAAATATAGTATTTGTTCCTCCGAGTGTTACACTTGCTGTTGCATATAAACTTCCAAATTCACTTTTCTTATCTATTGTATCTAATTTAACAAGTGAACGATTATTTAAGAAACCTAATGATGAACCTGTATCAAAATAAGCAAGATTAATTTCACTATTGTATGTAGTGTACTCACCACTTGTTTCAAAATAATTATCATTAGAACCTGTAATGTATCTTGTTACTTTAATTCCTTCACCGAAGTGTCCTGCGTTTTCAAAATACTTATTGTCAAACTCAACATCTCTACCTATTACTTGTTTTGAACGCTCTAAAATATTTGGTTCAATCAATACACCGAGTGTTGAATTTGCTTTAGCTGGTAATAATGATTCTAATGCATCAAAAATACTTGAGTCATAGAATTTTAATATTCTTAAGTAATCCCAAAAGTTATTAGTCCCCCAGTATCTTTTAAAGTATTCTCTTCTAATTTGTCTTAAATCTTTGTAAAAATATTTTTTCTGGTCTCTTGGGTCACCAATGTAATCATCAAAATTAAAGTCAGCTATACTATAAATGATATCTTCATTTACAACATCAGTTGGTGAAAAATAAACTCCTAATTTATTATCATCTTTTGTGAACTTATCTATTGATGGTGTTTCCCAAAGAACTCTTTTATCATTAAATATTGTTCCTTGTTTGTAAGAATTATCTATTCTAATCTTTGTTGCATTTCTACGACTTGGACCAACATTAGGAACTTTTAATTTTTCTTGGTCTACAATATTTCTTGAGAAATTTCCTGTAAACCCATCAGTGTCTACTGAATATTGTTCGTATGATTTTAAATGTGCTGAACTCGTTACACCAAATGTTGCAATGTTTCTATTGTCGTTTAATTCATAACGAACTAATAATTCATCATAAGAAGATGAATGACTATTACCATTGTAAGTCTTAGGTGAACGAACGTGATTATCAAATACAGTTGAACTTAATGGTTCTGACCATAAACGATATTCCATCAATGAACCCGAAAATTGTGTTCCGAATGAATTACCATCACCACCCAAGTAAACGTGTCCTGATGAAGTATATGCTGCATTCATAGTTGATGATGTAACTACCATTGTTTCGGATGTTGACCAAACAATTCTTTTTCTTGTTGAATCATATTGTTTTGCGGTTAACTCATATGAAGCAGAAGCGTGTATACTATCTGATGTAAATTCACTTCCATCACTAGCAGATGTTCTTGTCAACATAACTGACCACATTTCATCATTGTAGAATTCTTGTAAAGATGATGTAATAAATTTAACACGACCATCTGAACCACTAATGGTAAATCTTAAGTAACCATAGTCATCTGATGAACCATTATCCTCAAGTGATATTGCCCAACTTCCTGCACTCCCAGCACCAGAACCTGATTTCTGTAAGATTACTTGGTCTTGTGATTTAGGGCTTCTAAATCTAAATTCTACGGTGTCTGGATATAATCCGTTATAAGCATCCCATTTAGTTTTAATGTATTGTCCTGATTTAAAGTCTGTAGCTCTTGTGAACTTTCTTTTAATTTCATAACTAACTCTGTTTCCGTCGTCTGGTCCACCGTATTCTCTAACTCTTAATATAGAGCTCGGTATTCCGTAACAACTTAACAATCCTTTTAGAGCTCTTTCAGTTCCTTTTGATTTTACAAAAAATGGTAAGTTAGCTAAAACTCTTTTCCAAATCTTTTCCGTAACTTCTTCTTGTGGTGATTCGTATAATGGTGTTCCATCTGTATTTTTACCTAATACATATTCGGGTAAATTTACTAAATCATTACCATTAAATAATTCTAACCCAAGTGATTTTGCATATTCTCTTGCTACATCTTTCGAGATACCTTCTGATATTTTATCTACTCTTTTATTGATATCAGTAAATCTATTAACATATGTGTATATTTCATCAAATTGTTGACCAGTCATATCCATAAATTCTAAAAACACATTGTTTTGAGTATCAGAATAAACGTGTTCTGGTAAAGAGTTTCTTAATGAATTCATATTTCTTTGGTCGTAGTCCGAAGCACTTAGTATCATAGTGTTGTACCACAATGTTGAATCAACATCCCCTGAATCTAAAATGTGGTTTATTTGTTTACCAGAAGAATCAAATGATGATGACTTAGGCCAACTTGTATCGTGGAATTGTCCGTCTGATGAACTTACATAAGATGTAGCCTCATAATATAAGAAGTTCTCATATGGGTCAAAAGAGTTTTTCACTCGTTGCCTTTTCTTCTCAATATCTTGTATAGTTGATAATGAACTTAATACTGGTGATAAGGATGAACTATCTGATGTATATCCTTCGATTAATTGTAATTTCTTTTTAAAATTACTAAGTCTTCTTTCTGCACTTGAGAAATGAATAAAGTTTCCAAACCCTGTATCGTCTTCCTCAAAATTTAAATTTGATGTTGTCTTTTGATAATCAATATTTGGTTGAACATCTAACAAGCTACCTGAAGATACAAGTCTTTCAATATCTCTGGTGTCGTCATCATTTTCACTTAATAATCCTGTATGTGTTTGATATCCAGTTCCTTTGAAGTTGATTGGATTATCTACTGAATTAAAATTTGGTAGTCTTAAAAATAGTCCGTCATTAGGTGTTGATTCAAATGGTACCAATCTAACTCTTTCAGAATAATTTGGTAATCTTTTTTCTACTAATGTAAATTTATCACCGACCTCAACATCTGAAGATAATGGTGATTTAGTTTTAATAATTCTTTGTTTACCATCAATACCTAACTTACTATTTGTTATCAAGTAATATTCATTATCAACCTTAGCATATGTTTTATATCTATTGATATTACTCTTTGTATAATTTACCTTTGTATTCTTAAATTTATTCGATACTTGGTCTTCACCTTTATGTTTGTATAAATCAACTCCTTCATTGTAAGATAACGAAACTTTAATACGATTATAATCTAAAACTTCTTTAATAGTTGCAACATAATCTTGAGCATTTAATTCAATGTCTTGTGGTTTGATAATTTTTTCTTTTGCTTTTTTACCACCCTTTGTTGTAACTTCACTACCATTAGGTAAAACTTCACTACTATTAGATAAAAGTCCTTTTTTAATTAAGTCTTGTTGTAATATTTGATATCCGGTAGTATTTAACAATGAAGGATTATTTTTAATTTTTTCTGCTTGTTCTCTTTCAGTTAATGCTCCACCTTTATTTCCTAACCCGTCAGCAACCATAGCTGCTTTTGTTTCTTCTGAAACATAAAATGGTTTACCTGCTTCATCTGCACCACTTGATACGTGTTGTGAAAATTCATCTCTTAATGCTTGAATACTTGCCGGTGGATTCTTAGGGTCAAATCCTGCGTCCTTAATCGGGTCGGAAATTATTTTTCCGTCTCGACCTATTTCTTCCAACACTACTCCACCTGGTCCCAGAATTTCAATAACACCATCTGGTCTAACATTTGTTTGAGAATTTTTAAACATTGGTCCTTGAACAATATTACTTGGAGCTGTTTCATCATATGCTACAGCTGGACCTTGTGATGGAACACCTCCAGTCGGTGGTTCCACTGGTAATCCACCAATAGATTGTATAGTTCTAATTGGTGCAGTTGGTGTATTTGGTTTTGGTGTAGGTAGTTGTAAAGTTGAAGCAACTGGGGTATCTGGTACAGTTTTTACCGTATTAGATGTTGAACTAACTACTGATTGAGCTTGTGTCTTTGGACTTGTAGTCTTTGGTGAATATATTGATTGTATATTTGACTTCACTTGAGACCTACCTGGAGTAGTTATGTTTGATGGTGATTGGGCACCACCACCGCCAGTACCAACATTTGACATCATTCTGGTTGTCGTTTGTTGTGAACTGGTTTTTTTACCCTTACCTTGTTGTGACTCTTCAGTTCCAACATCAAAGTTAGGAAACTCTCCTTTAGCTCTTGCCATACTAATTTAACCTTATTGGTTTATGTTTGTAGTTTCTCTTTTTCTGTTTTTCAGTTGGGTAATAAGACTCAACTAAAAATAAATCTTTGTAAACTTCATTATTATATTTTCTAATAATTCTATTGTTTAACTTTATTGTTTCACCATACATTACTTTTTTAATGTTGGTGTTGAACTTAGGTTTCGTATCCCACCAAGATATATCAATCTTTGTTTTATACTTAATTCCAATTTCAATTCCTTTTCTTAAAATACTTCTTAATTCTTTATAATTTAGTTCACCCGTTAAAATTATATCTATGTCGTGTGTGGTCCAAGTTTCATTAAATCCACCACATACCCAAACTACATAGTTGTCAACATTTGGTAATTTTAAAAATTCTTTTTTCCAACTATCAAACTTTTCTTTAGTTGGAATTTCAAAATTAAAAAAATTAGTTTTGATATTTCCCTTCTCCCACAACATTAATTACTATCTTGTGCTCTATCTTGTAACGCACCATCAGCTGCAAATTGTTCTTCTTCAGTACCGTTTTGTATATACCAAATTAATTGTGAATTTGAATAATCTGGAACCTCACCATTTATATTATAATCATCAAGGAAAGTTGAATCAGTAGAATCATCTTCGGTATCATCATCTGGTAAATCTGAATTATCAAAGTCTTCTAATCCTGTTACTTTATACATACTTGGAATAACTATTTGAGCTCCTACCATATTTTGGGTAAAGCCTCTATCAGTATCGGAAATTTCAAATTCCATTATGTCTGGTTTTTTTGAATCAAATTGTGCTCTACCTGTTGGTGAATATTGAATCGTTTCACCCATTTCAACAAACTCATTTCTGTATGGTTCATATGATATCATATTGTCAAGTTCTAATATAAACTCATCTCTATCTGGTGCAATGTCCGTGATGTTGTATTTCTGTTCTCTAACAAAAAGTTCTTCTAAATTTGCACTATTGGTATTATCTCCTTTTGATTTATAGAATCTTGGTTTACCTTCATCAACGATTCGTTTAACTTCTCCGGTGTAAACTATACCATTTGAATCAACATATATTGGTCGTTCTCTACCTGCTAGTCTTCTTAGAAATTTGTAAGTTACATCATATTCACCATCACGAAATCCTAAATCTCTTAGGTGTTGACCGACATTAATATCGATATGATTTCCTTCATCAACAAAGTCAACTTCATCTAAAGCTAAAACTTTATTGACTAACAAATTACCACCTGTGTCGTAAACGTGTAACATCAAAAAGTCGTTAGTGGTATCTCTACCAAAACTACTATATATACGAGTCGGTGATGAAAATGTGTCTCTTTCTTTTTGTGATAATCCGTATTCTTTTGCCATCTTAACTCTTTATGTTTTTATCTATAACATATGGAAATCCAAGTTTTAACCAAACTTCTTGACCTTTTAGTGTTCTGTACAAATGGTCTTCAATGATTTCATCATATCTTAATTTCTTTAAATCTTTTTTAATTTCTTTAAATCTTTTCCTACTGATGCCTCGGACATTTCTTTTTTTATTTAATCTAAACTCTTCCCAACCTTCGGCATTTTTATTTAATTCGTTTGTTCTAACAAACATATATCTCTTTCTTTCACTTAAAAAAAACTCTTGTAGTTTAGCATTTAATTTTGCTGTTGATGTAGACTCGTCTAATTCTTCACCATATATCTCACTAACAACTTCAACAAGATAATCTCTATTGGTAAGAATTCTTTCTACAACTTCATCATTAACTGAATCTCCTTCACCAGTATCATCATCATCCGAATCATCATCAAGGTCTTGTGGTTGACCATAATATGTAAACTCTGAGTCTAAGGTTCCGTTAAAAAAATATTGTGTGTTTGGTAATCTCACCTCTTGAAATTTCTCTTCAAGTGCAACTCCTGGTACATTACTTTCAAATGATACTAAGTTACCATTTTCATCTCTTGGTGTAACATTGGTGTTTACTGAACCTGATATTTCCGACTTCTTAGTAATGTCATCTATGAAAGACTGATATTCATTTCTATCAGCATTAATCATATTATTATATAGTTCTGATTTTTTAGCTGCGTCTGATGGTAAATAAGGCATTGTTATCTCACAACTCTAAATTCATAATTATCATCATAGAAGTTTATTTGTTCGTCTGTTGTTCCACTACCACTAACGACCTTAACACAAAAACGATAATTTCTTTCTGCTTGGAATCCGTTCATTTGAACTCTGAAAAAATTACCTGTGGAATCACAACTAACTTTTGAACCACTACCAAATGGTATAATTACTTCCTCGGTATCAGCATCTCTTACTTCATAATATATAGAACCACTTGGTAAATATTTTACACTAAGTTCTGCTGGTGATGTACCAAATGTAGTAGTAGGATATAACTCTCTACCAACTAATCTAAATTTAACAATTGAGTTTTCTTTATATTCGGTTCTTAAATTTTTAAAATAAACTTTTAGACTTTCTAAATCTGTTGAACCCAATCCTGATAAACTTCCTGTTGACCAACTTGAATCGTCCCACACTGCTTCTAATTTAGGTGGATAGATTGTATGTGTTTCTCTACCGAAGTATTTTAAATTTCCTAACCTATCTGAACTAGCTTCATCTTTTGTAGTGTCACTACCTGAATTGTATGAGAATGTAGAATCTGTTGGTGTAATGGATTGTCTCTTTATAATAAATCCGTTGTTTGGATAAACTGATGATGAATAAACAAAGTTATTAACTAAGTCCGTGACATCTGCTCTAATATCTTTTTTGTCAAAAGTTAAATCATAAGATGAACTAACTTTATATTGACCAGTTTGTGAAGTAAACCAAGAACCCCCGTCTGTCAATACTGAACCTGTAACCCAAGGTGTTGATTGTTCTTCATCACGATAACGATAACTAGCTCCGTCTCTCGTAACTGGTGTGTGGTCAAGTTTACCTGTTCCTTGTTTCCAACTACCACTAATCATATATACAAAAATACTTTGTTCTGCTTCAACTTCTTCTGAAGTTGCATCAAATAAATTTAAATAGTATTTTGCAGTAGAAGGAATCTTTCCGTCAATTATAGATTGTGATATATAAGATAAGTCAAAGTCAATCAATACTCTTGATACATTTTGGACATTTCCATTATCACTAACAACTTTATTAATTTCTAATATTTCATCTAAACCTGTGTTAATAGAGCTGGTTGTTCCACCTGAATAAATTGTTGTGTCTCTTTTTCCAAATTCAAAATAATGCATTATCTATCTCCCACTACTCTTCCCTCAATATCACTATCGGGGAATTTAAGTTCAAATATACTTGGGTCTAATGAAGGATATATAACTCCGTCTTTTGATGCGGAATCTATATCATAAGAATTACCACTATACCCATTCACAACCTTTGATTTATTCTCAATCAATATTAAATCTTTGTTTGGATTATTGGTTTCTGGTGGAACCAATGATACCACCCCATCCACTAATGAAATCTGATATGCTAAATCACTCAATACAATTGGTTGATTAATTTGCCATTTATCAGTAGAGAAAAATTGTTTTACCTTTTGTATTGCTCTAAACAATACATCATTTTTGTTAAATCCTCTCTTAACAATAATATTAAACTTTACTCCAATATTAATAATGTATGCATCTTTAAGATTGATAGCATCCGTTAATACTCTATATTGTGATAAGTAAAGTTTTAAATTTTCTTTTACAGCTGTATTGAGTCTTACTAATTTTTTATTTGAGTCATATCCTAACAAATACATATTTAAAGCAAATGGATTTATATTATCAGCGTTTCTGTTGACTCTTTGTGCTATCCCATCAATAACTTGTAATTGACCAGACTCTTCTAATTGTTCATCTTGAACAACAAATGCTTTTGATATATTACCATATTT
>Ga0209425_10007728_pt1 | contig 10021 bp, 8 predicted proteins | sample COG_05_FD_184749 | JGI IMG/M metagenome (GOLD analysis project Ga0209425, IMG submission 184749) | Pelagic Microbial community sample from North Sea - COGITO 998_met_05 (SPAdes) (version 2) | ecosystem: Environmental > Aquatic > Marine > Neritic zone/Coastal water | place: Helgoland, sampling... | reverse complement strand
CCTTCGTGGTTGGACTGAAAGTTTACAACTTCGCATCCCAGAGTGGAACCAAGGGAAACAGTATTTTGAACAATTTCATCGAGAGTTTGGGACCCATAGATATCTGGTTCCCTTTTTCCCAAACGGTCAAGATTAGGTCCGTTAAGCAGGCCGATTTTTTTCATAATTCATCCATCTAATCGCAAAAGGAAAATATTCGCAACGCCGTATACAAAGTTCAGAGAGGACAGGCAGTCTCAACAAATTCGTAGGGAATATCAAATTCCTGTGAAACTTCGCGGGCAAGTCCGTCCACTCCAAACCTTTCGGTTGCATAATGTCCGCAGGCGTAAAGATTAAGTTCGAGTTCCTGGGCGAGGTTAAAGTGGTGCTGTTTGAGTTCTCCAGTGATTAGGGTGTCCGCACCTGACTGGAGAATTTTATCGACCGCACTTTGACCCGAACCTGTAAGAATGGCAATTTTTTCAGGCTTTCCCATTCCATACTCCATGGCATGAAATCCCTGAGGGAACAAATCGTTCAGGCGTTCGCTTAACTCCTCTCGGTCGTAGGAGCTAGTGGTCAATAATCCAATATCAACTCCTTCGTAGGGAAGAAAACTTCCGCAGGACTCCAGACCAAGCTTGTTTGCCAAAATTGCATTATTTCCAATTTCCGGATGGCAGTCGAGGGGCAGATGGGAACCATAAACCGCGAGGTTCGAGTCCATGCAAAGTTTGACCTTCTCAAAGTTCGAACCTGTCAAAGGGGTAGGGGGGGTCCAAAACAAGCCATGATGGCAGATAAGTAGGTCAATTTTCTTTTCAATGGCTAGTCGAAAAGGGACGAGGCCGGCATCTACACTTGCTCCTAATTTGGTTACTTCTCCATTGTTCTCAACCTGCAAACCATTCCAAGCTCCAGGGAAGTCGGTAATTTTATCCAAGCAAACACGTTGGTCGCAAAATTTTTGAACCTCGTTTAATTCCACCATTATCCTAAGTTTAGGTGAGGAAGTTTGGCGGGCGAGAAAAAAGTTTTTCGTTGCCTTAAAGTACAAAGCCTATACTTTTAAACCTTTTGCAGCAGGGTGGAGCAGTCTGGTAGCTCGTCAGGCTCATAACCTGAAGGTCGCAGGTTCAAATCCTGCCCCTGCTCCCAAATTATTAACCCTTAACAACATACAAAAGAAAATTATTTCTCCCATCCTCTCGTTCGGGATGGGCTTTGAACCATCAATATTATGAACGTATCTGTAAAAGATCTCCTCGATGCCGGAGTCCACTTTGGCCACCAAGTCCGCCGTTGGAACCCTAAATCCAAGCCCTTTGTTTACGACAATAGACACGGAATTTCCATTATTGATTTGGAAAAGACCTACGATTTGCTTGAGAAAGCTGCTCAGGCGGTCGAAGAAGTTGTTGGATCTGGTAAACAAGTCTTAATTGTCGGTACCAAAAGACAGGCTGTTGAACCAGTCCGTGAGCTTGCCGCTGCCACCAATATGCCATTTTGTGTGAATCGTTGGATGGGTGGAACTCTTACTAATTATGAGACTGTCTCCACAAGTATTGCGAAATATAAAAAGTATTTGCGCATGGAAGAAGACGGTACATTAGATAAAATGCACGGCAAAGAGAGTGCATCTATCAAGCGTCAAATGACACGCATGAACAGGGACTTTGAGGGGTTACTTAATCTACAAGGTCTACCTGGAGCGCTTTTCATTATCGATTCTTTTAACGAATCTATCGCAGTGGCTGAAGCTAACCGTTTGAAAATTCCCGTGATTGCATTGGTCGACAGTAACTCTGACCCATCCCTTCTTTCTCACCCTATTCCTGGGAACGATGACTCGACCAAATCCATCCGAATCATTGTGGATGTCATTCTTGAGGCCATTCAGGCAGGGGCAACTAAACGCACTCAAACTCCAACAAAGCGTAAGGATATTACACCTGTCTCCCAAGAACCTGATTTTCTTGATAATGAAGATGAGCCAGAAGTCACCCTTCCCGAAGGCTATGACGAAATGGACTTTGACGACCGTAAGAAGGCAGAAAAAACTGTCGATGAAGAGCCTCAATCTGAGACAATTCCTGTAGCTGATAATTCATCTGCTTCCGTTGAAGAGTCTGATTCAGATAGTAGTAAGAAAGCTGAAGCAAATCCAGATTCCGCAGACAATGCTGTCGCAGAGGAGTCAAAGTAATTAACTCTTCATTAACCTAATTTTTTACCAAGTTCGAATTACCTAAGATGTCCATCAACAAAGATAGTGTTATGGCCTTGCGCGAAAAAACTGGCGCCGGGCTTATTGATTGCAAGCGCGCCTTGGGCGAAAGTAACGGAGATATGGAAGAAGCTGTTTCCATACTTCGTAAAAAAGGAGTGGCAACCGCAGCGAAAAAATCCGGTCGCAGTGCAAGTGAAGGAATGATTGCTCAAGCCATATCTGAAGATCGTTCCAAGGGTATACTTGTAGAAGTAAATTGCGAAACTGATTTTGTCGCTAAAAACGATGACTTTGTTGTTTTCTCAAATGAAATTGCTATGGAGCTTTTGAATAACCCATCGGCAGACTTTGAAGAAAAGAGAACTGAACAGGTTGCAAAGATAGGTGAAAATATTAAAATTTCCAGATCTGAAACGCTTGCTCCTAAAACATCCGGTCTTGTTGAATCGTATGTCCACACCGGTGCGAAAGTAGCAGTACTCCTATCGGTAGGTTCCGATTCTTCAGAGGTTCATTCAAACGAACTTGTGGTTTCAATGGCTAAAGATATCTGCATGCACATTGCCGCGACTTCTCCGGTTTGTGTATCAAGAGACGAAGTGCCTTCAGAACTTGTTGATAAGGAAAAGGAAATTGCCCAAGCCCAAGCTGAGGGTAAGCCCCCACAAGCTGTTGAAAAGATTATCAGCGGCAAGTTGGAGAAATATTTTGCTGGCGTTTCTTTGCTTGAACAACCCTTTGTAAAGAACCCTGACCAATCGATTCAGCAATTTGTTGATGAAGTTGGAAAAGAGATTGGATCGCAACTCAAGGTAGAAAAATTCCTCCGTTTTCAAGTCGGGGACAGTTCTTAATCTTTTAGGATTTACCTTCTTAGATAATCCCCTTTCATGAGGGGGAGCGACCTTTATGCATTAAGCAGCCAAGTGCTTACACTGGCTGTTAAGTAGAGGCAGAGCAGTATAATACCGTGGGTTTTTACTAGGTGCTTTCCCCCTAACCAGTAGATTAATATTCCAGTGGTTAAGAGTAACCAGAGGTAATCAATCCACGGATAAGGTGCTCCGCTACATATCGGGCCCAGCACTCCAGCCAGTCCACCAATAAGGGAAAGGTTAAATAGATTTGATCCCACGATATTGCCCAGAAGCATCGAAGTTTGAGCTTTCCGAATCAGGCTGATCGATGCAGCTAATTCTGGCAGGCTTGTACCTATGGCTAGTAAGGTAAACCCAATCAGTTCCTCAGGCACTCCAGCAATCAATGCCAGGCTTTTAGATCCATAAACCAGAGAATCTGAACCAAGCCATAGGGCAAGAGTTGCAAGGATGAGCATAATGATGGAAATGAGCAGGCTGCTTGCAGAAGAGTTGTCAACCTGGCCTATTTCCTGAAATGTTTTGTTGGCACCTTTGTTCTTCAATGCATGGAAGGAAACCAAAATTAAATAAACGACGATAAATACAAGTAAAAGAGTGCCTGGAATCACTCCTAGTTCTCCGCGTGGCAGGAAGACCAAAGCGAGGCAAAAACCAATAGTTATCCAGCTTAAGCAATGTCTTTGTGCCTGAGAAACTGCACCTTTGGTAGATATGTTTCCCAACAGAAGGGCTATTCCGAGAATTAGGCCGACATTTGCTATATTTGAACCGATGATGTTTCCGAGAACCAATCCAGGAGAACCACTTCGAAGAGCCGATAGGGAGGTAAATAATTCAGGGGTGGAAGTGGCGATCGATACAATGGTCAATCCAACTACCACTGGTGGAATACCAAGCTGGCAAGCAATGTTTGAACTATGATCGCTTAGCAAATCTCCTCCCTTGGTAAGAAGAAAAAAGCCCATAATTATACAGAGAGATAATACACAAAGGTATAGGCCGTAAGATTGATTAGCCCATGGAGTGATCCAACTATCTAAAAGTTCGTACATCGGTCAGAAAATCGATTAGGGTGGTTGCTGAGTTTTGAATGGCAAGTAGATTCACCGGGCAAGAGTGTTCATCCGCCCTTGACTTGACGGCTCATTGCTTCATCTTTCCTCATTTTGCGTGAGGCGTACTCCAAATGAATGCTCCTGAAAAACTTAAAGATACTTTAAATCTTCCAAAGACAAACTTTCCCATGCGTGCTAACGCAGTGGTACGAGAGCCTGCTCGTATGAATCATTGGGAAACATCAGAAGTCTATGCAAAGATGCAAAAGAAAAACCAAAATGGTCCTTCTTTTGTACTTCATGACGGCCCTCCCTTTACCAATGGAGATGTTCATGTGGGCACGGCACTTAACAAAATCCTCAAAGACTCCATTTTGCGCTACAAAAACGCCCGTGGTTTTCGCACACCTTACTTACCTGGTTGGGACTGTCATGGCTTACCTATTGAGCATAAGGTAACGAAGAAATTAAGAGCCTCCAAAAAAGAGTTTGATGCTGTTGAGTTGCGCAAGGAGTGCGAAGAGTTTTCGAAGTCGTATATTGAAACCCAGCGCAGTCAGTTTAAGCGATTGGGAGTTTTGGCAGATTGGGAAAAAGAGTATAAAACAATGAATCCTGCCTACGAGGCAGAAATTCTTCGAACCTTTGCTGATTTTGTGGATCAGGGACTTGTTTACCGCAGTAAAAAGCCAGTGTATTGGTCTATTCCTTGCCAAACTGCACTTGCTGAAGCTGAGATTGAATACCTTGACCATACGAGTCCTTCTATTTTTGTTCGCTTTCAGATTAAAGGTGAGCAAGACGAGTATTTAGTAATCTGGACTACCACTCCGTGGACCTTGCCTGCCAACCTTGCCGTAGCGGTTCATCCCCGGGAGACATACTCTGAGGTGCAGGCGAATGGATCAAGTTATTGGATCGCCGAACAACGGGTGAATGAGTTTACCCAGGAGTGTGGATTCTCCGACCATACAATTGGCCGGACTTGCACGGGAGCCGAGCTTGCTGGAAAAGCCACTCTTCATCCATTTATCGATCGGGATAGCATGGTTGTGACCGCTGAATATGTAACCATGGATACAGGTACGGGGTGCGTACATATTGCTCCGGGGCATGGGTTGGATGATTACCTAACCGGTTTGGAACACGACCTTGAAATTTATTGTCCTCTAGATGATGGGGGAAAGTATTTGGATGATGGACAAATCCCAAAAGAATTGGTCGGTCTTTCTGTTTTGGAAAAGGCAGATGGCTCCAAGGCAAACCATGCAGTTTTGGAAATTCTTACAACTTCAGGAGCATTATTGGCTCAGAAACAATACAACCATCAATATCCTCATTGCTGGAGGAGCAAATCACCGGTGATATTCCGGGCAATGGACCAGTGGTTTGTTTCCCTCGATAAAGAAGATTTGCGAACCCGTTGCATTAATGGATTAAAAGAAGTCTCATTTACTCCGGAGTGGGGCAGAAATCGAATTCATGGGTTTCTTGAAGCTCGTCCAGACTGGTGCATATCGAGACAGCGTTCCTGGGGGGTTCCGATACCAGTATTTTTTGATGACGATGGAAATGTATTGCTTGATTCCAAACTGATTGAATTTCTTGCAGCAAAAATCTCTCAAGACGGATGCAATTTGTGGTTCTCCCAAACAGCAGAGGAATTACTCGCTGGTTATGAGCTTCCTGATTCTTGGAAAGGTCGGAAATTAACCAAGGGCCAAGACACCCTTGATGTATGGATTGATTCGGGGTGCAGTCATCGAGCGGTTCTTCGTGAAAATGAGGAAGTTTCCTGTCCGGCTGATTTATATTTGGAAGGTAGTGATCAACACCGTGGATGGTTTCAAAGCTCTCTTTGGACGAGCATGGTTTCTACCCAGTCGGCACCTTATCGAAGAATTTTAACCCATGGTTTTGTGGTTAATGGAGAGGGGAAGAAAATTTCCAAAAGCGATGGGAAACCCCAGACTGCAGATTCTTTTGTTACAAAATACGGGGCCGATGTTTTGCGCCTTTGGGTATGTTCGGAAGATTTTCGCAGAGATATTCCCTTGTCCGATGAAATCCTTGAGCAGGCGGTGCGGGCCTATCGCACCCTGCGCAATACATTACGCTTTCAGCTTGGAGCCCTGCATGACTTTTCTCAGGCAGAGCATTTGGTACCAATTGAACAAATGTCCCCAATCGATCTTTGGACTCTTGGAAAAACCAATGATTTAATTCGAGAGGTTACAGATGCATGCGAAAAGTATGAATTTCACCGGGCTATTCAGTGTTTAAATCGATTTTGTTCGGGTATTCTTTCTTCAACTTATCACGATGTGATCAAAGACAGGCTTTACACATTGGACCCGAATGATCCTTTGCGCCGTTCCACCCAGTCGGCTTTAACGAAGGTTTTTGAGACTTTGATAAAATTAATTGGTCCATTCACCCCTTACATTGCAGATGAGGCATGGGCATTTGGTCAATCGGGCGAGGAATATTGTAAGGATTCATTGAGTTTGCAGGATTGGCCGAAGGAAATTGATTTAGGGGCAGGTCAAATTGCAGTTTCCGATGTTCAGGAATTGTTAGATCTCAAAGATTCCCATGTAAATGAAGCATTAGAATCTTTACGGGTGAAAAAAGAGATAGGTCAGTCCTTGGACGCATGGGTTACCCTTTGTATAGCCCCGGACAGTAAATTCGTTGAGATTTTAAAACGTCGTTCATTGGATGAATTGGCCGAGTTATTTATTGTATCATCTGTTACCTTGGAAAACCTTCCTTCCGGAGAGGGAGATAAAGTCACAGCTTGTCATGCATCAGGTATACGTTGTCCCCGAAGTTGGCGCTGGGTTCCAGAGCTTGTTAAGGTGGAACCATGGGGTGAAGTGTCCCCGCGTTGTGCCGAAGTGCTTGCCAAGATTGGTTGAAATCGTATTCTGCCGAAAATCTAGTTTATATGACTGCAAAAAAGAAAGTCTCTTCTAAAACCCGAACAAAACCAACCAAGGATAAACCTGTGGCATCCAAAGCCAAGGCTCCATCCAAAAAAGCGGCCAAGCCAAAACCTGCAGCGAAGCAAGCTCCTGCTAAGAAGGTCACTAAGAGCGTGCCTGCCAAAAAGAAGCCCGCATCTGCATCGACTGCTAGTTCCAGAAAGCCTTCTGTTTCGAAGGTAAAGAAACCTTCCACTGTTGCCCCTGCCAAAACTAAAAAACAAGTTTCATCTAAGAAGGCAAAGCCTGCACCTTCTTCAAAAGTCTCTTCGAAAACTCGTGGATCTAAGAAAAAAGATTCAGCTACTATATCGAAGGTCAAAGAAATTGTCTCTAAATCAAGGGCGTCAAATCAGAAGGAGGATACAAAACAAGAAAGCACCTCCTTTTCTTTTAATGATGTCCTTGGATTAATTCATTCAAAAAAGAAAGAAAAACCAAAGAAGGTTACCGCCAAGAAAACTGCAGAAGTTCAACTTCCCAAAGTTACCAAGACCAAGCCTGAGAAAGTTTCAAAAGTAAAAAAGCTTACCACTGCTTCCATTGATGATATTCTTGGGTTTGGTGCTCCATCTGTGGGTCCAAGTCGCCCGGTCTGGGATGTAACTAAAGTTCCCACTCAATGGGCTTCTTATTACGAATCGTTAATGTCTTTGCGGAATTCGCTTAAAGGTTCTCTTGGAGAGCGTTCAAATGAGACCATAGGTGCGTCTGCCCGGGAATCGGGTGAATTATCAATCAATTCAAGTGATGCTGGAACGGAGACTTTTGATCGTGATTTAGCTCTTTCCATGGTTGCTAACGACCAAGAGGCTTTAGAGGAGATTGAAGAGGCGATTGATCGTATATTTGACGGCACCTATGGAATCTGCCTGGAAACACAAAAACCGATCAACAAGAATCGTTTAAAGGCGGTTCCTTTCACCCGTTTTTCGGTGGAGGGACAAAATCAGTACGAGCGTGGAAGAATTAAGGAAAAAGATTTTGGTGCTGGATCGTTTGCTACCCTAGCAGATTCAACCATGGGTGAAGAAGACTAGGTTTGCAGACTCCATCTTCTTTCTAATTTTTTATTTTGGCACAATACTTACGCTTGTGGACCGTATTGGTCAGCGTTCTTGTCCTTGATCAATGGTCAAAATCATGGGTAGTCGAACGGGCAGTTGAGCTCAGAAGGAATCCTATCGTATTAATTGATTCTCTCGAGGGTCCTGAAGCTTTTCTCGAATTTACTTATGTAACCAACCCGGGAGCGGCATGGAGTCTTTTTTCCGACTATCCTGAAGCTCTAACCTTACTAGCCGGAATTGCTTTGGTTTCTATCTTGGTTTTTCGCAGGCATTTGGAACTCCACCGAAATTCTTTGCAGTTTGTTTTTGGAGGAATTGCGGGGGGGATTGCAGGAAATTTAGGGGATCGAATATTTCGCAATCCAGCAGAGGTGGTTGATTTTATCGATGTTTTTATCCCTTGGGTCGAGTATGATTATCCCATTTTTAATGTTGCAGACTCAGCTATTTTTATTGGGGCTTTTTCCTACCTGATTATAGGATTTTTGGATTCAAGGACCAAAGATAACAGTCAAAAGAATACTCCAGTATAAAGCAGTTGGGTAACCGGGTGGGAGCCTGTTTATTCGAGATTCATTACCTGTTCACGAATTTTTTCAATTTCTACCTTTGCTTCAATCACGAGATTAGAAATTATAGGTGTTAAAGATTTTGAGCCCAAAGTATTAAACTCTCGGCCCAATTCTTGCACAATAAATTCAAGTTTTCTGCCAATTGGTTGTTTGCTTTTTAAACCTTCCTCAAATTGTTCTAGGTGACTGCGTATCCGAGTGATCTCTTCAGATACATCGGATTTTTCCGCATAAACTGTAAATTCCTTACGAACTGCGTCATCATCGCAGTTTATATCCAATCCACTTTCTTTAAGCCTTTGAAGCAAGCGGTCTCTCCATTGTCTGGCAAGTCCCTCGGTGTTTTTCTCAACTAGATGAATGGTTTCACTCAGAGTGGAAGCACGGTTCCTTAAGTCTTTGGCAAGTGATTCGCCCTCTTTTCCTCGCATAGAGACCATCTGATCAAGGGCAATATTTGTCTTGTCGATCAGCATGTCTTCGATTGTGTCCAATGGTGGAACCACGGGGTCCCGAGAGCCCGATGTAAGTATCCGTTGTATGAGATCGACGGATGGCGAGTAAGGAAGATCCTGGCTTTGGCAAATTTTTTTTAATTCGTCTAATTGTTCGCCAACTCTTACTTTTTGATCGCGGGAAGGATCTTCCGTAGAAACAGCTTGGGGTTGGAGCAGAATTGATAGACGAATTCGTCCCCGTTCGGCCGAAGATCGAATCAGTCTTTGTGCTTCTTTTTCAAAAAATTGCCATTCCTTGGGTCCGTGAAGCAGGAATTCAAACCCTCTTTTATTTACTGAAGAAAGTTCGATTACACCATGAAACCCGGGCAGGGTAATATCCGCCCGTCCATAGCCAGTCATACTCTTCATAAAGTTGGCATCTGGGGAAGTCCGCTCACACCCATCAAGCGGGCTGCTTCCATCGCATCTTTATCCCCCCGACCGCTTAAATTTACGCAGAGCAATTCATCCTTCCGCATTTCTTTGGCACGCTTAAAGGCATGGGCAAGGCCGTGAGAGGTCTCAAGTGCGGGCAAGATGCCTTCAGTTGAAGACAGTGTCCTGAAGGCTTTAAGTGCCTCCTCATCGCCAGCATGGGCAAATTCAATCCGTTCAAGGTCTCGGTAAAATGCATGTTCGGGGCCTATGGCAGCATAATCCAATCCTGCAGAAACTGAGTGGGTTTGGTTTATTTGTCCATCCGGGTTTTGCAAGATCCATGTTTTGCAGCCTTGGAGTACG
>Ga0209425_10007726_pt1 | contig 10024 bp, 3 predicted proteins | sample COG_05_FD_184749 | JGI IMG/M metagenome (GOLD analysis project Ga0209425, IMG submission 184749) | Pelagic Microbial community sample from North Sea - COGITO 998_met_05 (SPAdes) (version 2) | ecosystem: Environmental > Aquatic > Marine > Neritic zone/Coastal water | place: Helgoland, sampling... | reverse complement strand
CATCTCGGCAGCCTTGGCCTCTTCGGCAGCCTTGGCCATCTCGGCAGCCCTGGCCAGCTCGGCAGCCTTGGCCTCTTCAGCAGCCTTGGCCATCTCAGCAGCCTTGGCCATCTCGGCAGCCCTGGCCTCTTCAGCAGCCTTGGCCATCTCGGCAGCCTTGGCCTCTTCAGCAGCCTTGGCCTCGGCTGCGACCCTGGCGGCTTCCTCCCTGGCTCGCTCAGCCTCGGCCCTCGCAGCCGCCGCTTCTGCCCTGGCCTCCGCGGCGGCCCTGGCTTCAGCCTCAGCCCTGGCCTTGGCTTCAGCCTCGGCCCTGATCTTGGCCTCGACCTCGGTCCTGAGCCTGGCGACTGCTTCCGCCTCGGCTCGGAGTTTGGCCTCCGCCGCGGCTCTGGCGCGGGCTTCAGCCTCCACCCTGGCAGCCTCCTTGGCCGCCCTGGCCTCTTCCTCCAACCTGGCGGCCTCCACGACAGCCCTGGCTTCCGCTTCAGCTCTGGCGGCGTCCTCGGCAGCCTTCGCCTCCGCCGCGGCTTTGGCTTCAGCCTCGGCTCTCGCCGTCAGCTCAGCCTCGCGCTGTTTGGCGGCAGTCAGCGCCGCGAGCTGCGCCCTCAGATCCTCGAGCTCGGCGGCGACCGCCTCGGCCTTGGCCTCCTCAGCCTCGCGCGCGGCCTGATTCTTAGCCTCGACCTGCTCGTCGATGTCGGCCTGCATCTCCGCCAGGCGCGTCGCCCTGCGCTCGCGGTCGCCCGCGGTCATGCCGTCCTTGGCCATCGCGCGCGAGAGCCGTTTGGCGATGGAGACCTTTGAGTCGTCGGGGAGATGACCGGGCGGAAGCTCGGCCCTGAGCTGGGCACCGAGCGTTCGCTTGCGCTCGCGTGACTCGGCGCTCGCGCCGGACTTGAACTTCGCCAACGCTCGCATGGTGGTCAGTCCCATGGCGGCGCCCGGGAGGTTGGGAGGTTGCGCGTTGGAAGATGTTTCCGGGGCTGACTCGGCAACAGCCATCGTCGGGGTTGGATGCCGCGCGGTGTGTATCGGCGGCGACTGGGGCGGTGTGTATCCGCCGGTGCTTTGTAACTGCGCACGGTCGCGAAGACGGTTTGACGTCTTCGGTAGCGCGCGTGGCGTCGCTCACTGTGCGCAGGACCGGTCGTCGCGCTCGTCGGCTCTTCCCAGCTGTCTTCCGTGAAAATCGAAATTGGAAAACAGTTTGAACGGCACTTTTTCACGGTCTATCGACGAATCAGCGCTTGAATCTCCGGAACCGCCCCCAACGGCCGGTGGTGCGCTTTTGAGAACTTTCTTTTCGAGCTCCCCGCCAAAACCGCGTCAGAAAAGGTCAAGCAAAAGGAATAATGACGATCAGTGTTCGGAGCGCCCCGAGCGGGCTGCCAGTGGGTTTTGGATCGTAAAAGCCCGCCAAGATGCCGCTGAGGTATCGCAAGGTGACGGTTGGGGTGTGCGCCATGGACAAGAAGGCCAAGTCCAAGGCGATGCTCGAGATCCTCAACCGCCTCGGGGACTTCCCCGAGTTTGAGATTATAACCTTCGGCGACGACTGCATCTTGAAGCAACCCATCGAGCAGTGGCCGAAGGTGGACGCGCTGATCTCGTTCTTCTCCGACCGGTTCCCCCTCGCCAAGGTCCAGGAGTACGCCGAGCTGCGCAAACCCTTCGTGGTGAACGACCTGGAGAAGCAGTGGGACCTCCTCGACAGACGCGTGGTCTACCGCACCCTCGCCGAGAATGACATACCGGTCCCGAATCACATCGTGGTCAACCGCAACGACCACGTCGACCCGGGCACCATGCCGGACTGGTCCAGACGTTTCGAATCCCCGGGGTTCGAGGAACACGAGGACTACGTCGAGCTCGACGGCAAGCGCATCGACAAGCCCTTCGTGGAGAAACCCGCGGATGCCGAGAACCACAACATCTGCATCTACTACCCTCACACCGTCGGCGGCGGGTACAAAGCGCTGTTCCGCAAGGTGGGCAACCAGGCCAGTCGGTACTATCCCCCGCCCGCACCGGACAGCAGCAAGCCGTACACCCCCGTGCGCCGGGATACCTCGTTCATATACGAGGACTTCATGAGCACGGGTGGCACCGACGTCAAGGTGTACACCATCGGTCCCAACTACGCGCACGCAGAGGCCCGAAAGTCCCCAGTCGTCGACGGCAGGGTCCAACGAGACGAGAACGGGAAGGAGGAGCGCTTCCCGGTGTTGTTGACCCCGGATGAAAAAGAGATCGCGCGGCGGGTGTGCCTTGCGTTCGGGCAGACCGTGTGTGGGTTCGACCTGTTGAGGACCAAGGGCCGGTCTTACGTGTGCGACGTCAACGGTTGGTCGTTTGTGAAAAATTCGACAAAGTACTTTGACGACGCGAGCGTGTGCCTTCGCGCGATCATCCTGCAGGCGGTCGCCCCGGAGCACACGGCGACGGTGGAGGCCACCGAGGCTGCGGACCAGGCGACCACCGAGGACGACCCCGAACACGAGGCGATGCAGAACCAGAGTGAGAAATCCCCGGGGGAGCAGAAGAAGAAAGGGAAAGCCGCCGCGGAGCCGCCAAAGGAGGAACTTCGCGCGGTGCTCGCGGTGATCAGGCACGGCGACCGCACTCCCAAGCAGAAGATGAAGATGCGCGTGAAACACGGGCCTTTGCTGCAGCTGCTGAAGAAGTGCACGGGGGACAGGCCGAGGAAGCAGGCCAAGCTGAAGACCCCGGCGAGGCTGCAGGAGCTCCTCAACATCTGCCGCGGGCTGTATTCGGACAGCCTGAAGGAGGGCAGGACCTTCTTTCCGGACAGCATCCACGCGCAGGGCAGCGAACAAGCGTTCGTCGAAGCCGACGGAAGCGGCTCGCCCCCGCTCGCGCAGGCCAGGTCCTCCTTCGGCAGCAAGGAGGAGTGGGAGGAGGAGGTTGAGCAGTGGAAGCAGGTGGTGAGCATCCTGCAGGAGGGCGGGCACTTCAGCGGCATCAACCGCAAGGCGCAGCTCAAACCGCTCGCGTGGGAGCCCATCCCGGAGGATCAACGCGAGCCCGTGAAGGATGGCAAGGAGGGTCCCACCGAACGCGTCACGCAGGCGCTTCTCATCCTCAAGTTTGGCGGCGTCCTGACCCACCTCGGGAAGAACCAGGCGGAATTTCTCGGCCGCGACTTTCGAATGCGGATGTACCCCGGCGGCGATCCAAACAGCGACGGACTCCTCCGCCTGCACAGTACCTACCGCCACGACCTCAAGATCTATTCCTCCGACGAAGGCCGCGTGCAGATCACCGCCGCGGCGTTCATCAAGGGTCTCCTGGACCTCGAGACGGAGAACAACCAGCTCACGCCCATCCTCGCGTCGCTCGTCAACAAAGACGCGAAACTTCTCGACTTTGTCACGCACGAGGTCGAGGAGGACATCCTGCACGCCAAACAGAAGCTGTACAACATCATGACCGAGGGCCACGTCAAGGGCAAGAACAAGAACAAGGAGTACGCCACCAGCGACACCGCGACGTACGACGACTTTGAACGAGCCGGGCCGATGAATCACCTCCGCCGCAACTCGGGCGCGAGGCTCACGTCGCCCATACGCATGCCGGACCCACGGGGCGCGCCGCCGTCACCCGCCGACTCCTCCAGGCGTAACTCCACGGATGAAAAATCGCCCCGATCGCCCAAAGCGTCGACGTCCGGACCGTCTCCGGAGAAGACCTCGAACAGCTACGCGTTGATGGCGGCGGATCGCGCGAGGTCCCTCAAGGCGGCGAGGCGGAGCATAGCGTCGTCGGCCATGTCCGCGATGTCGTCCTTCAGGAACGCCATCGCCAGCTCCCTCGGTAAGGGCAGCTCCGACGACGAGAAACTCAAGTCGGCGGACGCCAAGGATGTTCCCGAATCGCCCAAGGGTGGGAAGCACAACCGGCACAGATCCGCCGAGGACGTGGGCGCCACCGCCGCTATTCACTCCGACCCCGACGGCGAGGACATCTCCGCTCCGCGAACCTCCGACGATAACCCGGAACAGATGATGGGGAGGATGGACATAAACGACCCCGAATTCACCTCCAGCGCGGAGAAGACGGCGGAGGATGGCGCTCCTTCCCCGCCGCCGTCGCCGCCCCCCGCCGCGTGGAAGGTTCTCGAGGGCCAGGACGATTCGACGATGACGATCGCCGGCAGGCTGTCCTCGGGCAACGCGCTGGGCTCCGTGGAAGGATCCGTATCTCGACGCCCGCCCGGTGTTCCCGAGGAGCCGCTCAAGCTCCTCCGCCTGATGATCGACCTCATCCAGGCTCTGACCCGCCAGCTCCGCGAGAAGTGCTTCCGAACCAACGTCCCGACGCACATGGGATCGCCGACCACCACCACGTGGGTGGACACCCTCGCCGCGACCGCCCCGCGCGGGTCCATGCCCAAGGGAGGCCTCGGCCAGCTCAAGGACGGGTCCGTCCCCGCGGGCGGCGAGTCGTTCCTCCTCATGCACGCGAGGTGGAAGAAACTCGAGCAAGACATCTACCACCCGCGCAAGGGCCGGTACGACATATCCAAGGTTCCTGATGTGTACGACGCCGCTAAATACGACGCCATCCACAACTCGCACCTCGATCTCGACGGCCTGGAGGAGCTGTACCGCATCTCGAAGCGCCTCGCCGAGGGCGTCGTGCCCAACGAATACGGCACGCACGCGCACAGCAAGCTGAGAATCGGCGGGACCATCGCGCACTCGCTGCTGGTCAAGCTCCTCCAGGACATGTTCACCACCCGGCAGGAGTCGTTCATCGGCATGCCAGAGTCTCACACGAGGCGCGGAACGAACATGACGACGACGGACACGGGTGGCGACACGACGGACCCGGAGAGGAGCGATTCGGTCGGCCTGCGCAGGGACCCGAGCGGTGACCAAAAGAGTCAAGAGACGGCGGAGGACGAGGACGAGGACGAGGACGAGAAGGCGATCAAGGAGGAGGAAGAGACGGAGCTGAGCACCACGCGTCTTAACCACCGCTACGCCAACACGGTGGGCGTGCACTCACCGCACCGCCACGTGCGAACCCGCCTCTACTTCACCTCGGAATCGCACATCCACTCGCTGCTCAACGTGCTCAGGTACTGCAACCTGGAGGTCATGCAGGACCCGAGGGTCACCGGGGAGGACACGCCCTCAGCCAACACCAGCCCGGTCAAGGTGAACATCAGCGAGGTGTTCGCCAAGGCCAACCTACCTTCCTTGGTATCGCACAGGCTGGAAACCTTGGGCGGCATCGGCGACCTGGACTACCTCACGCACATCGTCTTTCGCATGTACGAGTGCTTCGACGTCCCCGCGAGCGATCCCAACCGGTTCAGGGTTGAAATTCTCCTCTCCACCGGCATCGGCATCGATCCGTTCAAGCAGAACGTCATCGGGGAGTTCGGCCGTGCGAACGAGGAGTTGAGGCGGAAGGAACGGGACGTCTCCGGGAGCGCCAACAACTCGTCGAGGCGCTCGAAGGACTACCCAGCCGGAGCGGAGGCTCCGAACTTCGCGCAAGCATCGCAGGCGAACGTGCTCCCGGTGCTGCAGCAGTGCCCCATCCAGAACGACAACGCCGGGATCGTGCGCGGGCCGGGTGACATCGCGGACAAGGCTGACGAGGGCGACGCCAAGCCCATGTACCTGACCCTCAACGCCCTGGAGACGTACCTGTGGAAGTACAGGCGGAAGACGCCGGGGGCGTACAGCGAAATCTCGCGGCGCGAGCTGACGATGAACCTGGGCCGGATGCCGGGCGACGGGAGCGGATCTTTCACCTCGAATTCGGAGTGGGAGCGCTCCAACCCGAGCCCGAAGAAGAACCCGGACTCCCCGGCGCTGAAGACGCCCAAGAAGAAGGACAAGAAGAAGAAGAAGTCCACCAAAAGCGACTCTGACAGCGAATAGGTTGTGCGACGAGATACGAAACGTAATAAGCAACGAAAAGGCTTCTCCCAGCCGCCTGTTATTAAAACTATCTGTACACCACGGTCTACGCTCTAGTTGTCTCCCAAATCTCACGCCCAGATTTCTCTATTGGTCACCCTCCCCGCCCTCCTCGGTGTCGTTGATGTCGCTGGTCCAGAGCGTGAGGTTATCGCGCAGGAGCTGCATGATGAGGGTGGAATCCTTGTACGACTCCTCGCTGAGGGTGTCCAGCTCGGCGATGGCGTCGTCGAACGCCTGCTTCGCGAGGGCGCACGCCTCCGTGGGCTTGTTCTGAATCTCGAAGTGGAACACGGAGTAGTTGAGCGCCAGGCCGAGGCGGATGGGGTGCGTCGGGGGCAGGCCCGAGTCGGGCGTCGAGTTGTTGCAGGCGATTTTGGTAGCTTCGGCGTAGGCGTCATTCGCCTGGCCCGACACCTTGGAGCGATCTTCTTGCTGCAAGAACTCCGCGAGGTAGCGGTAGTAGTCGCCCTTCATCTTGAAGTAGAACACCTTGCTCTCGTCCGACGCGGAGTCCACGATGAGGTGGTTGTCCAGGATGGATAGGATCTCCTTGCAGATGCTCGTGAGCTCATTCTCAACCTTGGACCTGTACGACTTGATCTGCCCAGAGTTGGCCTCGTTGCTCTTCGCGCGCTCCTTGTCCTCGATGGAGCTCAGGATGCGCCAGGACGCGCGGCGGGCGCCGATCACGTTCTTGTAGCCGACGCTGAGCAGGTTACGCTCCTCGATCTGTTGGGTGTGGCACAAAGGGAGTGAGGCGGAAGAGTCAGCTGACAGTTTTTGAAGCGTCGTCAGCGCGGCGGGGTTGTGAAACGGGGCGCCGTGTTGACGGGCGCGATCGGGGCGCGCGGGAGCGGTGGATCGTCCCGCCGGGGCTGAAAGCACGCGATCGCGGCGATCTGACCCACGAAGCGACGGCCGATGGACAAAAACCCGCCGAGCTCTCCCGGATCCGGGCATCGCGCGCGCCCCCCGCCCCGGACGACACCCCCAAGGCCTGGCTGGCTATGAACAAATCGTTGCCGGCATTGTTACGCCGAATGAAGAACCGCGTGGGTCGTGGCACGTACCGAGAGCTCGCCCGAGTCGAGCTTGCAAAGAGCCTTCATGGATTCGACCATCTCTGCAAAGATGAGGGAGACGCGGTCGTCAGGTTTCCGAAACGTTCGCCCGCGTCGACGGGACCGGTCTACGGCGCGGAAAGGAGGTCGAAGAAAGGGATCCCGAAGGAAAGCCCGCGTTGGCGAAAAGAAAGCCGGCAATCGCGCTCACCGTCATAGCGCTCAGCCTGCTCGGCGAGCTTGGCCGAGTAGACGAGGCGCTCGCGTTCACTGAGTGAGCCGTCGGAGGCCATGCTTGCGAACGGTGGTGGTGGTGTACCGTCCCTCGCGTGCGAGTATGAAGCCCGTTCTACCACCCCGGTGCCAACTGTTGCACCTTCGTCGTATCTTTGGCAATCGATCACACTGACTGCTGGATGACGGGAGGATTCGCGCGCACAGACTCGGTTTCTTGGCCACGCTCGCCGTCGCGAGTTGCTAATAACGTCTAGCTAGGTTCTACTGCTGCTGCGACTGCTCAGCCTGCTGCTCCTGCAGCCGCTTCTCGTACGCCCGCGCGAACGCCGCGGCGCGCTCCTCCCGCGTCAGCTCCCTCGCCGCCGCCGACCCGCCCGCGCCCCCACCCGGCTGCTGCGAAGTGCCCCCCGGGTCTCTCGGAGCCTGAGCCCGCGCCGCCGCCTGCACGCGCGACGCCGGCGCGGGAACCGACGGCGAGGCGGCCGCGGGCACGGGCACCGACGCGGACTGCCTCGGGGGTGTCCGCGCGTGCACCGACGCGGCGGCCCTCTGCGCGGCGGCGGCGGCGACGCCGGCTCCCGGCGACCCTCCCGGAGCTCCAGCCGCCCCCGCGCCTCCGAGCCTTTGCCCCCCTTGCGTCGACGTACCCCCTTGCCCCCTCGACCTCGCGCCCCCCGCGAACGCGTGATCCCTCAGCTGCGCGATCAGGTCGTTCACCGAGTCCCGCCCGGGCGCGCCGGTCCCGCCCTGGGCCCCGGGTCCGGTGGAGGGCAGGGTGGGCCCCGCGGCGGCGACGCTGACGTACCCTCGAGCTCGACACGCGCCCTGCATCGACGGCCAGCTCTCCATGGCCGCGAGGGTGTCGTCGGACGGGACCACCGGGTCGAGGTACCCGCGTGACCACGCGTATCCTACTCCGACGGACGCGGCGCTCTCCAGCGGGTTGGCTCCGAACATGGCGAAGAACGCGAGGAGTAGGAGTGGAAAGTAGAGGGTTGGCATGGTGAACAGCCCGAGGATGGACACCGACGCGCCGGCGTACCCTTGCGACGAGCGCGTGATGAGGACGAGGAACGCGCTTAGGATCCCGGGTCCGCAGAGGAACGCTGGGGACATCACGGACGGCGCGAGGGGCGCCACGAGGATGGCGAGGACGCAGACCCCCGCGTTCGTCGCGACGATCGCCAGTAGAAAGTAGCAGAGGATCCTGATGCTGCCCCGCTCCTGCTCCCACGCGCTGCCCAGCCTGTACAGCACGAAGGACATGATGAGCGCGTTGATGAGTCCAGGGACGTACGCGATGGACGTCGCCAGCCTCCACAGCTGCCCCTTGCGGATGATATCGTACGGGGAAGCCACGAGCAGGTCGTCGACGCCGAATATCGGGTTCAGCAGACAGATGACCCACGTCGCCGCCATCATGTGCCTCGTGACCAGCGGCGTGGCCAGAAACCGCTCGCGGAGCACATCTCCGTTCGCGGACATATCAGCGCCGCGCCGTGACTGGGGTCCTCTGGGTCACCACCGTCGCGCGCCTGAGATTGTGTCGACGGCCAGGCCAACGGCAAACAAAAACACAGCATCGAGTTTCTCGACACGAGATTGTTAACTCTGGCATAAGCGACCGCGCGAGCATCGCGGGGAGAGAGGAGGGAGTATCGGCCGCGAGCGGAGCGAGTTCGTGGAGTCGCCATGGCCGATACGCCGCTCGTCGTCGATGCGCTGAACTTCCTCACGCGATACTTCATGCCCGTGGACAAGCTCGGGAAGAAGACACCCGCCTGGCGTCTGTTGGCGGCGACGAAGACCATGGTGGAGGGCTTCCTCGAGGCGTGCGCGGCGTCGGGCTATTCGCCTCACTTCGTCATCGACGCCGGGTGGAAAAGCGACGAGGCTGCGAAGAAGTGGACCAAGCGCAGGGAGGCGGAGTGTCGAAGAGGGGAGCGGGCCATACCCCTCAACGCGGATACCTTTCTCGCCGAGCTCCTGCGCGAAGCCGGCGCGCCCGTGTACCAGGTCGAGGGCGAGGACGGCGACGACATCGCCGCCGTGCTGGCGTACACGCTCGGGAAGAACAGCCTGATACTGAGCGAAGACCGGGACATGTTCAGGTACGTCTTCATCGAGGATGCGGGATCCCGGGTCATGGTGGACTTTTCCTTCGAGGTCCCGGCCAACGGCGGACCGGTGACGCTCGCGTTCCATCCATCCACCACGCAGCGCGTCAAGGACGGCGTCGCCGATAGGACCCTATCGGACATGCCCACGTGTGACATCGCGCAGTGGAGTTCACCCACGAACAAGCTATCGGTGGTGACCCATAACCCGCGAAAGGGATACGTCCGCGGGTGCTGCTCCCCGTGGACCCGGAGGTTCGGTAACTTACACGGGATCACGCGGCCGCTCCGTCTGGCGGCGTATCACGCCCTGGGGCACACCACTGGGGTGTTCGAGAAGTTTCCAGAGTGGAACGACGACGGCGAGTGCGTGAGGTGGGAGGAAGGGGACGTGACTCCGGACCCCGATCCGGTTTTGATGGAGATGCTGGGCAGGCCCGCGGAGTGTCTCGATTGGCTGACGAAGCGCGACCCGGGCGCCGAGGATGATTCGTCGCGAGACGGGACGTTCAGGTGCTTCGCGCGGTACGGGATCGTGGCCGAGATCACGGCGGCGGTCAAGGGTGGGTCCGCCACGGTGTTGAGTCAGATGAGGGAGCTGTGCGACGGGAAGTTTGAGGGTTTCAGAGGCGGGGACTCGAAAGAGCGG
>Ga0209425_10007714_pt1 | contig 10035 bp, 16 predicted proteins | sample COG_05_FD_184749 | JGI IMG/M metagenome (GOLD analysis project Ga0209425, IMG submission 184749) | Pelagic Microbial community sample from North Sea - COGITO 998_met_05 (SPAdes) (version 2) | ecosystem: Environmental > Aquatic > Marine > Neritic zone/Coastal water | place: Helgoland, sampling... | reverse complement strand
ATAGAAAGTAAGTGTTAAATAAGTATTATGTTAAATAAGTATTATGTTAAATAAGTATATGTTAAATAAGTATATGTTAAATAAGTATATGTTAAATAAATTAATTGTATAGAGAGATTTCAATTTCTTTCTCTCTTCAATAAAAAAGTAAAGGTAAATAGAAAAGTAAATAGAAAGTAAGTGTTAAATAAGTATTATGTTAAATAAGTATATGTTAAATAAATTAATTGTATAGAGAGATTTCAATTTCTTTCTCTCTTGAATAAAAAAGTAAAAGTAAATAGAAAAAGTAAATAGAAAAGTAAGTATTAAATAAGTATATGTTAAATAATTAATTGTATAGAGAGATTTCAATTTCTTTCTCTCTTCAATAAAAAAGTAAAGGTAAATATATATGGATAAATGTGAAGAAAAATTCATTAAACAAACGGTTAATAGAGGTTTAGAACTTTATGATAATGGATATAAATTAGGACAAAATTTTTTGAAAAAGCAAAAACAGACAAAGAAAACAAAAAAACAATTAAAAAAATCAAAAGATAATTATAAAAAAAAACGTGAAGATTATAAGAATCAATTAACAAAGAGATTAAAATCTTATTACTGTAATCCAGGGTGTAAAGGTACATTAATGGAACCAGGAAATAAACTTTCTGGTGCTACGCGAAAAAAGTTATTAGAAACATATAAAGATCATGTTTTAGTTAAAATAATGGAAGAAGAACGAAAAAAGAAATTTGGAAATAATAGTACGTTACTTGATAAAGATAGTTTTTATAATAAATTAAATAAAACGCGCAAAAATCAATATAAAAAGGATGGGGTATTATCATTTTGTACTTATAAAGTGGATTACGATAAAGGTATAATGGATAATAAAAAATGATACAAGTAAAAATATGTCGTATTTTAAAGTGTATATAACTGATTTCTGTATATGTAACTGATTTCTGTATATGTAACTGATTTCTCATTAAAGCAAATATATATGATTGAATAGTTGAATAAGAAAGTAATTGAAAAATAAATAAAACATGTTCCTGGAGGGTTTCGAACCCTCGACCTTCGGCTCATAAGACCGACGCTCTAACCAACTGAGCTACAAGAACGATATGCATAGTGTGGGATTCGAACCCACGAGGCGTAAACCAGTAGTGCTTGAGACTACCCCCTTGGACCGCTCGGGCAACTATGCTTATATACAATAGTATATGTGTATTGTTTAAATAAAAAATTATGATATTAAAAAGTAATATAATAATTAAAGTAAAAATCTAGCAAGGGTGAATCGAACACCCGACCAACGGAAATCTACTGACATCTACAGTCCGTCGCTCTACCAACTGAGCTATTGCTAGAGATGTTCCTGGAGGGTTTCGAACCCTCGACCTTCGGCTCATAAGACCGACGCTCTAACCAACTGAGCTACAAGAACAAGATACATAGTGTGGGGTTCGAACCCACGCGGCGTTAACCAGCAGATCTTAAGTCTGCCCCCTTAGACCACTCGGGCAACTATGTATACTATATATAGTGAATGTTATTTAAATGAAAATAAAATATAATAAAAAAGTAATTAAAAAAATAGTATTAAAAATAGTATTTATCAAGAGATATATTAGAAACGGATGACCGTTTTTGACCCGTGTGTTTGCAAATAACCAGCAACCAAGTCTCCTTCAGGTCCATCAAGAGTGTGGTACTGCGTGTCACCGATTTTGGCACCCTTTTCCACGAGGAATTTCGTCATTTCAAGCGAACCCTTGAGAGTTGCGATTTTCAGAGGGGTAAGTTCATAGGCGTGATTGTGTTCGGACCGTTCTGAAGATAGAGTTTGACCCGTGAACATTTTGTAAAAATTTGGCATTTCTGATGAACTATAAGGACCAAGTTTTAGAATGATATGAGTCCCATATCTAACTTTAAAATAATATTTTTGCGTGTCATCAGGATGTATTCCTTCTAAAAGTAATTTTCCTCCAGCCATTCCTGGCATATTTATAGACCCATTACATGAATAATTAATATCAAGTCCATACGAGAGAAGTTTTTCAATAGATTTTATAGACGAGGCATATAGGATATCGTGAGGATTGAACCCATTAATATTGTTTTCCAGTAACATTTCTTCAATAGATGTAAGATTTAGCATCATCGCGGTAGACAATACCTGACCGCTAGGACAAGGACTTGCGATTAATGCGACTGCTTGTATTATGTGAGCCATCTTCTCATTCAATGTATCTATTTGTTTTTGCTGAGACGCAATTTTCTTTTCAGAAAGGGATACATAATGTTTCATATCTAATTTAACCTGTTGAGGGGTCAAGTCAACATCACGCAACATTTCCTCAGTTGCTTCAATTCGTGATTCCAACTCCAACCTTTCACAGATTGCCTTTGCATATTTTTTGAGGATAGGACGGGTTTTAATAGAACCATTTGAATAGGGTTCGGGGTCGTGTTCAATTGGTCCGAGTGTACGTTCAAGTTCTTCTTCGTCTTCGCAAAAATCACAATAGTTTTCACGCTGTAATTTGATGGTTAAGCATAGTTCAGAGTATGAATGTTTAAGAGAATCAATAAGGGAAGGTTCTTCGGCAGATTTAGTGCCAATTGCTTTCGCGACGGTAATAGGGATTTCCATATTTTGTTTGTGGACTTATCATATGTTACAACTTCGTTTCAATTTTTTATAAACAAAAAAAGGGTTTCCCCTCTTTTTTGTTTTTATTCTTGCCTAACTTTCTTGTTATTCCTGCTTTTAATCGAAGCTGCTCGTTCAATAACACGACAAACATTACATGATAAACACAATTTTTTTTCATTTAGTGATAAAAACGCAGAAATAGGTTTTTCAATGGCTTTACAACGTCTATTACAAAGTCGCGTTTCACACCAGACCTTTTTATGCATTTTGGTTATTCCACTCAAACCAAGAACATTTGTTTCAAGATATTTACAATTGCCATATTTCATTTTAACTGAGTTAACAGGTATATGATGTAAAAGCGATTGTGCTCTTTCAATAGGAAATCCAAGTTGATAGTAAATTGAACATAATCTATTATCATTTTCACTCCATACATATTTTTGTTCGCTCATTGTTGTGGGATCTTACGGCGCTTTCGGGTGGGGGGACTTATTATGAAAGTCAATATTCATTTCAATTTTTTTATTTTTAGTGTTTGTTTTTTACGTTCATTAAAGTTCTAACAAAAAAAGGGTTTCCCCTCTTTTTTGTTGACTACCAGATTTTACCGTGCACATTACGCCAGCGCATTGAAAATGGTGAGTTTTCTGGAATATTCTCAAGGAATGTCTTCATACACGGATGACACGCCCATTTGGGTTCACCCGCATCGCGTCTTTTTGTGTGATGTGGTACAATAAGTTCGCAATTTTCACATATCACATTGCTACAAATGTAACAAATGTCTTCTGTCCCACACGAATTATATATGGTCTTGCGACCTCCGTAATACTTGGCATCCGCGGGTGTTGCTTCTTCTCCACAATTGTAGCAAGGTTCCCACGTCTTCATCTGCTTCCTCTGAACAGGAAAGTCGAGATACTCCAAGATAAGGTTTTTGGTCCAGGGCATAAGTTTATCGCTCATTGTGGGATCTTACGGCGCTTTCGGGGGGACTTATTATGAAAGTCAATATTAATTTCAATTTTTTTATTTTTAGTGTTTGTTTTCACGATCATTGAAATAAAAAACAAAAAATGGGTTTCCCCTCTTTTTGTTTTTTTATTCACAGCAGGTTTTGCATACAAATAAGAATCGTAAATTCCATATGGCGTAGGGTTCACGACATTCTTTGCATACAATAGAATCACAAAAATCACACGTTTCTTCATCATCTCCGTAATTCGTCAACATACGGTTGTGTTTTTCAGGAACTGCTTCTTTCTCATTACAGCAATCACACGTCTTCCATACTTTTAATTGCTTTTTCTGAACAGGAAAGTCGAGATACTCCAATATATTATTTTTGGTCCAGGGCATAAGTTTCTCCATATTGATAGAAGATAAATGATGAATATGATTTCAATTTTTTATAAACAAAAAAATTGGGTTTCCCCTCTTTTTTTGTTTTTTTTGCACTAGCAGTCGAAACAACTTGTACAAATAGGTACAAAACCTTGCGATAGGTCATGAAATCCGAAAGTTTCCACCTGTTTCATACAGTCTTTGCAAAGAATGTGATTACAGAAATCACACCTTGTTTCATCTAAGACCTTGTTTGTGTTACAGCACTCACAAACTTCCCATTTCTTCTGCCTCTTCTTTTCTGGCATAATCAGAGGAGGTTCCATCTATTAGTTTTTTGTTGTGTGGGATCTTACGGCGCTTTCGGGTGGGGGGGGACTTATTATTAAACTACATTTTTGATTTCAATTTTTTTCATTATAGTGTGTTTTTCACGATCATTGAAAAAAAAATATATTGAATCATAATTTATTCATAATTTATATTTGATTCAAATTATTATTAATCATATTAATATTAAAATTCATATATCGGACAATATCGTTCCTCCTTATTTCATTTTGATTTATCTCTTCTTGATAGGTGTAGAATGTATTTTGAATATAAGGAATAACATCAATAGGAACATAATAAGGAATATTCAAAGGGGCGCTTTCACCCCTACCAACAGGTTCAATATTGTTATATATATTACAACAATTGTCACAATAACCTACGAAAATGTTATCCACCATACCGTGCCTTCGGCATTGTTGGCAATGAATTGGACCAGTACCAGGAGCATGATACATTGCCCAATACATAGGAAAACCATTAATATATTGAACGTTGTTATAGGTGTAGGGGTTCATAAGTGTTTGGTAATCAGTCATATTACTATATTATTGATAAGTATTTGATTTCAATTTATTTTTTAAAATGAGCAATAATGGTGTTTGCATCCCACATAGGATTTGTTTCGTTTTCTAACGAAGGAAGTAAATATTCAGGAATTTCCATTGCTTCGCTTAAATCATAAATCTTATCAATATTCACATTATTATAAAGATTAAACATCTGAGCAACCACAATAAGACTTGTAAACGCTTCTTTCATGAGTGGTGTTAAATCATCTCTACCAGAAATAGTATATAACCTTGAAGGCAGTTCAATATTTGCCATCATATTTAATGTAATATTATTCATTTTAACAGTTTTTTCAACATCACTCGAAACGGTAGGATCAGTTAAATTAGGATAACCTTTATCAAAGGCAAGTTTTTGAATACCAATAATATTATTACCAGCACCCTCTGAAAGAAGGTATAGTTTAGGCAAATATGGGTTTGTAAGAGAAGGAGGACAAATGAGTTTATAAATTTTATAAGGAATCATAATATTTGTAATAATTGGCATAGGAATAATCATAGACAGTTCGTGGAATGTATATGGTATTTTATTATGTCTTTCGCGAGTATCATTTGAATGATAAGCGATCGTAAGTGGAATACCAAGAAATTTATTATCGAATAGTGGTTTAAGTAACGGAGATGCAGAACGATTATACCTACCATTCTCTCCTTGTGTAAAAACACTTTGATGTATTTTTACAGAGTTTAAACTATCAATAATAACCTTATCATTCGGATGTGTAAGTGGTGACATAATACCAATAACATTTGCGTTTTTAATTAAAGTTTGAATAGAATCAAATTTATAATCAATGATAATTTCGTTATTCATAAATATTCCTTTCGGAATCAAACGAATGACTTCATCATACCGAGTTTTACCATATCTTGATTCTGAATAAGGAATATAAATTGTAAGATGAGAGAGTTTTAAATTACGTTCAAGAAACATTGCAAACCAATCATCAGTATCTCCTGTACTAAAGTTATGAATCCACGGATCATGAATAAATACTCCACGGCAACCTGCGAATTTAGTAAGGGATTCGACTTCAGACATAATGTTTAGCATCTTATAATAAATAAGTAATATAAATTATATCAATTTTTTCAATGATAGAGAGAAATACCACTTTATGAAAAAAAATTGAAACAAGAAAGGATTATCACAATAAGTCCCCCCTGATAAAATGCCTTTCGGAATTTACTCCGTATTTGAAGACGAAGTTGAAGACGAAGTTGAAAATCAAGAAATGATATGGGCTCACGAACTCGAAGGAGATCAAGAAGAAGAGAATCAATCAAAATGGCCACTTACCAAGTTTCGTGGAACACCGTGGTGGATTATTGAAGATCTTGGTTTATAAAAAAAAACACACAAAAAAATGGGGAAACCCTATTTTTTTGTTTAAAAACCTTCAATATAAAACTTTTTTCAATGATCGAGCAAAACACCACTGTTTGAAAAAAAATTGAAATGAAATAATGATTCATATAATAAGTCCCCCCCCCTAATGCAAGAAGTAGTTATCGATACCCCAAACGTTCAAATCATGTCCTTCAACAACAAGATGTCCCTCTACATCCCGCGCATCTACAAGAACCCAATCGTCCGGTTGGTTCAGGAGAAGAGCGGTGATCGCGACAACAGCGAAGAGGCGGTTGTTGAGGTTATTCGTGAGTTTGTCAAGGATTACTTCGTGCGCGCTGATTTTGGTGTGATTCAGCGTGTCGATATCCGGCGCATTTCTATGAAGACTGGCGAGACATTCTACCGTGCATTCGTCCACTTCGAAGAGTGGAACGAGAATGAGTTCACAACTGGCGTTCAGGACTCAATCCGCGACTCTTCGAGTTACAAGTGGTGGATCTATGGGGTGGATGAGGAGAAAGACCTCTACAACGCCTTCTGGATTCTTGCCGAGAACAAGTCTACATTCAAGAAGGAGACGGAGAAGAAACCCAGTGCTACTGAGCGCCTGAAGGAACTCGAGGAGTCTTATGCCAAGAACATTGAGCGTTATATGGCAGAGAAGGAACGTCTGGAGAAGTTGATCGATGAAGACAAGACTGAAGACAAGACTGACGACAAGAAGGCAGAGGAAGAGTAGACTACAAAAAAAAAACAAAAAAAAAGGGGAAACCCAATTTTTTGTTTGAACCTATAAGTTATTAAAAAAAATTGAAACAAAAAAAATATAAAATGAAATATAAAATGAACAAACTAAGAATTTATACAAACGAACAGTTATTGGAAGAATTCAATAAACGAAAAATGGTATATGTAATCACGCAAGAAGACATTGAAAAAGCAATTTGTAGAGAAATAAGTTTTATAGAACTTGAAAGGTTTCAAGATTATTATCAGTTATATGGGAAATATATTACTTCATATACTTACATTGAAAGTTTTATTATTAATTTCTTTCTTCAAGAAGTTGAGGAAAGTCTAGAAAGAAGCAAAGAAAGATATAAGTCAAAAAAATCTATTTATAACGTATAACTTTTGGTTTACTATCTATTTCCTCATCACTATCAATTGTAAGATTCCAATAATATTCTTTATCAGATTTTTTTGTTTGTCTCTTAATCATCTTCTTTTCTTTCTTTTTTGGATCCATATCTAAACTATATCAAAGAGAGATTTTTATATTAAAAACTATATTAAGTTACATGTCAGACATTTTTTTTATCCCTACAAGAAATACAAAATTCTTTTAAAAATGGATTTGTATTACAAGAAATATTGAATTTTACATAACAATATTTACATAATTTTATTTCAGGTACACAATCATCACCGCAATCTTTACATATTTCTAGAAGTACACCACACAAACGCAACTCATTAAAAAGTTGTGCTGTGCTGAGAAATGACGCCATTAATATTATTTAAAATAAAAATATTGTTTCAATTTTTATTTAACAAAAAATTGGGTTTCCCCGATTTTTTGTTTTTTTGTTTACCACACCCAACCTTCCAAATGGAGTTTGTGAAACATTTCAGTGTCGATTACAAACCTTTTCCAGTCCTCGTTAGTATTCTCTTCAAAATGTGCTTCGTGTTCAAACCTACTTTTCTTGAGTTTACGATCAATCGTCCTGCACTTCGTGATAAACTTCCTTTTCTCCGATCGCTCATAACGCTTGTTCATATTATCAGAAAGTGCTGGGTAATGGACACGCGAAACCTTCTTGGTGTAAGGGTTCTTGTAGGCGTTCTTAATGTTGTTCATGTTCGTTGAAGTGTATTGCATTGGGGGGGGGGGACTTATTATGAAAGTCAATAATTCATTTCAATTTTTTTTATTATAGTGTGTTTTTTGTCTATCATTGAAAAAATATTGAATTAACTCATTTCTGCATATGTTACTCATTTCCCGTTTAGCGAAATATACAAGATTCCACTCTATGATAATTGAAGTGGATATACAATAGACGAATAGTAAAGATCGTCCAAAAATAAATATTCTACATCATACCCATAAATTATAATCTCTTCTTCAATAAAGTCCTGTGATTTTAATATCATCTTAGTAAGACACCATTCATACCACGTAGTCATCGTATAAGTAGGTCTAACACCAAGAACATACCATGGTTTATTTGTTTCACAAACATATTTTAATTCATACATATAATCTTTCCACCATCTAGATTCTCTAACAGCAAGTCCACTATTTGAACCTTCACGCCAAGTTGGTCTTGTTATAGGGCGAGCAAATTCTTGAATATAACGACTTAATTCAATCGGCATTTCCATTCATATCTATAATATTATTTTTTTGATTTCAATTTATATATGAATGATGAAATAAAAAGACAATCGATAATGTTTGTTGTTATGGTAATCGTTGGTATGCTTTTTAACCCAATGAATATATTAGCATATAGGATACAAGATTTATATATATCATTAACACTGTTTTATGGGGGATTATTAATGGCGTCAAATATGATGTGGGCGCACGAAATCGTACATTATTTACATATGGGACACATAAATATTACTATATTCTTTATAGGAATTCTATTATCAATTACTATTTCTATTTTATTGTTGAGAGAACAATTCATGGTTGATGATACACAATGGTTAAAACGAATGATAAGTCATCATTCCACAGCATTAACAACCTCAAATATAATTTATAATAGAACAAAAAATAATGATGTAAAAAAACTATCAAAAGATATTATCGAAACACAAGAATATGAAATAAAATTAATGAATGATTATTTAATATGATATGGATTTAAGCGATCTATTTGTTCCTGAGGAACTTTTTCACAATTTTTTTTTTCATATATAGCGCGCCCCCTTTTAAAAAGTTGTTTTTTATCATATTCATAAGCATATTCTTCTAAATACCAGAATACCAAATGATTTAAATAAACAAACGATAATACTATGGTGAGTTTTCGTATATGTACTGATTCTTCTTCAAATAAATACCAAAAGAATAAAAATATAAAATTAATAAGAAATATTAACCGCTTTATTTTATCGCCTTTCGTTTTCGATTTATAAAAATGAAATGAAAAAAAGTTGTCTTTAAAAAAGAAAAGCAACATAAAATATTGAGAAATGAAGAATAACAGATTTTTCCATTCAAACTTATGTATAGATTTTAACACTATATATATCATTAGAATCACAGTACCGATTGTCCCAAAGTTAGATGTTGAAACAATCGATGGATGCTCTGGACCATCCGCTTTATGATTATCAATAATAATATAATAATTCGCAATACCAACTAATATATGACCTATTGTCAAACAAAAAACATATATCAACTCAAAATAGTCTGTATAATGTACCATATCAAATAAGAAAAATATAACTGAGGTTAAAATATGTCCTATCATAATAAATGAAAATACACCATATCGATATATTTCTGTGACAAACATATATTATTTAGACATTAGAAATATTTCTAGAAATAATTGTCGAATCAATACATCAAATGAATCATCAGAATTATCAATAATCCATTGAGATAATTTAGTAATCCCTTGACCTCTTTTCATATGTCTTGAACCCTTAAATAAATATTTTTCTAATCTTTCAATCCAATCATTTTTTTCTAAATCAATCGAGTCAATGTCGATCCTATAATTACTTTTGTAGGTATATCGATT
>Ga0209425_10007713_pt1 | contig 10036 bp, 9 predicted proteins | sample COG_05_FD_184749 | JGI IMG/M metagenome (GOLD analysis project Ga0209425, IMG submission 184749) | Pelagic Microbial community sample from North Sea - COGITO 998_met_05 (SPAdes) (version 2) | ecosystem: Environmental > Aquatic > Marine > Neritic zone/Coastal water | place: Helgoland, sampling... | reverse complement strand
TCCTCTACCAATACCAACCTCAACTCTTCCTTTAGATAGTTGATCTAAAAGAGCAACATCTTCAGCCATTTGTATAGGGTTATGAAAAGTAATTACATTACATGCTTGACCAATTCTAATTTGATTAGTTCTTGCAGCAGCATCAGCACCCATCATTAATGGGTTAGTGCAAGACTCCATTCCTTCGTGGTTAAAATGATGTTCTGTATACCAAATTGAGCACCATTTATTTTGATCACAATACTCTGTGATTTCTCGAGTTTCATCTAATAGTTTGTGATAAGGCTTGTGTGTCCAGTTAGTGGTATTACAAAAGTATCCAAATTTCATGCTTCCTCCTTTAAACTTTCTAATTTAAAAAAAGACGATCGATCCCACTTTCGCAAACAAGAACTTTTTCTAACGACGAGTTATGTATCAGTCTTTAACTGTATTAACTCTAACATAATTCGTAGCCGTAAGGAATACATAATATTAATCTAGGTACTTTAACTAGTTTAAAAGGTGATTATATCTAAATTGACATCAAAAACAAAAAAAGATTTAGCGACAAATAAAACCCCTGAGGTTTGTTAATATTACAAATAATTAATCTAGCTTATATTTCTTTTAAAATGTTTCAGGAGTTATGAATCTTGAATAAATTAGGGGCGTTGAGTAAATAAATTTTTATCAAATTCAAATTATTTTTTTTTAATTATTTCTTTGATTATTGTGTTAGGTCTATTTTTTACCTCTTTGTGAATACTCGCAATATATAGAGCTAAAATACCTTGCATAAAAATAACAATTCCACCTATTAAAAGATTAGTTACAATGATAGAGGTCCAACCAGAAACTTGTATAATATTTAATAATTTACCAATAATTAACCATAACACTAATAAAAAAGACATAAGAGTAACAATTAAACCAAACCAAAAAATCATATTTAAGGGTTTAGAAGACATTGAAGTCAATATATCTAGAACAATTCTAATTTTCATAGATAGACTATAAGTTGACTTAGAATTTTTTTTTCTGTTAACTTCAATAGGATATTGAGAAAATCCAGCAAGAACCCACAAGCCGGATATCACAAAATGTTTTTCTTTATGCATCAAAACAGCCTTAACATACCTCTTTGTCATTAAACGAGCTGTAGTAATATTTTTTGGATGGTCTAAATCCAACATAAAGCTTGCAAGCTTATAATAAAGATTTCCAAAAAATTTATCATTCCTTCTTAAATTTTGTGCTCCATAAACAACATCACTTTTTTTTCTATCTAACTCAGAATAAAATAAACCTAACCATTCTGGTTGATCCTCCAAGTCAACATCTAGCAAAAATACAAAATCACCATTTGAATGCTCTAAACCAGTTAGTATAGCCTTATAATGTCCAAAATTTCTTGACAAATTAATAACTTTAATTGAACTATCATTCTGACATATTTCTGAAGCTACTCTTAGACTATTATCAGGAGACCCATCATTTACTAAAATTATTTCATAATCATTAAAATTACATGTATTCAAAGTTTTTTTTGTTCTCAAAATAAATTCCTTAATATATTTTTCAGAATAATAGAGGGTAGTAACAACAGAAATTTTCATTTATTTAATTTTGTGTTAAATTTACTTGCTAGATTTGTATAATTAATCATAAGAATATACAAATGATAAAAATTGAAAAAATAAACCCCTTTTCATTAAATAAAAATCAGAAAAAAAAATTTTTAATTAAAAAATTTAAACATCTCATTTCTTTTCACAAAAATAATTGTAAATATTATAGGCATTTTTTAGACGCACAACAGTTTAGATTAAAAAAAATTAAAACAATTAAGGATATTCCGTTTTTACCAATAAATCTATTTAAAGAATACGAGTTAAAAAGTATAAAAAAAAAAGAAGTGTTTAAAATTTTAAACTCTTCAGGGACATCAGGACAAAAAGTTTCTAGAATTTTTTTAGATAAAGAAACCTCTTTGATGCAAACAAAAGCTCTAACAAAAATTATGGAAAATTATATAGGTAAGAAAAGATTGCCTATGATTATTATGGACAACAAGAATGTATTAAAAAACAGAAAGGCATTTTCTGCAAGAGGCGCAGGCATATTAGGCTTCTCTATATTTGGAAAAGAAAAGATTTATTTATTTCATGAAAATATGAAAATTGATTACGAACCTCTAAAAGAATTTTTATATAAAAATAAAAATAATAGGATACTCCTTTTTGGGTTTACTTATATGATATGGGAATACTTTATTAAAAATCTAAAAAAAAAAAAAATTAAAATTGATTTAAAAAACTCAATTTTGATACATGGGGGAGGATGGAAAAAAATAGAAAATAAGAATATTTCAAAAGAAGTTTTTAAAAAAACATTAAAAAATTACACAGGAATTTCAGAAGTATATGATTATTATGGAATGGTAGAACAAACTGGATCTATTTTTTTTGAGTGTAAATATAATTATTTTCATACAAGCATATTCAGTGATATACTTATCCGCAATTCAAAAGATTTTTCTGTGTGTAAATATAATCAAAAAGGAATAATACAGAGTTTATCTATATTACCAAAATCTTATCCTGGTCACTCAATATTAACTGAAGATGAAGGTGTTATGATTGGCGAAGATGACTGCAAATGCGGAAGGAAAGGAAAATATTTTAAAATTTTAGGAAGAGTTAAATATTCTGAAACAAGAGGGTGTAGTGACACTTATGAAGCAATTTAATAAAAAACTAGAAATTTTATTTGGGAATAAACAATTAGTTGATCTTAAAAATAAAAACCCATTTCAAATTTTTGATGATCGTGTAACTGAATTTTTTGATGATTTATCAAAATCTTTATTAAAAAGGAAAGAAGTTAAATATTTTCCTGATGTGGTATCTTTTCTTTTTTTTTCAAGAAAATCAAATTTAAATAAAATAAAAAAAAATTATTTAGAACAAAAAAAAAATTTAGGTAGAGGATTATCTTTTCATATATCTCCATCAAATGTACCAATTAACTTCGCATACACTTTGCTCACTGGATTGATATCGGGAAATAAATGTATAGTTCGAGTAACTTCAAAAGAATTTGAACAATTGACTTTTTTAATTTCTGAAATTAAAAAAAAATTAAATTTAAAAAAATATCTTTTCATTAAAAAAAATATTTTGGTTGTAAAATACAAATACAACAAAGAAATTACCGATTATTTATCAAAAATTTCCGATATAAGAATTATTTGGGGAGGAGATAAAACAGTGAATGAAATTAGAAAGTCAACAATTAAACCAAGATCTTTCGATATAACATTTGCAGACAGATATTCAGCATGCTTGATTGACACAAATTATTATATTGCTTCAGAAGAAAAATCTAAAATTGCAAAGAATTTTTTTAACGATACATATTATTTTAATCAAAAAGCATGTTCTTCACCACACCTAATTTTTTGGTTAGGAGACAAAGATCAATACTTAAAGGCAAGAAAGATTTTTTGGGAGCAGTTATACCAAGTTTTAGAAAAAAAAAAATTCACGCTAGACAGTTTTTCAATATTAAATAAGTATAAAATTATTTGTGGATCTACATTTAAAAATAATCATGAAAACACAAGTATGTACAAAGATAATAGAATAAATTTAATTAACTTAAAAAAACTAAATAAAAGTGTTTTTTCCATCTGTTGTGGTGATGGGCTTTTTGCCGAATATCAGAGTAAAAATATTAATTCTCTTATAAAAATAATGAGTCAAAAATTTCAAACACTTACATACATTGGAAACAAAAAAGAAAAAGTTTTAGAAAAAATAATTAACAAATCACCCAAAGGTCTGGATAGACTTGTTGAAGTTGGTGACGCTGGAAATTTTAGTTTTGATTGGGATGGATATGATTTAGTTCGACATATGTCAAGAAAGATAATTTAATTTATAATGAAAACAGTTAAAGCTCACTGGGAAAAAAGAAATATCAATAAAAATTGTTTGGAGATAACAGTTGAAGAAAAAGATATAAATGAAGATGTTTTAAAAAAATTAAAACCACTTAAAGCTGATTATAAAGTAATCAAAATTCCTACTAATAATGTTAGTCTTTTGTTTGCTTTACAAAAAGAAGGTTTTTTTTTTATAGAGCTAGTTACAACATGTTTGTATTCTGGAGAACTTCCAAAATTAAATAAAATTCAAAAAAAAATTTTATCAAATTTGAAATATAAAAAAATGTTACCACTTGATATAAAATATCTAGATAATGAGTTAGATAAAAATTTATTTTTAACTGACAGAGTAAGTCTTGATCCAGAGTTTTCAAAATCTATAGGAAATAAAAGATATAAAGAATGGATTAAAGATGAAATAAAAAAAAATTCAATATTATATAAGCTAATATATAAAAAAAACGACTGTGGTTTCTTTATGATAAAAAAAATAGATAAAAAAAATTTTTCTGCACCTTTAGGTGGTATTTATCAAAAGTACCAAAACTCTGGCTTTGGTTTTTTTTTAAATTATTTCGAGATAATGGAGGCGCAAAAGCTTGGAGGAGTTAATACATTAACTGCATTTTCATCAAACAATTTAGGCGCATCCTCAATTCATTACTCATTAGGATATAAAATTCATGATCAAAAATATATTCTTGTAAAACATGAGTAAAATAATTATTAAAACTATGATTTAAGTAGTATATTTTTTTGATAAAAATATAATATAAAGTGATTGTGGAAAAAAAAGAAAAATACACAAAAGTATTCCAAGATGCTTTTAACATTTCAAAAGAAAAAGCTATTAAGCTGAAGTATCAAAGTATTAAAGGATGGGATAGTGTTGGACACATGCAATTAATGTCTGCCCTAGAAGATGAATTTGAAATTGAATTGGATACTGATGATATAATTGACTTCTCTAGTTATTCAAAAGGAATTGAAATTTTAAAAAAATACAAAGTGGAGATTAAATAATGGTAGATTTAGCTAAAGATAAAGATCTTAATATACCTGAAATAAAAAAATTTCAAAGAAACAGACACCCTTTACTTTTTATAGATAAAATCACAAAATTGATTCCTGGAAAAGAGGCTCGAGGTTTAAAATGTTTTTCGTATAATGAGTGGTTTTTCCCTTCCCATTTTGATGATGAACCAAATGTACCAGGATTTATACAAATAGAGTCATTGGTTCAAACTTTTATAATGACATTTTTATCATTAGATGAATGTAAGGGATGTAAGACTAATTTTGTAAGCATTGACAAAGCCAAATTTAATAAAAAAATAGTTCCTGGGGACACATTAACAATAAATGCATTTTTGAAATCTTTTAAAAGAGGAATGGCAAAAGGTAATGCAGAAAGCTTTGTAAATAACGATGAAGCTTGTAGTGCTGAATTTATAATAATTGTTCCAGATGTATTTAATAATTTTAAACCTAAATAATAAATTTATAAAAGTATTTTATGATAAGAGTTGCAGACTATATTTTCCAGAGTTTAGAAGAAATTGGGATTAAAACAATATTTACCGTAACCGGTAGAGGTGCGTTGTTTTTAACCGACGCTTTAGCAAAAAACCAAAACTTAAAACATGTATGTACACATCATGAGCAGGGAGCAGCTTTTGCTGCAATGGCATATGCGTTACAAAAAAATAGTTTTGGCGCATGTTTAGTATCAACCGGGTGCGCATCTACAAACGCAATTACCGCAGTGCTTTGTGCTTGGCAAGATTCAATACCACTAGTTATAATTTCAGGTCAAAATACACTCTCTGAAACAACAAGATACTCAAAAAAAAAAATTCGTACTTTTGGACAACAAGAAGCAGATATAATTCCAATTGTAAGCAGCATAACAAAATATTCAACAATGATTACTAATCCAAAAGATATAGCCTACGAAATGGATAAGGCTATTTATTTTGCAAATGAAGGCAAGAAAGGCCCAGTTTGGATAGATGTTCCATTAGATATTCAAAACTCACGAGTAGAATTAGAAAAATTAAAACGTTTTAAGAATAAATCATTACAAAAAATTGATAAAAAAATTAATAAAAATTTAAATTTTTTTCAAGAAATTTTCAACAAATCAAAAAGACCAACGGTTCTAATAGGAAGTGGAATAAAATCCTCCAAAACAAAAAATGAGCTAAAGAATTTTATAAATAAAAATAATATCCCTCTAGTATATTCAAACAGTGCTCCTGATATATACGGCTCACTATATAAAAACTCAATTGGTTCAGTTGGTTTTATGGGCTGCTCCAGAGCAGGAAACTTTGTTGCGCAAAACTCAGATCTTCTAGTAGTTTTGGGAAATAGGCTTTCATCTATGACTACAGGGATGGAGCTAACTAAATTTGCAAGAAATGCAGAAATTGTTGTTGTGGACATTGATGAACTAGAACACAAAAAAAATTCACTAAAAATAAAAAAAATTATTAAAATTAGTTTAGAGAATTTTTTTTCTGAAATAAAAAAATTAAAAATTAAAAAAAAAAATAATAACTGGATTAAAAAATGTCTACACTGGAAAAAAATTTTTCCTCTTTGTGAACAATTCAGGAAAAAATCTGAAGAAGTTGACTTATACTATCTATCAGAAATAATTTCCAAATATACTCCACAAAATTCTACATTGATAACTGATTCAGGATTAGTAGAGATTATTTTACCAACGAATATAAGATTTAATGATTACTTTAATTGTATACATCCAACGTCACAAGGTGCAATGGGGTTTGCTTTACCCGCAGCAGTCGGAAGATATTATTCTGATACTGGAAATATAATTTGTGTAGTCGGTGATGGTTCGGTAATGATGAATTTGCAAGAACTTCAAACTATAGTTTACAATAAAATCCCAATTAAATTAATAGTAATTAATAATAATGCTTACTCGATAATTAGAAGAAGACAGAAAGATTTATTCAGAAATCGAACAATTGGCACAGATAAAAATAATGGCGTAAATTGTCCAAACTTTGAGCATATTGCAAGGTGTTTTGGTTTAAAATATATGAAAATAAAAAATTCCAAATATTTAAAGAATGGATATAAAAAATTAATAGATACTAATGGCCCTGTCTTGTGTGAAATAAAGGGACTTGAAGATCAAAGTTATATTGAAGTTTCTATTACTAAAGACAAAAATGGGAAATTTGTAAGAAGACCACTAGAAGATCAGTGGCCATTTTTAGATAGAGAGCTATTTCAGTCTGAAATGATAGTTAATAGCATAGACCAATAGCTATGGCATATATAATTTTAAAAAATGGAAAAAAAATTGGTGATTATTTGAACCCTTACTTAGTAGCAGAGGTAAATACAAGTCATTTTGGAGACTTAAATATTGCAAAAAAAATGCTTGATAAATTAAAAGAAATTGGATGTGACTGTGCAAAATTTCAATCCTGGTCTTCTGAAAGTCTATATTCTAAAACTTATTATAAAGAAAATCCTATAGCTCAAAGAATGGTAAAAAAACTTCAATTAGCTGAGAATTCTCTGTTAGAATTAGCAGAATATGCAAGATCTATAAACCTTGATTTCGCTTCGACACCTTACTCTAAAGAAGAAGTTAAATTTTTAATAGATAAATGCAAAGTTCCATTTATTAAAATTGCCTCTATGGACCTAAACAACACACCTTTTTTAGATTTTATTGCAAAAACTTCTATGCCAATAGTTCTGTCAACTGGAATGAGCAGCTTTGACGAAATAAATAATGCAGTTAATGTAATTGAAAAAGCAGGAAATAAAAAAATATGTATTTTACATTGCGTTTCGGTTTACCCGTCCTTGAAATCTTCTACTAATTTGAATAATATTCATTCTTTAAGATCAAGTTTTAAGAATTATCCAATTGGTTACTCTGATCACACATTGGGCGATGAAGTCTCTATTGCATCTGCGGCCATAGGTTCTGCTTATATAGAAAAACATTTTACTTTGGATAATTCAAAAATTGGAATGGATAATCAGATGGCAATAATGCCTACAGAGTTTAAAAAATTAGTGGAAAAAATTAGAAATGTTCATTCTTCACTAGGATCAAATGATAGAATTTTATCAAATAAGGAAAAAAGTATGATTGTTAAAATGAGAAGAAGTATTGTCTCATCTAAAAATTTAAAAAAAGGACACACATTATCAATAGAAGATATTGATACAAAAAGACCAGCCACTGGATTGTCTCCTATAAATTACAATAAAATAATTGGAAAAAAAATTATGAGAGATATAGACAAAGACAATATTATATTCCAGGAAGATATCCAAGATTTTTGATTAAATGTAAAAAACAAGATGTGGAATGAAAAAAAATATCTCAATAAAATTGCAATTATTGATGAAAAAGAAAATAAGTTTACCTTTCAACAGATTTTCAATTTTTTTAAAAAATTAAAAAAGAATTATAAATTCAATAAAAGATCTTTAGTCTTATGTATTACCAATAATTCATTTGGTTCTGTATTTGGTTATTTATTTTTTATTTTTGAAAAAATTGTACCAATCCTAATAGATTCAAAACTTAATAAAAGTTTAACATTAAAAATTATACAAAAATATAAGCCCAAATATATTTGGGCACCAAAAAATTACTTTAAGAATGATAAAAATTTGAAAATTGAGATTGAATTTTTTGGATTTTGTTTATTTATTACTCAATATAATAATAATATTTTTCTTAACCCAGATTTAGCATTGCTTATGACCACCTCTGGAACCACAGGAAGTAAAAAATTTGTTAAATTGAGTTATGAAAATTTACGATCTAATACATTGTCAATTATAAATTATTTAAATATAAGTCAAAGACATAGAACTATAACAACATTGCCCATGAGCTATGTGTACGGTCTTTCAATAATAAATACGCACTTTTATTCTGGAGGTTCTATTATTCTAAATAATTTTTCTTTTTTTCAAAAAGAGTTTTGGGAATTAATATCTAAATATAAAATAAATTCTTTTGGTGGTGTGCCTTATCATTATGAAATATTGGATAGAATAAATTTTTATAGATTTAAATTACCAAGTTTAAAATATTTTACTCAAGCAGGGGGAAAGATTTCTGAAAAGCTTCAAGAAAAAATAGCAAAGTACGCAAATACAACAAAAAAGAAATTTATAATTATGTATGGCCAAGCTGAAGCAACATCAAGAATGTCTTATCTGCCACATGATAAAGCTTTAGAAAAAATAGGTAGTATAGGCAAGTCAATACCAGGAGGAAAATTCAAAATATTTAATTCTATTAACAAAGAGTCATTAGTAAACAAAGAGGGTGAACTGGTTTATTATGGGAAAAATGTATTTATGGGTTATTCTAATACTATACTTGATCTAAGCAAACCCGATGAAAATCATGGAATTTTAAAAACTGGCGACATTGCCAAAAAAGATAAACAAAACTTTTATTATGTTATTGGCAGAAAAAAAAATTTTGTGAAAATATTAGGTAGTAGAATAAATTTGGATGAAATTGAAAAAATACTAACTTTAAAATTTGACAAAATTAATATAGCTTGTTTTGGAAATGATAAGAAAATTTATATAGCATGTACAAGAAAGCACATGATGATGAAGATTATAGAATACGTAATATCAAAAATAAAAATTAATAGATTATATCTCTCAATTAATTATATCAAAAAAATCCCAAGACTAAAAAATAAAAAAATTGATTATAATTTTTTAAAAAAAAAATACATAATAGATTAATATTTTAGAAAGTATTGGTATTAGCTAGTTTGAGTAAAACTTGGGGAAAAATAGGGAAAGTCCTATCGCTCGATCGATCCCGCTTTCATATTGGATTTGACGATGAGTTATGTATCGCTTTAATAAAATATTATTATTTATCTTATCGCTGATATTCAATGAATTTCTTGAGAGAATTCTTTAAAAAGTTTTGAAAAAATACACCTTTTTTGACACTCTTAGACTCATTTAAAAAAGAAGGGTGCATTTTAAAATCATAAGAAGGCTCAAAGAAGAAAGGGACAGACATTCTTTTAGTCTTATTCCATAACACTCTATGGTTTG
>Ga0209425_10007710_pt1 | contig 10039 bp, 10 predicted proteins | sample COG_05_FD_184749 | JGI IMG/M metagenome (GOLD analysis project Ga0209425, IMG submission 184749) | Pelagic Microbial community sample from North Sea - COGITO 998_met_05 (SPAdes) (version 2) | ecosystem: Environmental > Aquatic > Marine > Neritic zone/Coastal water | place: Helgoland, sampling... | reverse complement strand
AATTCCTAGTTCAGATTTACCATCTTTGTTAAATACTGAAATTTCACAAATTTGATTACCTTCATTATTGATAATTTCTATTTCATCATCTGGTAAAATCTGGATTCCTGTTAAACCTCCACCTTCAACAATATATCTTTCAACTCCAGGTGGTAGAGTATTTAAGCCAGGCTCTTTAATATCTAGAGTAGTTAGCGACATTTTTAATTTTTTATTATTATCTTATATAAATATCTATCTGTTGACTATCATTTTACTTAGGCACATACTAAACGCTTAATATTATGAAAGGGGATACTATGAAAAAAATAATATCATTGATCTCTGCAATAATAATTTCTGCAGTAAGTTTTGCAGGAATTTCTAACGCAGCGGACAGTAAGAAGCCTATCGTGATTCCAACTCATAACTGGTCAAGTCAAATTGTTATGGCTTACGTTATTGGTGGAATTTTCGAAAGCATGGGAAATAACGTTAAATATGTAAATACAGACTCTCAAGCAGTTTATGAGTCAATCAGAATCGGAGATGTATCAATTTCTCACGAAGTATGGGAATCTGCTTTTGGAAAGTCATTTACAACAGCACTAGATAAAGGTGGTTTGCTTGATTGGGGTGATCATGAAGCAAGAACACTGGAAGACATGGGGTATCCTAATTGGGTTGCCGACAAAGGTTTATGCCCAGGTCTACCAGATTGGACTGCTTTAAAAAATCCTGATTGTGCGAAAAATTTCGTAACACCAGACTCTGGTGGAAAAGGAAGAATGTTAGAAGGTCCACAAACTTGGCATGGTGATTTAATACCTCAACGGGTTGATGCTTTAGGTTTAGGAGATCTTTGGACAGTTAAATTTGCTGGAAGTGCAGACGCTCTTTGGGCGGAATTATCAGCAGCTAAAAAAGAAGGAAGAGGAACTATTATCTTTAACTGGACACCAAACTTTACAGATGGTGCTGGTTTTACATTTATTGACTTTCCTCCTTATACAGCTGGTTGCAGACCAGAAGATGGTGGTGATGGAAAATGTGGTTCACCAGATGGTTATTTGAAAAAAGCTGTAAATGCAGATTTTCCAAAAACTCATCCAGCCGCAGCTGCAGCGTTCAAAAAAATGTCATTTTCTACAAGTCAAATTGGTGCAATGGCAGCTTTAGTTGACATTGACAAAATGACTCACGAAGATGCTGCAAAAAAATGGCTTAAAAAGAATAAGAAAGTTTGGAAAGCTTTTACTAAATAAGGACAAAAGCTTTTAAGACACAAATCTCTCCCAACATTGTTGGGGGAGATTTTTTTTTAAAAATATAACTCAATAATAAAAAAAAGTTTAATGATTAAATATTTTTTATATTCAGCTATAAGCCTAATGTTTTTTAATTTGTCATTAGCCAAAGATATTAATATTCAAGAAAATATTAATCTTAGTTTTGTATGTAGTTTAGATAAAAAAATTATTAAAAACTCAGAATATAATTATCAAACTTTTTTGGCCAAAGATTTAAATGAAAATAGTTTGGATAAATTTGAAATTCAATCAAGAAAGCCAAAAAAACTTTTAATAAAAGGACTGTCATTGTTTCTTTCTAATTCAGAAAAATTAAACGTTAAAATTGTTAATAAGGATGTAGTTTTATTCAAAGCTATTGATCAAGATAAAAAGTATTCAGAGTCAGCAATAATAGATAGAAAATCTGGTGAATTAATTCATGAAATTACTAGAAATATTGAAAGTAAAGACTCAGAAAAAGATATTTCTTTTTATTCATGCAGCAAAAAGGAGAAAAAAGTCTGATTTTTTTTAAATGAATTTGTGTAAAATATTAAAATGAAAAAATATCTTATAAGTATAATTATAACACTATCTATTACCTTTTCAGCATTGGCTAGAAGCACAGGATGTAAAGAGGGCAATTGTGAAAATGGTTTTGGTAAATGGGTTTATACAGACAAAACAACTTACGAAGGAGAGTGGGTTGGTACAAAAAAACATGGACAAGGAATTGAAACTTGGCCGAATGGCTACATTTACAAAGGCGAATTTAAAAATAGTGAATGGAGCGGCACAGGAATTTTAAGTTTTCCAGATGGTTCGACATACAATGGGGAGTGGTCCAAAGGTTTTATGAATGGAGAAGGAACGTTTACTTGGGCTGATGGAAAACAAAAAACAGGAATTTGGAAAAATGGAAAGCTACAAGAATAATGTTGAAAAAAAAATATTTTGATAAAATAAAAGAATTACCAGAAGCAATTAGACAACTTGGTGGTTTAGTTGCAATAATAATTATTATATTTTTATCTTTTTTTGTTTTGAATAATATTTTTGGTGAGGGTGAGGAATTAGTTGCTAAAATGAAAATTGAAGAAAAGAGAATTGCCGAAGAAAGAAAATTAAATAAATTAATTTCAAGCCTTCCATCTGGAATACTAGTAACCTTTGATGGAACAGATCATTTTAAGTTAACTGATGAATTATATGAGGCGGTTTGCAATGCAACAAAATTAATTCCTCAGCGAGCTATTATGGGAGCAAATTTTTTAAATTATAGAGCACATGAAATTTATACTATGAACGGTAACAAAATTAGTGAAACTTTTGTTAAATGGGATAATCAAAAAAATAAATGTTTTGCAGGTTTTGTAGTTAGTGGAAAAAATGTAGGTATAGATGAAACAATAACTGTAAGCGGCGAAGCTTTAAGTTTTCTAAGTACAGGTATTGATACAAGAGTTTATTACATTAAAAATTTTTAAGGAGGAACAAAGTAGAGAATTATATGGATTTTATTTTATCTTAATTTCGTATAACCTCATTATAAATTTATGTCTGATCCAATAATCAAGTGTGAGTCTGTTTATAAAATTTTTGGGGAAAACTCCAAAAAAATGCTTAAAGAAGCAAATGGAAATGTAGACGCGAAAACTTTTCAAGAAAATGGATGTATTGTAGGTGTTAACAAAGCTTCTTTTGAAGTGGCAAAAGGTGAAATGTTAGTTGTGATGGGTTTGTCTGGCTCGGGTAAATCAACATTATTGAGATGCATTTCAAGATTAACAGAAGCAACTGGTGGAAAAATTTTCATAGAAGGTCAAGACTTGCTCCAATTAAATAACAAGGAGTTGATCGAACTAAGAAGAAATAAAATGGGAATGGTCTTTCAAAGTTTTGCTCTACTTCCTCATAAAACAGTTGTAGAAAATATTGCTTTTCCACTTCAAATTAAAGGAATAAAAACTGAAGATAGCATCAGTAAAGCAATGGATATGGTTAAACTTGTTGGACTCGATGGAAGAGAAAATTATTTTCCAAGAGAACTTTCTGGAGGGCAACAACAAAGAGTGGGTATTGCAAGATCATTAGCTGTAGAACCTGATATTTGGTTTTTAGATGAACCTTTCTCTGCGTTAGACCCATTAATCAGAAAAGAAATGCAAGATGAGTTTTTAAGGCTCCAAGAAAAATTGCAAAAAACAATTATGTTTATCACTCATGACTTTGATGAAGCTTTAAAACTTGCTGACCGAATTGCAATTATGAAAGATGGTATTATTGAACAACTGGACACCCCAGCTAATATTGTTTTAAATCCAGCAACTGAATATGTAAGAAAATTTACAGAAGAAGTTCCTAGAGAAAAAGTTTTATTAATTGAAGATGTAATGGACAATGTCACTTCTGATAATTTAAGTGATTTAAAAGTTTCAAAGGATGAAATTATTGAAAGTGTAGCAGAAAAAATTCTGACTCAAGAAAAAACAGTAGCTGTAATAGATAGTAAAAATCAAATTGTAGGTTCTATAAACCCTTCAAAGATAATTAATACAGTTTTTGGAGGAAGAAAAAATAATAATTAAGCCATGGAATTAATAAAAAAATATCCAAAGTTGTTCCAATGGTTATTTTTATTAATAGTATTTTTTACACTATGTTTTGCAATTGATGTTCCAGAAACATACAAATTTATTAGAGGCCAAGCAGAATTTATTAAAGATCCAAATCAAAGCTCGTACGTCTTATTTGGTAAAGAGGTCAGATATTATGCTTTCGATGTCTTTTGGAGACTCCCACCATTACTTGGATGGTTGCCTATTTGGATAAACGATTCCTTATTTTTCCTAATGAACGAATGGATGCCAATGGAGTTTTGGAACGAAGACACACAAGAATTCAAAACTAGACCTTTAGTTCTTCAAATAACAAGAAATTTAACAGCATTTATGACATTTTTAATAGAATTAATCAGAGAGATTTTGTTAGGTGGATTAGAAACTATAGTTGCATTTACTAGCTGGGATTGGATTGATGCAAATCCTTGGGCAGAGCTACCCGGACTACCATGGACTATCGTTGCTGCGGGTTCAGCAATACTTGCTTATAAGTTAAGTGGAAAAGGTCTAGCTTTATTTGCATTATTAGTGATGGTTTATATTTCGATATTTGGCCAGTGGAAACCTTCGATGCAAACACTCTCTTTTATACTAGTTGCTGCGCCACTCTCATTTTTATTTGGTTTAAGCTTAGGGATATTAGCATTTAAAAGCAAACGTGTAGAGAAAGCTTTATACCCAATACTTTTAGTTATGCAGACTATGCCTCAATATGCAGTATTGGTTCCCGCAATTGTTCTTTTTGGTGTAGGAGATCATGCAGCTGTAATCATAACAATGGTAGTTGCAGTACCCCCAATGATATTACTAACTTTACTTGGACTTAGAGGAATACCTCCTGAAGTCATCGAAGCTGGTAGAATGAGCGGATGTAACAATTGGCAACTAATGTTTAAAGTATTAATTCCAACAGCAAGAAGAGATATTTTAATTGGTGTTAACCAAGTAATTATGGTTTGTTTTTCTATGGCAGTAATTTCTGCTTTTATAGGCGCAAAAGGCTTGGGTTTTAATTTATTATTGGCTCTTAATCAGCTTAATATAGGCTTAGCATTAGAAGCAGGCTTATGTATTAGCTTGATTGCAATATTATTAGACAAAATGTCTTTAGCTTGGGCTAACAAACAAGTTGATTACTTTGGTAACTTAACTTTTTTTCAACGTCACAAAAATACGTTTTTTTTTGGTATTGCCGCAATATTGGGAGTCATATTTGCTTATCTTGGGTCATTTTATTTTAAAGAGGGTTATAACTATTTATTTGAAGTTCCACATAATAAAGGGATATCAACTGCTGATTTTTGGAATAAAGGTGTTGATTGGATCTTTGATACTTTCTTTATATATATAAAAGCATTTAATACTTGGTTAATTGTTGAAGTGCTACAACCAATGAGAGCTTTATATTTGAGAATGCCAGCGATTGCTACGTTAGTTTTAGTTGTTGGGGCCGGATATATAATTGGTGGAATTCGTTCAGCTTTGGTTGTTTGTGGGTTGACACTGTTTATAGCTTTAAGTCCATGGTGGGATAGAGCTCTAGTTACAACATATATGGCAACCTTTGGGGTAATTATATCTTCTATAATTGGTTTTACAGTTGGAACATTATGTTTTCAAAATAAACATTCTGCTAGTTTTATGTTAGGTGTTTGTGATATTTTCCAAACATTTCCATCATTTGTATATTTGATTCCTGTAATGATGCTTTTTGGAATAACTGATACATCGGTGTTAATTGCAGTAATAATCTATGCAACAATTCCTGCAACAAGGTATACGATTGAAGGTCTAAGAGGTGTTCCAGCAGCCTTGCATGATGCAGCAACAATGTCAGGTGTTAATAAATTCCAAAGATTGTTTAAAATAGAATTTCCTCTGGCTTTTCCTCATATGATGCTTGGTTTAAATCAAACAATCGTATTTGCATTATTTATGGTAATTATAGGAGCTTTTATTGGAACAGAGGATTTAGGTCAGTATATTTTAAAAGCCTTATCTGACAAAAAGGGTGCCGGTATAGGATTAACCCTTGGTATTTGTGTAGCTTTTATAGGTTTAGTCTTTGATCATTTAATTCGAACTTGGGTAGAACAGCGAAAAAAACATCTTGGTATTGCTTAGTTAAAATATTCAACCTCTGAGAAACGATCTGTTGGAAATATCCAATAAAATTTTAAAGTATCATTCCCATTATTTTTTAAAGCATGTTTAGCGTTTCCTGCTATATAAACCACATCACCTTTTTTAATCTCTTCCAATTCACCAGATTTATTTAATACTCCAGATCCATCAGTAACTACATATATTTCAGCAGGTGAATGATAATGAAGTGTCAAGTCACCGCCTGGTGCAATTTCAGCGAAACCAAGTGATAGCCCTGAACTTCTTGTAAAATCTGCATCAATTAAAAATTTCCATCTAACACCAGGATATTTTTCTGTTGTTGACCACTCTTGATTAGAAACCGATTTAAGATTGTTTACGAATATCATAAAAAATCAATGCTCAAACCTTATTTTTTTGGTTGATCTAAAAAAGCTTTTAATGAATCATCCATCGCAGTTTCCCATGGTGTGTGATGTATTGGACCCACAGAACCTGTTACTGGTGAAGAAAAAGATTTATTTCTATAAGTCATTATATCTTCAACCTTGTGATGTTCCCATTCTTTGAAATGTTTTCTAATTAATTCAAAATCAATTTTTGGATAATCAGATAAAGAATGAAGCTCTTTTGTATATTCAGTTTGGAAATCAATCATTTGATCCGGATTTTCTAATTTTTCCTCCATTGCTACCCATTTATTTATATCTTTATTAACATCTGAGTCGTTTGGAATTTCAATTTTACCCATTATAACATCTCTTGCGAACCAAGCCTGACAGTCAAACATATTAAAAGTATGAAATTGATCTTGCATACCCAGGTACATTAGTTTGTGATTGTTTTGCCAAACTACACCTTTGTATAATTTAGGTGGGTATAATCTATTAGTTGTTTTAAGTTTAAGGTCTTCAGATATAAAAGGAAAACTATGAAGATATCCTGTACAAAGAATTATCGCATCTGTTTCTTGTTCGTGACCATCTTTAAAAATTGCCTTGTTTCCTTCAAGCCCATCAAGGTGATGTACTTCTTTCATTCCTTTTGGCCATTTAAAGCCCATCGGATTATGTCGATATCCTATAGTAACATTTTTTGCACCGTATTTATGGCATTGAAGAGCAACATCTTCTGCAGAATAGCTACTGCCTAAAACAACAACATTCTTACCTCTAAATTCCTCAGCATCTCGAAAATCATGAGAGTGCATTATTCTTCCAGGAAAAGATTTCATTCCTGAATACTCTGGAATATATGGAACTGAAAAATGACCAGTTGATACAATTACATAATCAAACTCATCATTTGAAACCTTATCGTTCTTTTTATCTCGATAAGAAACTTCAAAAATTTTACCATCAAAAGAAATGTTAGTGACTAGTGTGCTAAATTTAATTTTACTTTTTAAATTTCCCTTTTTTACTCTACCTAAAATATAATCATATAAAACTTCTCTTGGGGGAAAAGATGGAATAGGTTTTCCAAAATGTTCATCAAATGAATAGTCAGCAAATTCTAAACACTCTTTAGGACCATTTGACCAAAGATATCTATACATACTATTTGGAACAGGGTCACCGTATTGATCTGATCCGGTTCTCCAACTATAATTCCACAATCCTCCCCAATCTTCTTGTTTATCAAAACAAACTATTTCAGGTATTTTTTCACCTTTTTTTTCCAGATGTTCAAAAGATCTTAAGGCAGATAAACCGCAAGGCCCGGCACCAATAATTGCAACTTTAGTCATAAATAAATCTCCACTTAATAATTTTATAACTGTATTTTACTCACAAAATGTTAAAAATAGATATAAAAAAATAACCCTATATGAAAAAAATTATTATTATTGGTGGTGGTGCTATGGGGTCTGCGTTTACAATACCATGTTTGGATAATAATAATAAAGTTACTATTACAGAACCTTATAGCAAAAGATTTATTAAAGATTTGTCATCAAAAAAAAAATTTCACACAGCTCTAAAAATTAAACTTCCAAAAAAATTAAAATTTAGAAAATTTACAAAAGACTTATTAAAAGAGAAGTTTGACCTAATTGTAATCGCCTTAAGTCTCTCAGGTATAAACTTCATTGGCAAAGAATTGAAAAACCTGAAGATTAAAACGCCAATATTGGTTCTCACAAAAGGTTTAAAATATGAAAAAAAAACTAATAAAATTTTAACAATTTCTGAGCAACTAAAAAAAAACTACAAAGAAATGAATATTTCAGTTTTAAAAGGCCCATGCTTAGCTAATGAACTTGCAAGAAAAAATAAGACAAGTGTAGTTATTGCTAATAAAAATATCAATATCGCTAAATCGATTGGAAAACAAATTTCTACAAAATACTATCTAACAGAGTATTCTAGAGACATTATTGGAGTAGAAGTTTGTTCGGCAATAAAAAACATATATTCAATGATAATAGGTGCTGGCCAAAGTTTAAATTCATCTTCAAATTTATTTCAAAAATCAATAATAGAAATGAAATATCTAACTAAATATTTTAAAGGAAAAGATGAAACTACTTCAGGGCTTGCGGGAGTTGGAGATTTGTATGTTAGTGCAGCTGGGGGAAGAAATAGTAAAATGGGTAGTTATTTAGGTAAAGGGTTTACATTTAAAACAGCAAAGAAAAAGTTTATGCCAAAAGATACAGTTGAGGGAGAACAATTAGCTAGGGAAATTGCACCCTTCATACTAAAAAAAATTGATAAAAAAAAAATTCCACTAATGATTAATTTATTAGGGGCAATTTTAAAAAATAAAAAGCTTAAAGTTAGCTAATAAGACAATTATGAAATCAAACTGGAATTATCCTACAACTATGTGGGTTGGAGAAAATAGAGTTAAAGATTTAGGGGTTGCTTGCAAAACTTTAGATATTAATAAGCCACTATTAGTGACAGATTTAAGCTTAGCTAAATCAAATATGGTAATCGATGTTTTAGAAAAACTTAAAGAAGAAGGTTTTTTGGTTGCAATATATTCAAATGTTGTTGGGAACCCAACTGGCAACAATGTGACAGAGGGTGTTAATTATTATAATAAAAATAATTGTGATGGAGTAATAGCTTTTGGAGGAGGTAGTGGCTTAGATGTTGGTAAAGCGATTGCATTTATGTCAGGCCAAACATTACCTATTTGGGATTTTGAAGATGTCGGAGATAATTGGACCAAAGCGAACCCTAAAAAAATCGCACCGATTATTGCCGTACCAACAACTGCTGGAACAGGTTCTGAAACAGGACGTGCGTCAGTAATTTTAAATGAAAAAACAGGTATAAAAAATATAATTTTTCATCCTAAGTTTTTGCCTTCAATAGTTATTTTAGATCCAGTATTAACTCTTGGGTTGCCTCCAAAGATTACAGCTGCAACTGGAATGGATGCGCTGGCTCATAATTTAGAAGCATATTGTTCACCAGGATACCATCCAATGGCTGATGGAATTGCTCTTGAGGGGATGAGGCTAATTAACAATTCTTTAGTTAAAGCTGTAAATAATGGATTAAATTTAGAAGCACGACAAAACATGCTAACAGCGGCTAGTATGGGCTCAACAGCTTTTCAAAAAGGCTTGGGAGCAATTCATTCATTGAGCCATCCAGTAAATGCCTTAAATAAAATTCATCATGGCCTATCTAATGCAATATTCATGCCTTACGTGTTAACTTTTAATAAAGATGTAATTGAACATAAAGTAATTGAAATTTGTGATTACTTAAAACTTAAAGATAAATCTTTTGATGGCTTTGTAAACTGGGTTTTAGATTTAAGAAAAAAACTAGATATACCACATAAATTATCAGAAGTGATTGATGAAAAGGATTTAGATATTGATAGGTTATCAAAAATGGCATTAGCAGATCCATCCACTGGTGGGAACCCAAAAAAATTAACCGAAAATGATATGAAGACAATGTATCAACACAGTATGAGTGGCGAACTTTTTAAATGAGAAATTCAAATATTTTAATTGTTGAGGGTAATATTAGAGAAGACAGTGAGTTTTTCATTCAAGCAGCCGGGGCTTCT
>Ga0209425_10007694_pt1 | contig 10056 bp, 2 predicted proteins | sample COG_05_FD_184749 | JGI IMG/M metagenome (GOLD analysis project Ga0209425, IMG submission 184749) | Pelagic Microbial community sample from North Sea - COGITO 998_met_05 (SPAdes) (version 2) | ecosystem: Environmental > Aquatic > Marine > Neritic zone/Coastal water | place: Helgoland, sampling... | reverse complement strand
GTCGCAGCCGCATCCGCCGCTGGTTCCGCTTTCGCCGCCACAGGATCCACCGCATCCGCCGCTGGTTCCGCTTTCGCAGTCGCAGCCGCATCCGCCGCTGGTTCCGCTTTCGCCGCCACAGGATCCACCGCATCCGCCGCTGGTTCCGCTTTCGCCGCCACAGCATCCGTCGCATCTGCTGTATCTGGTGGCGCGGCTGCTCCAGCGACAGGCGCATCAACATCGTTGTTTACAGTCGCCTCCTCTTTCTTGTTAGCGGGAGGAGAATCTGTTTCAAAAGCAGTGTTACTTTGTTTCGCTGGGTCCGCTTGTGTCTCGGTATTCATTTTACTCAAGACCGATTGTAGCTCCTTCCAATAATACCGATTATTCGTTCCCAAGTCTCCGACCATACCTGCGGCTGCCTTGCTCTTATCAAATTTAAGCCTAATTATGACCTCTCCTTGGTTTCCCAAATCACGACTGGTGACATCTACACCCGATTTCGCATTAGATATCTTTCCTTCAATATCATCCATTGATTTACCATCAGACTTTTCATATTTCGGTAATGTTCTATTAGTCCCATCAACCTTATCATATTGGTTTTCTTTGTTACACTTTTCCATAAATGGCAATAATTTTTTTAGCGTATTATCGTAGTCTTTCGCACTAACGCTGTTATAGAGTATGTTGAAATTACCGCACCCAGTCTTTGCTATAGTGTTCGCTCTATCCTTCGCCTGTTTTTCAAGACACGTCTTACCATGCTCGCTAATAAATTGTTGGAATGTATCGTTCTCCCATTCCAATAAATCATCACAATTACCATTATCATTTTTAATCCAGGTTGCCTTCCTCGCATCAACCCCAGCGTCAATAACATTCTCATTCAATTCAATTGGTTCAGTTTCGCCATAATTACGTCTCCAAAACTCCATCACTTGTTTAATGTCTTGTGGTAACTCTTTATAGTCAAATGTAACTAATGTTGACCTGGTCCACGCATCTTGTTTGCTTTCATCATCCATAGCCAACTCTCTGTACGCATTAACCAATTCTCCGTATTTACTGAATTCATCTTCTCTCGTTTTACTGCTTGGCAACTTATCACTATACACACCTAAATAGCGTTCAATGTTCAATAACTTATCGCCAGTTAAATCGTATAATGGCTGACGCCCTTTTACAGACAGTTTACCACCCTTATCTTTCATATCCTCGCTTGAAATGGGTCTGTGGCCACCAATAGCGGTTCTAGCTATTATAACGTTTTTAGAGTTTTCGGCAGAATTAAAATTAGCAATTCTGCTTTTTGTCTTACGAAGAGTTGCCGTATATTTATTAAAGAAATCACCTCCGCCACCTAATCTCCTTCCGTATTCTTTCACTTGGTTTATTAAACGCGTGTGCTCATTCTTAATCAAATTGTATATACTCAGATTCTTTCTAGCCCATATGACATTCTCATTCGCAAGCGCCTCTTTTAATTTGTCCGTATATGCAGAATTTCTGTAATACTCTACAATTTTAACAATGTTAAACGACGCCTTGAACAGTAATTCTTTCTTCTCTCGTAAAAGTATTAGTTTCTTCTCTTGTTCGCGAGAACTCTGTCTCATAAAAAACCACATATTTGTTCCCTGTAAAACCGAAGGAAGTTCCAAATGATTTTTATCGTAAATATCATCTTTATTATTTTGAATCTTTTTTCTGGAAACATCTAATATTTTTGCTATAATCCTATTCAGATTATCTGGGTTGATTTCCACTTTCCCCTTTATCGGGGATTTCTCCCAATCATCCTTACCAAAGACAAATCCATCCTGTATTCCCTTCTGCTTTTTCTCTTTCAATAATTCTAGGGCATTTTGAACCGAAACTAAAAATCCGAAATCTATTTCTTTATTGTATTGTTCTTCTATTTTCTCATAATCTTTCTCTTGAATTTTCCCTACCTTTTTTCTGGCGATATCGTATTGTTTCTTCAAATTACTCTCTCTGTTATATAATTGTTGTTTTATGTATAGAGGTCCAACATCATCAGCGTTTGCATCATCTAAATTTGTATTATTCAATATAGTTTTTTCTAAGAAGGCAACAACCTTTCTGAGATTCTCCTTATTATCTTCTTTTAACGCTATACGTATTTTATCTTCATAGAAAAAGGCTATACCTGTTTTATATAAATCTACTTCCTCTGGGTTTACCGCCTCTGTAATGTATCCAAATTCATCTTTTCCCATCCCTCTTCTGAAATCAGTAAAAGCATCTTGATAATCGTATATATTTTTAAACCCAATATCGTATACCTTCATTTTACTTCGCAATCCACCAAATGCTCCCGCTTTCCTTACTTTACTCATAAAACGTTCATTATCTTCTTCTTCACTCAATGCTTTATATATTGGGTCTCTTTTATCTTTAATGATACATTCATTACACGTGTTTAATATAGTTGATAATTCACTTTCTTTTTCTGACAACGCGGTTTCTAATGTAGTCCTCATATCTTTATCACTCTTTTTAGATATAAATCTGCCTTTGATTTTTTTTATTTGATATTTTGTATCTTTGATTTCCTTCATTTTTTTATCATACTTTTCTTGATTACTTGGGTATCTATCTCTGTATTCTCTATATGCTAATGCCAGTGCAAATTTATTCTTGGCTGACTTTTGATTTTCATCTATCTCATCCAGTAAATCATTTGCCTTTTGTTCTTCTGCTGTTAAAGATTCTACTTGCTTCTCTAATGTTGTAGTTTCGGTGTCATCGTTTTTAATAGATTCTGTCAACTCTTTTATAATTTGACCCGAAATTCCTCCTGGACTATTATTAGCATATTCAGATAGTAAATTAATGGAAAATGTATCAACTAATCCGTATAACTTATCTTCTTCATTCATAATCTCGCCTGTATTATTTTGTTCTTCTACGATTGATTCAACATTACTATACAATCTTCCTCTCAATTCTTCACGAGCATTGGAAAAATTGTTGATATTCATATTCTTTTTCGAAGCATCGGCAATGTCTATTAATTTTTTAATTTCCGAATCAATATTTATATTTTTCAAAATATCCTTATCCATATTGTTACCTTTCTCCTTAAACAATTTTCCTATTTCTTCAAAAGGAGTCTTATATTTACTTACAGAACCTTTTGATGATCCTGATAATTGTTTTCCAACATTTTCACTAACACCAATAACAAGAGGGTCTTCATTTTCAGTTTGACTAAACTGTAATGTATATCCTTCCGATGTTTGGTCAAGTGTAACATATTTGTATTTAATTTCTCCGTCATAAGTTCAGCCTCATCTGTTTCTTCTTTTGAATCAGCACCACCAACTTTATTTCCACCTTTCTCTTTGCCTTTCTTTTTGCCTTTATTATCTTGTTCATCGTTCTCATTTGTTAATTCAATAAGCTGACCATTAACTCTAACGGCTCTTCCGTTAAAAGATTCAATATTTCCTAGTAAGTTTCGTTCATTGACACCCGTATTACCCTTATTAATATTCAGTAAATTCTTATTATTTTTATTTTTTCTGGATTTTGATTCTTTCAATTTATTTTTTGATTCTTGTAATTTTGTTTTTAGTTCTGTTCGTTTTATCATATATTCTAATGTTTTTTCAGAACTTTTAAGCCTCAACATATTTTTCAACATCCTAGTTGAGTTTTTATCAAATTTATTGAAAAATGATGGATGATTCTTGACTGATATAGTTGCTATATATTTATTAGAATAAGTGATTGTTCTAGATAATTTAATGAAATTTGTATGGTACTGTTCACATGCTTTATCAAAACTAATCTTACTAAAGAGAGACCCATTATATTTAATATTTTCTCGTAGTTCGCCCGTGTAAATCTTTGGTAAACCCTTTCTCATATTAGATAAACTAATACTGCCAAACGGATTTACTGCTTGTCTTAACATTTCACTTTTTTTTGCTCTTGTTCGCCTTGTGGCAGCTCCTCTTTTACCGCCACTTTGCAACTCACCTAAGAAGTTTAATTTTAAAAAGTGGAAGTTGGTTTTGGTTGGACTTGGAGATATAGTGTTGTTAGTAGTAATATCTTTAAGAAGTAAATCATTAGTTAATGTTATTGTTGAATTATTATTGAAAAAAGCTAAAATAGTTTCGCCTATTTTTTTTATTAAGTTTTGTTTCTTACTTGTTTCACCAACATTATAAAAGTGTCTTAAGTTACCTTCTAAATCGAATTTTGTATCATTTATACCGGTGGCGGGAGCTTTATCAGTATTATTAAAATAATGAGGATACCATATATATGCTTTATATGTTTTCGGTTTTCCGAACATACCACTACCGACTGCATTATCTATACCATCTGCTGCCTTGGTCTCTATCGCGGCTAACTTCTCGTTCGCTTTGTCTTTTTCTTTATTTTCAAGGTCGTATAATACTCGTAAATCATTATTAACTAATTTAAATATATCATTTATAATTTCTATTGTAAATTTATTAAGTTCTTCTTTCTTGGTCGCATCTGTTATTAATTTTGATAAATAATGTAAAATAAACGGAAACATTACGATTTTTAAATTTATGGACGGAGATTTTATAGACATTGAATTTGTGGGTATTCCGTTAGGATTGAATGGATCAAAACCTAATAATGTTTTACCCATTATATGATCTTTCAACTCTTTAATAAAAACTTGTCGTGATGATTTTTTAGATGTAAATTTTGTCATTATCCCACCGCCAACGGGAATATCACTTGTAATCGGAGTATCCTCTGCGAAATCGGAAATATTTCTATTTGTTGTTGTGGTGCTTTCATTATTATCTGTAAAAGCTACTGCCGTTGCGGAAACTGCTGACGTACCAAGACCTACACCAATCTCCTCCGCTGTCAGGGCACCCACCTCCGCTTCAGATAGAGATAGGGCACTACTATCACCAACACCAATCGCTGAACCAATACTTTCTATTCCAGTTATGAACATTGAGTCTATACCTCCTATACCTGCTAATAACAAACTTATTGAAACTACTCCAATCGTAAATTTTAATGCTCTAAATTTCCACTTATTTTTTGAAAACCAAGCTCTATGTCGCTCTATTTGTCTTGTAATTGCTTCACATGATTCGTATAATTCATCATATTTTCCGCATACTTTTTTATATTCATTTAAAATCATTTTATACGCATTCATTTTTATTAATAGTGGAACCATATCAACTAAATAGGTTCTTGCCATATTATGTTTATATTCCGCTACTTCATTTAAATAATCCCGTTCAAAATTAGCATTATCACTTTGTCCTGCGCCTCCAGAAAGTTCCCTAGGTTCCGATTGTTCAAGTTGTCTCTCAATATATTTTTTTTCAATTTCATCTAATCCTTTTTTATATGCTTTTTTTGTGAATTGAGATTTTACTGCTTTATATTCGCTGTAAATTGTTTCAATACTCTTTAATAACTCAATCCTTTGTTCATCCATTGTATCTCTTAGTCTATCGGCATCTTCATTCAATACTCGTTCATATTTTTTAACCTCCATTGAATAAATATGTTTCCTAAGTTTTTCATCCATAGAAACATTGAAATTTGATTTCGCGTTTGTTTTACTATAAAGTGTTTTTATTTTATCCTTATAATCTTCCTCACCATCACCAGCTTGTAACACAACTTCTAGCAAATTCGTTAAACGCGAATTTTCCTCATTTAACTGATCTAACTCATTTTGTTTGACTGATAACTCTTTTTGTATGTCTTCGTTATCATCTTGCTCGTTGATGAGCATCTCACGTAATGATGCTGCTTCCTCTTTCAGATTTTTTGCATGAGCAGTATTCACTTTTAAAGTTTTCTCATGCCCGCTCACTGTTTTCTCATAAATCCTTAAGTTTTCTTCCATTTCCGTCTGTGCTTTGTCATACTCTTTTCCTTTTTTCTCTAATTCGCCATTAGTATTTTGCAAAGTGGTTGTTAGATCTGTAATCGTTTCTTTTAGTTCTTCTAAGGATTTTCTGTAATCTTCAGATATCGCGTCTTCCTTATCAATATTATCCTGGTTTAATTTTTCGTATTCTATTTCTTTCTTCGCTAACTGGGCTTTTAATTCTATATTACCTTTTTCCAATGTTTCCTTTTCCTGTGTTATATTTTCGACTGTGTCCTTGCTAATTTGCAAATCTGTTAGCTTTTTTGTAAGGTCGGTTATCCGTTTTCCCATATTTTTCACTTGGTTTACGGTTACCCCGTTTGTAGGTTTTAACTTTTTTTTTAATTCTTCCAATTCCTCCAGCAGAATATCGTTCTGATACACAGTATCCTTTAGAACGTCCTGATAGGCCGCCGCCGCCGCCGCCGCCGGGTCTTGTCGTACTCCATCTCCTTCCATAGAAAGCTGTGCCTGCTCAATAATGTCTACAATGTGTTTCGTGGCGGGGCGAGGTTTTCTCGACAACCATCCGGCCCGTCCCGGTGGTTTCGCTTGCGCCGCGACTCGCGTCGAATTCGGCGGCGGCGGCGGCGGCGGCGGCGGCGGCCGCCTCCGTTTCGTGGTCCCGCGCCACGCCGCCCCACCATTTAAAATATTATCATAAAAATTTTCTTTTTCATCTAGGTATTTTATGTATTTAAACAGCGTATCATCCATGTTTTTAAAACTTAATATTTCTTTATTTTTGGTGGCGGCGCCGTCTGAGGTATCCGATGGAAAAGCTTTTTTGAAAAATCCGTCTACATTTCCTACTATAATATCAAGACCTTCTAGCTTTTGTTGACACTTAACAGTATTTTTTATATGTTTAGCACCTTCTAAATCAGGTTTCTTTTTTTTGTTATTATTTGCTTGTCTAGTGAAGGTCCGGGCGAAAAGGGAGGGCGAGCTGTTATTCATAGATGCCTCGACCCCAGCCGATTCCTTGGCAGCCGATTGACCGCGAACCCGGTCCGTGCTCTCGTCGCGAAAGCGCAGAGTGTTGCGCAGGGCGCCCTCGCTGCTTGGCTCGTCGGCGACGCCGCCCCACAGGCCCTCCTCCTCCCACTTCTCGGTTTCATTGGGGGGGCTTGTATTGCTCCCCCCGCCTTGTAATTTATCATTCTGTTCAAGTGTTTTCAACTGTGTTTTATTAATAACAATCAGCCTCCCTAAATTATTTACATTATCAATAAACAGTTCTGTGTCACTTTTTGTAGATACTGTAATAGTATCTATATCAAAGTTTAAATCATTATTTAAACCTATTTTCTCTAATTTTTCATTATATTTGCCAATTCCATCTCCAATTGAGTCCGTTATGGTTTTGACAAAGATAATATCAAATTTCTCGGTGACATTTGTAGATGATATAGGTTTAATTGATTTAGGTTTAATTAATTTACCACCACATAATTTAATTATACTTAGTAATAATTCTGTTTGTGAATTGTAGTAACTCTCTTTATACCCATTATTAAATAATTTCATTGTTCTCTCGTAATCTCTTTCCTCTCTCGCTCTCTCGCCTTTTTGCTCGAATGTTCCAACTTGTTCGGTTTTTGCTTCCTCCGCCACCGCCGTCATTGCCGCCGTCGCCGCAATACTCGCCGTCTGGTCTGATTGCGCACCTTCTACTAGTGTACTACGCGCCGCATTCGCCGCCTTCGCCGCCTTCGCCTCCGCCTTCGCCTCCGCCTCCGCCACCTTCTTCGCCTCCGCCTCCGCCTTCTTCGCCTCCGCCTCCGCCGCCACCTTCTTCGCCTCCGCCTTCGCATCCGCCTCCTCCTTCGCCTCCCCCTCCCCCGCCGCCGCCGCCGCCGCCGCATTAGCACTACGTCGTCTTTCAGCGGCGGTGGCGGCGTTCTTGCGTTGGGTATCTGCTAATATGGTGGATCCGCCGTCCTGACCACTCCGACTCTTACGTTGTGCCTGTGTTATTATTCCTTCAGCCCGTTCGCTATTTTCACGTTCATCATTTACGGTATCCATTGCCTCTCGGGTGCCTGTGTCAATCAAATCTCTCTGTCCCTCCTCATAAGCTACTCGCGTATCATCTTCACTGTCTACACCTTGACCTGTTTTAGCTCCCGTATCCAGAGCAGTTAATGCGTTGTCTAATTTTTTATCCTCTTTAACTAATTCGCCGGATTTTGTATTATAATTGTTGATCATATCAACAATATCAGGCTTCAGATTAGTATATTTATGAAAAAATATACCAGAACGGAATTTGAATCCATCCTTTATTTTTTTTACCATAGCATCGCCAATATATTCAGTCTCAATAAAAAATGGCTCGCTTGCATAAACAGGAAAGATTAAGTTAACTCCTTCTCTTTTATCATAAGGTTTTGCGAAATCATTAAGGGTCGCAGCATAGAATGAAATTCTGCTTTTTGGTTCTGTATACTCAAAATATACCCCCTTTTTTTTATATTTCGTTATATTTTTAACATCATTCGTGTAGGATTGTTTAATAATCTCGTATTTACTTATTATTTTTGTTAGGTCCGATTTCAACCCGCTCATACGTTTAATTTCACTATCTACATCCATTTTGCCTGATTTATCACGTTCCTTATCTCTTTTAGTGTCTATTAAGTTCTTCATAACTGCAGTTATGATAGTTAACCTCTGTTTAGCTTCCTCCGATGCGGCGCTAATTCCTTTAACACGGGCCTCTAATTTCCCTATTTGCTCATCTAATTTTTTGTTTCCCGCTTCATTTATTGAATATTTGAAAACTTCTGACGGTCCCATTTCTGCTTCCTTCTTAAGTCTATCATCCTTTACCTGTCTGGTCTCCTTTTCTTCCTTCAGTTTGATATCCATTGCTATTTTCTCTTCATTATTACCTTTCTCTTCATTATTACCTTTCTCTTCATTATTACCGCTACCTACTCCACCCTTATATTTTTTGTTATGATGCCGAAACGTTCTCTTTCGTAAATTTAGAGGTTTCTTATGCCTTAATGTGCGATTTACATTTTTTAACCCTCTCTTCCTTTTCTTGTTCACTCTTTGTGTCTGATTAACTGTATCTAATAATCTTCTTATCCTCTTCCGAGAGAGAAACATTCTATATAAATTCCCTATATTTTTTTATTGTGATGTTATATTAATGAGTTGTAATACAGCAGACATAAATTCAGATATAATTAATGAATGTGATTTAAAATGTAAGCTTGTTACCGATTATCCTAGTCAAGGGATTACCTGTACTGGATATAGAAAACGAGATGCCTTCGCGTTACAATTAGCCATTGAGGGTATTGAAAATTTGACTAGTGAATTAAATTTCACACCATACATTGCGTATCACATAATGATTGTTAAACCATCGTGGCATCGCTATGGTGGAAGAACTGTTGCCGCTGAAATGATAATTGTTCATAAGAATCGTGATAATAATGGTAAAACGTTTGTTATATGTATTCCAATAATTCAAGGAAATACCTCTTCAGATTTAGATGATATAATACATAAGGCTGGTATGTCACCGCCACAAGAAACCACGTTTGATTTGAATAATTTTATTCCCCAACAACCTTACTACTCATATGAAGGTGGATTAAAATATGGTGAATCATGTCGTGGAATGACGGATGAAATAATAGTATTTCAAAAAAGACACGCCCTGAGATTATTAGAGGATAACCTTAAAATAATACCTACAGGGACAACTTTTAAGTTTGCTACTCCGGATGGTGATATAAGCTTCAGTAAAAACAAACCTTTGAAAAGCCAAAACGATGCCAGTTTTCCAATTACGTGTGAGCCTTACGATGACTCCGATATGGAACCAGAGATTGAAAAGAAGAAGTTCCGCTCCCCATTTACAATGTCGGATAAAGACTTTCAAGAATGGAGCAGCAATGTCGCAATACAAATTATTATTGGAGCTTTAGTGTTATACATTCTGGTTAAGTTCTTATTTTTGATTACTTCGCTAGGAACTAAACAGGCGGGTGTGTCTTCAATGGATGGCGGGAGTTTAGTAATGCGGTATTCATGAGGCTAACGTTTCACACAATGATATAAATATTTATGGATGATATAAATATTTATGGATGATATAAATATTTATGGATGATATAAATATTTAT
>Ga0209425_10007693_pt1 | contig 10056 bp, 7 predicted proteins | sample COG_05_FD_184749 | JGI IMG/M metagenome (GOLD analysis project Ga0209425, IMG submission 184749) | Pelagic Microbial community sample from North Sea - COGITO 998_met_05 (SPAdes) (version 2) | ecosystem: Environmental > Aquatic > Marine > Neritic zone/Coastal water | place: Helgoland, sampling... | reverse complement strand
TATTATTTTTTTCATTTTTATCATTATTCATTATAATATAAATTAATATTTAAAAATTTTAATTTATAATAGTTTTAAAATTATTCATTAATCATTTTTTCAATAAATTCATTTCTAAATTTTACAATTTCTGGTTTTCCAGTATTACCATTGGCGGTAACTTGTTCTTCGTGTAATCTATAATATAATAAATTTTCTTGAATATTATATATTTTACCAAATTTTTTGAGTAATTTAAGTTCGAGTTCAAAATCTTCACATGGTAATTTATTGTTTATATTATAATTTCCAACTTCTATTATTGCATTTTTTTTAAAACATAATGTTGGGTGATTTGCTATCCAGTGAATAGGTTTTTGTTTATATTCTTCCCATGTTAAAATTTCTTTATGATTAGTTTGTCCATTTGTAATTTTTTCTCCATTTATTTCTTTTAAAAAATAAACATTTGTACCACATATAACACAATCGTGGTGTGAATTCATAAATTCGATTTGTTTTATAATTCTATCACTATGCATAATATCATCGCTATCAAATCTAAAAATTAAATCATTGTTACATAATTTTATGCCCTTGTTTAAACAATAAACTAGTCCCATATTTTTATCCCATTTTTTATAAATAAATTTGATAAAACGCATTGCTTTTCCAAATTCTTGTATTGTTTTTTCTAATAATTTACTACTTAAGTCATTGGAACCATCATTAATCCAAACAATTTCTATTCCAAAATGACCATTTTGTCTTTTTATTGATTCTAAACATTCTACTATATATTTATGGTTTGTATTATAACTACTTATTAAAATTGAAACCCATGATTTTGGTTCTTTATATATTTCATCAAGTTCAATAGTATTCATTATTTCATAATTTTGTTTTGTTGATCCCCACTCTTGATAAGCATATACTTTTGAATGACCCATATATTGTAATCCTGTTCCGTGTTTTGGTAGAAATAAATAGCTAGGATATATAACAACATCATTGAAATGCCCACTATTTAATAAACCAGTTAATAAACCAGGCCCAACGGTTTGCCAAGCCATTTTACCAGTTTTAGCTCTAGTAACTTCATTATTTAACATCCATTTTATTGCATTTGCGGGTAATGGATGATTTTTTGGAAAAGCCATAGTACCAGTAGCTACGAGACCTTTTCTAATTTGTTCATTTTCATATCCAGCGAATGCTTTTTCTTTTTCAATTAATTCATGGAAGGGTTCAATGCATATTGAATCTGCATCAAGAAAAAGTCCACCGTAATGATATAAAATTTCCCATCTTATAATATCTGCTTTTCCATTAATTTCTTCAATCGAATTTATTTTTTCTATACAAACTAAATGTAATTCTCTTTTTTTAATTTCTTCTTCATTCCACATAATGTATTCAAAATCGGGATGTTTATCTTTCCAAGTTTGCATAAATTTTGAAGGCCGGGGTTTAGGGCCAATCCATAATTGATGAATAATTCTTGGAATAGTCATTATATAATTTAATTAATAATATTTAATATTAAATATTAAATATTAAATATTAAATATTTAATATTAAATATAAATTATGTCCAAATTAGCTTTAATAACAGGTATTACAGGTCAAGATGGTTCTTATTTATCGGAATTATTGCTAAATAAAAATTATAAAGTTTATGGAATTGTTAGAAGAAATTCACAATTTTTTAATTTTTTAAGACTTGAACATATAAAAGATAAGCTAGAATTATTTTATGGTGATTTAAGTGATAGTAGTTCTATTATAAATATTATAAATAATATTTTAAAAAACAATAAAAATTATGATATTTTTGAAATATATAATTTGGGCGCACAAAGTCATGTAAAGATTTCTTTTGATACTCCAGAATATACATGTGATATTGATGGTTTAGGAACTTTACGTATATTGGAAGCTATAAGATTATTATGTGATTTGAAGATAACAAAATTTTATCAAGCGGGAACAAGTGAAATGTTTGGAGAAGTTTTAGAAACACCACAAACAGAAATTACACCCTTTAATCCGCGGTCTCCATATGCTTGTTCGAAAGTTTTTAGTCATAATTTAGTAATAAATTATAGAAAAAGTTATGGAATTTTTGCCTGTAATGGTATATTATTTAACCACGAGAGCAATAGACGAGGAGATAATTTTGTAACAAAAAAAATAATAAATAGTGTTATAAAAATAGCAGATTTAATAAATAAAAAAATTTATTCTGAGGAAAAAAATATATTGGTTTTGGGAAATATTAATTCAAAGAGGGATTGGGGGCATGCCGAAGATTATGTAAATGGTATGTGGTTAATGTTACAAAATAATAGTCCAGATGATTATATTTTAGCATCGGGAGAAACATATAGTGTAAGAGAATTTGTTGAAAAATCTTTTTTTAAATTTGATATAAATATAGAATGGTTTGGTAAAAATGAAGATGAAGTGGGGTATTATGGTGATTTAAAATTAGTTAAAATAGATAAAAAATTTTTTAGACCATCAGAAGTTGATTTGTTATTAGGAAATCCAAGTAAAGCAATTAATAAATTGGGTTGGAAAAGAAATTATGATACTATCGATAAATTAATAGATTCGATGATAAATAAATAATTATTGTTTTAAAACATTTTTAGTATCTATTCCTATCCATTCTTTTTTATAATGTTGATAAATTCTTTCTTCTATTTTTCTTTCACTATATAATGTCCCACCTACTAATCGAAGAACATCTAACGGGTATAATACTTTTTTATCTATATTAGTATTTAGATATGCTCCCCACCACGATAGAGTTGAATTACTTAAAATATTATATTTACACAATGACATCGCCCATAAATCAATATAATCGTAATTATCTTCATAAAAAATCATTTTTATATTTTTAAATTTTTCTTTTATTATGATATTATTTTTTAAAAAGTTTATATTATCTGAAAAAAAATTTAATTTTATATTTGAATAATCATTAATATCTTTTAATAGATATTCTATTGAGTCGTTTGTATAATTAAAATTATTATCATATGTAATATTACATCCCCAATTTAATCTAAAATGTATTGAAATATTTATAATATTTTTATTAAATAAATTAGGGTATTTATTTAATAAAATATTATAACTAATTTCATCGGGTTTTAATAATTCAATAATTTCAGAATAATAATTATCAAAATATAAGTATGATTGTAGGTATCCAATTAAAAATATTTTATTATATTTTTTATTTTTAACATTATTTATAATATTATTGTCATAACAACTATAAAAATAAGGTGTTTCTTTTAATATGTGTAAATTTATATTATTAATAGGTTTAATAAAATTTAAAAAGTTTCTATAAATTGTATTTTTATGATTTAAATTAAAAGTTTCTAATTTTTGTAATAGTTTAATGAAATCTATTAAATTTAATTCTCTATTAAAATCTTTAGAAATACCATATCCTGTAAATATTTGAAATAATGCATTACCTAGACCGGTATTAATTTTGCTAATATGTGGAGAATCGTGTTGTGTACAATTTGGTATAATCATTATAATTTAACTAAATGTATATGTTTAATTAATTTATATAAATAATTAATAATAATATTATGTAATGGATAAAGATTATTGTTGTGTCATTAGTTTGGGTATGAGATGTTTTACAGAAATTTTTTTAAAAAATATGTCTTTTAAACAATTTAGTATGCCTTTTGATGGTATGTATTCTGTTAAAATAGCCGATATTATTGATATAATGAAAAATGGAATTAATTATAATGATCTTATTTATACAGAAATTTTAAATGATCCATTAATTATAGAATTGAATAAAAAACATGGTTATAGGACAATTAATAAAAAAATTAATTACAATTCAAGTGATTTATTAGAATCATATCATAATGCATTTTTGCCACATCATAATTTAAACGATATTAATATTAAAAAACATTTTGAAAGATGTTTTGAAAGATTGAAAAAAATAGAAAATAATAAAATAAAAACTCTTTTTTGTATTTTTATTTTTCCTAATTATAGCATAGATAAAGATGTTTCAAAAGAGGATATATATCAATTATCTAATTTTTTATCTACTAATTATAATTGTAGATTATTAGTTTGTAAATTTAATAAAATAAATAATGATTATAAAATAAAAAAAATTATTGATGATAATAATTTAATTTATTATCATATTAACAACAATAGTCATAAATTTTATGATAATAAAGATGAGTTGGAAATTATTTTTTCAGAATTTAAAATAGATAAAAATAATTTATTAAAGTATAATAGTATTAGTTAAATTATATTTAAAATATTAATTAGAATAATTTAAATATAATTTAACTAATATATTATTAATTATGTTTGAAAAAAAATTAAATATTGGTAATCATAATTTATATAGTTATAATATTTCAAAGTATAATTTTAAAGATTTTTTATTAAAATTATATGGTTTAAATAATTTTGATAATATTGAAAGTATATGTAAAGAATTTAATGAAAGCATTAACAATCCAAATTATAATTTTAATGATACGGATACAAATTTACATAAAAAATTTTACAATAAATTAAAAAGTGATAATGAATTTAAAAAAATGTATTGTGAATTAATTAAAGATATTTACGATTTTTTTTATAAAGATGAAAATTTATTAATTTATCAATCTTATCCAAGTATAAGATTCCAGTTTCATGATAGTATTTCCGTACCCGAACACTTTGATGCAGATGAAAAAGCATCGCACCCTTTGGGTGAGAAAAATTTTTTATTACCAATAACAAAAATGCAAAATACAAATACAATACACATAGAAAGTATTCCAGGAAGTAAAGATTATAATATTTTTAATATGGAATTTGGTGAAATATTAAATTTTCACGGAAATTTATGTTCACATAAAAATGTATCGAATAAAGAAGGGTGGGTTAGAATCTCGTTTGATTTTAGAGTAATACTTATTAAAGATTATTATAATTATGTATTTAATAAAATTGTATATACGAATCCTAAATTATCAAATGAAAATACAGATAGAATACCGATTTCATTAACTATTGGATCTTACTATCAAGTAACATTTAAAAATGATGATATTGATACAATGATGAAATGGTATCTACCAAAATCAAGAGATGAAAATATGTTTATTATGCAACATAGACCCACATTTGAAAAAGAAGAAGCAGAAGAATCTTATAAATATATGTTGGAAGATAATTTTGTTACTGAACATAAAAAAACAAAAGAATTAGAAGATATATTATCCGAGTATTTAGATGTAAATAATACTATTATGACAACAAGTGGAACAACAGCTATTATTTTAGCTTTAATGTCGTTGGAATTAAATTATGGTGATGAAGTAATTGTACCAAATTATACAATGATTGCTACTGTTAATTCCATTAAACATTTAGGTTTAAAACCAGTAATCGTAGATATAAATAAAGATACTTATACATTAGATTTAAATGTAATAAAAGACAATATTACAAATAATACAAAAGCTGTTATACATGTATCACTTAATAATAGATATTGTAATTTAATGGATATAGTAAAATTTTGTAAAGATAAAAATATTTTTTTAATAGAAGATGCGGCACAATCATTGGGGTGTAAAATATGTGATAAATATTTAGGTACATATGGTGACATTGGCTGTTATTCTTTAAGTAGTCCAAAAATAATAAGTTCCGGTCAAGGCGGTATAATTGTTACAAATAATAATATATTAGCAAAAAAAATTAATCAAATAAAAAATTTTGGAAGGAAAGAAAGCGGAAAAGATATTTTTGAAAGTTTTGGAATAAATTTAAAGTATACAGATTTACAAGCAGTAATTACTATTGAGCAAATGAAAAAATTAGATTATAGAGTAAAACGCATGTCAGAAATATATAACTTATATTATAATGAATTAAATGAATATATTAAAATGATCCCACCTTTATTTGATGGTTGGCATCCGTGGTTTATAGATATAATATGTCCAAATAATAATTTTAGAAGAGAATTAGTTAAATTTTTGAAATTACATGATATACAAACGCGTGAAACATATGTTGAAATAAATAAATCAGAGATGTATTATAGTGATTTGATTTTACCAAACAGTAATACAATTTGTAATAATGGATTATTTTTACCATCGTATGTAACGTTAACAAATAATCAAATAATTCATATATGTAATTTAATAAAAACTTTTGTTGTTGCTAATTCGGAAATAGTAACATATAGAAATTTAGAAATAAATGATAAAAATAACTATTTAAATTTAATTAAAAATTTTCGTCCAATAAATGAAAATATTACAACAACTGAGTTTAATTCTATTTATACAAATATTTTAAGTCATGGAAATATAATAGTTGCAGAATTAAATGATAAAATTATAGGAACTATAACTATATTATTAGAAAAAAAATTTATTCATAATTCATCTATATATGCTCATGTAGAAGATGTTTTTATTGATGAAAGTTATAGAAATAAAAGTATAGGTAGTAATCTTGTTAAAAAAGCAATAGATTATTGTAAAGAAAAAAATGTTTTTAAAATTTCATTAAATTGTCATGAAAATTTAAAAGATTTTTATGAAAAAAATAAATTTGAAAAAAGACAAATAAATATGTCTCAATTATTATAAATTAATTAAAAAATAATTTACTTAGATTGTAATTAACATAATTATTTTTCACATTCTATATTTAAACTTAATAAAATACCATTATCTTTATCCATATGTGGATAATATGCTTGAGAATAGTCATCTATATGTGAATGTTCAGTTATTCTCCAATCCCACAATTTTATATTTTTTAATTCAACGCTTTCAAGAACATTTTTTAATGAAGTAAAATCATATGTAGTTTTATGATATATGGTTTCAATATCACTGGCTTTCCATTTGCCGTATAATGGGCCAATACAATTATCTAATGTAAATTGTTTTTCGGAATATAATTTGACATATACTTCAAAATTTGGTACAGCTAAACGAATGATACCACCTGGTTTTAAATAATATTTCCATTTTTTTAAAACTTCTTTAGCTTCTTCTCTATCAAAATATTCAAATACATGCGATGCGTAAATAATATCTACAGAATTTTCTACAGTAGGTAGATTAATAATATCATGATGTTTTATATGATCATAAACGCTTTTATCTACGTGAATCCAATCTTTTCCGAAATTTCGTTTTCCGCAACCAATATGAAATTTCATTATAAATAATATTAAAATATATTATTTAAATTTAAATATATTAAAATATATAAAATATATTATACATATGACATATAAAATATTTTTTACGTGTCCTTGGAGTGATAAAATAATAAATTCATATAAAAATAATACACCAAATAATAAAGGTATTTGGAAAAATATAGAAGGAGTAACCAATATTGATGAAGCAAATTTTATTGTTGTATTAGATGATTTGCATAAATCTATTTTAGAGAAGGGTATGGAATATTTTATTAATAATTTTTATAAAAATAATAAAATAATTCATTTCCAGCGTGAAAATACAATTATACTAAAATCAAATACAAATAAATCATGGTATGTAAAAAATATTTTACCAAAAATTAAATATAATATAACATATGAAGATAATTTTTTTTATACTTTTGCAGCAGCATCATTTATTGATAAAACATACGATGAATTGAAAATGATGAAATATGAAGATTTGAGTAAAAATAAAAATATTTCTTGTATAGTTTCGTCAAAAGTGTTATCACATATTACACCAAATTATCAAAAACGGGTAAATTTTATAAAAAAATATTCAAATGAAAATATAAATAATATAGATATTTATGGATATGGCTGGAATAAAGAAATATTAGGGGATAATTATAAAGGTCAATTAGGATCTTATCATAATAATAATAATGATACTAATAAATCACATGGTTTAGTTAATTATCATTATTCAATTTGTCTTGAAAATTTAATCGAAGAAAAATGTATTAGTGAAAAAGCAACAGATGCTATTTTATGTTGGTCTATACCAATATATTGGGGTAATGAATGTATTAAAAAATATTTTCCTGAAAAATCTTATTATTTAATAAATGTAGAAAATCCAAATATAAATAAAGAAATTAATGAAATTATAAAAAATAAACCAACGAATGAAGAAATTAAGAGTCTTGAAGAAGCAAGAAATATTATATTGGACAAATTAAACATTTGGGAACAGATTTATCAAATAATAAATAACTATGATAAATTTTTAATAGATTATAAATTTAATAATAACGAATATAATTATATTAAAATAAATTTATGGTCTGGACTATGTAATCAACTATTACCTTTGATTTCATGTATATATTTTGGAAAAGTTTATAATAAAATTGTAATATTTAATAGTAAACCTTTGTGGGTATGTGAAAATAATACTTATGATTATTTTTTAAGAGATTTTTTAAAAATTCCATTTTGTGAAGAAAATAAAGAATTATTAAAAAAGGTAGATAGTGATATTTGTATTATTACAAATAATGAAAATTATATAAATAAAATTATAAAAAAAGATTTAATAGAAAAAAATAATATATTTATAGAAAATGTTATTCATTTAATTGGAACAGAAGAAGATAGTACATTTTTATATAATCCTCAACCAGTAAAAGATTTAAAGAAAACAAAATATTTATTAGAAATTAGTAAGATTTTAAAAGAGGTAGAACCAAATGATTGTATAAAATCTAAAATACAAGAAACAATTTCATTATTTAATGATGATATAATTGGTATACATTATAGATGTCGTGATGGTGGATTTATAACAACTAATAGTAAAAAAATTTATACCAAGATAAAACTTTATAGAAATCATGGTATGAAAAAAAGAGATTATGTAGAACTATACGGGGTAAATTCAAGATTAGATGTGATAAATGCAGAAGTTTTAAAAATGCGACTTAAAAAATTAAAATCGATAAACGATAAAAGAAGATTGAATGCTAATATTTATAGAAAAAATTTAAACGAAAAATTTATTAAAATTCCAGAAGATAAAAAGAACGAAATAAACTCTTATGTAATTTTATTATCTCAAGCAGAAAAGAGAGAAAGTCTTCAAAAATATTTAAGTTTAAATAAAATACAATCATTGGTCTACTATGGAACGCCACTACATTTACATAAAGCCACAAAAAAGTTGGGATATAAAAAAGGATCTTTGCCTATGGCAGAAAAATTAGCCACGAAAGTTTTAGCATTACCGCATCATCAAAATTTATCAAAAAAACAAATTTTATATGTATGTAAGAAGATAAACGATTTTTATAATTAATTTTATGAGAGTACCTTATAATTATTTACCAATGGAATTTAGAAAAAATAATGAAATCCTAAGCCGTTGGAAAAAATTGATCCAATCTACAGATTTTACACTTGGAAAGGATATGATTGAATTTGAAAAAAAATTTGCAAAATATATTGGTGCAAAATATGTAATTTCAACAAACAATGGAACAGATGCTTTAATTCTTTCACTAAAATCAATTGGAGTTAAAAAAGGTGATGAAGTTATCACTGTTAGTAATACGTTCTATGCTAGTGCAGGAGCAATAGTTGCTTGTGGTGCGAAACCAATTTTAGTTGATTGTGATGACAGATATCAAATTGATATTAAAGAAATTAAAAAAAAAATAAGTAAAAGAACAAAAGCTATAATGCCAGTTCATTGGGGAGGAGCCTCTCCTGACATGTTTTCAATTATGAAATTAGCAAAAAAATATAAAATACATGTTGTAGAAGATGCATGCATGGGCATAGGAGCAAAGATTAAGGGAAGATCTCCAGGTACTTTTGGTACAATTAATGCCTTTAGTATGCATCCTCTAAAGTCATTAAATGTTATGGGTGATGGGGGAATGGTTGCAACTAATAATAAAAAAATTTTTGATTGGATAAAGAAATTTAGAAATCATGGAATGATTGACAGAGATCATATTGAATTTTGGGGGGTCAACATGAGATTGCAACCTTTACAAGCGGTCGTTGCTTTAGAGGGGTTA
>Ga0209425_10007688_pt1 | contig 10065 bp, 11 predicted proteins | sample COG_05_FD_184749 | JGI IMG/M metagenome (GOLD analysis project Ga0209425, IMG submission 184749) | Pelagic Microbial community sample from North Sea - COGITO 998_met_05 (SPAdes) (version 2) | ecosystem: Environmental > Aquatic > Marine > Neritic zone/Coastal water | place: Helgoland, sampling... | reverse complement strand
AAAAAATATTTGAATAAAAAATCTTTTCCCTACTCAAAAAAAATTAATTTTAATTCTATTCGAAAAGGAGAAATTATCGGGAAGCATGAAGTTAGATTCTCAAGTGGAAAAGAAATTGTAAAACTTAATCACGAGTCTTTTGATAGAGCTCTTTATTCAGAGGGTGCTTTAACTGCTGCTGCCTGGCTTATGAATAAAAAACCCGGTCTTTATTCAATGCGTGACCTTTTAAACTTTAAGTGAATAGTAAAGAAAAATCCAAAATAATTTTAAAGGAGTTAAATAAAATATATCCCAAAGTACCTATTCCTTTAAATTACAAAAATACTTTTACTCTTTTAATATCTGTATTACTCTCTGCTCAATGCACAGATGTTAATGTTAATAACGTTACTAAAAATATTTATCCTAAGTATAATCAGCCAAAGCACTTTGTAAAATTAGGTAGAAGAAAAATTGAACGGTTAATAAATAAGATTGGCATATTTAGAGTTAAAGCTAAAAGTATTTATTTTCTTTCAAAAATACTCGTTGAAAAATATAAAGGCAAAGTTCCTAAAACTTATGAAGAACTTGAAGGTCTCCCTGGTGTAGGTCACAAAACTGCAAGCGTGGTGATGTCACAAGCTTTTGGCTACCCGGCTTTTCCAGTGGATACTCACATTCATAGATTAGCTCAAAGATGGGGCTTAACTAATGGTAAAAATGTTGTTCAAACTGAAAAAGATTTAAAAAATATTTTTCATAAGAAAAATTGGAATAAATTGCATCTACAAATTATTTGGTATGGAAGAGAATACTGTAAGGCTAGAGATTGCTATGGAATTACTTGTAAAATTTGTAAAAGCTGTTATCCAAATAGAAAAAAAAAAATTAAAACAATAAAAGCATAATTAATGAATATTCTTGGAATAGGTAACGCAATAGTTGATGTTATCTGTAAAGTTGATGATGAGTTTCTAGCTAAAAATAATTTAGCAAAAAGTAATATGAAATTAATAGATGAGTCAGAGTTTAAAAAATTATTGGGCAATCTTAAAATTGAAGAGACAGTTTCAGGCGGGTCAGTAGCAAACTCCATAGTTGGCTTGTCGCAACTAGGCAATAAGTCAGGATTTATTGGAAAAGTAAATAACGATGACCTTGGTCAAAAATATGAACAAGGTTTAAAAAAAGAAAAAGTAGAATATTTCTACACTAAGAAATCGGAAGATTTACCCACCGGCACATGCCTTATACTTATCACTCCAGACTCAGAAAGAACAATGTGTACTTTTCTTGGGACTGCAGGAAAAATAAACAAAAAAGACATAAACACACAAGCTATTAAAAATAGTGAAATAACTTTTCTTGAAGGATACCTGTGGGATAAGGGTGAACCTAAAGAAGCATTCGATGAAGCTATTAATTGTTCAAATAAAACAGCAATGTCTTTATCAGATAAATTTTGTGTTGATCGTCATAAAGAAGATTTTCTTGAGCTAGTTCAAAATAAATTAGATATTACTTTTGCCAATGAACAAGAAATATTGGAATTAATTGACGGCAAATCCTTTAATGATGTTATTTCATTCGGTAAAAAATTAAATAAAACTCTAGTTATAACCAGATCAGATAAAGGGAGTATTGCCATTAACCAAAATGAAGTGATAGAATGCAAAAGTCAAGCTAACCTAAAAATTGTAGATCTAACAGGCGCTGGTGATTTATTTGCTGCTGGTTTTCTTCATGGACATATAAACAATTTATCAATCAAAGAAAGTTTAAGTAAAGGAACTGAGATGGCCTCTAAAATAATACAGCAAATAGGTGCAAGAATAAATTAAGTTTTTTTTCTTTTAAAACTTCCTTTTCCTTTTTTGGATTTGACGACACGCTTTCGATATTTTTTTGTAAAAAGATCTATTGCAATTTTATTTCTTTTTTTCAGAGATAATACCCTTCCTTATTGTTTAAAATTAATTTATCAAACATAAATTTATCATTAATTTTTTTTCTAAGTCTATAAATATGTGTCTCTACAGTGTGCGTATCTGCGTCGGACGAGTAATGCCAAATTAAATTAAGTATATTATTTTTAGAAATAGGTTTTTTATTTTTCATGAGAAGTTCCAATAATTGAACTTCTTTTTCCGTTAAAATAATAGACTTTTTGTCTTTAATTAATTTTTTTTCATTTTTATCAAGTAAAAAACTTTTAATTTTAATTGATGAATTTTCATTAAAAGTTTTTTTAGCAGCAGATTTTTCAACAACATAATTGATCTCTTTGATTGATGTTGGAAGTTTTAAAACATCATCATAACTAATATTTTTTTCATCTTTATCTGTAACTAATATTTTAACTGCATTAATATTGATAATTATTTCTCTAATTTTCTTATTTTCTAAAATTTCTCTATGAATAAATAAAACATCATATTTGCTAATAATATTCAAATCTAAATTGTTGGTACTAAAAGATAACTTAAACTTTAAATTAAGTTTAAGTTCGTTTAATGTAGACCAAAAACTATCTGATCCAAGAAATAAAACATTTAACTGATGCATATTTTAATAAAAAAACAATTTCTTTACTATAATAACTATAGAATAAAATGCGCTATAGGTAAAAGAGGAATTAAAACAAAAAGAAAAGAGGGCGATTTTATTACTCCTAAAGGCACTTTTAGAATAAAATTAATACTTTACAGAAAAGATAGAATTAAAAATTTTAAAAGCTTTGTGCCAAAACTATCTATTACAAAAAAAATGGGATGGTGTGATGATTCAAAATCAAAGAAGTATAATAGGCTAATTAAATATCCGTTCGCATTCAGTTCGGAAAAACTTTTTAGAAAAGATAATGTATACGATATTATTTTAGTTTTAAACTACAACATGAATCCAACAAAAAAATATAAAGGGAGCGCTATTTTTATTCATATAGCGAAGAAAAAATATGATGCAACGGAAGGATGTGTAGCTATAAAAAAAGTTAATCTTTTAAAATTAATTAAAAGTTTAAAAAAAAATACAAAAATAAAAATTGTTTAACTTCTTTTGCCAAAGATTAAACTACCTATTCTTACATAGGTAGATCCAAAACTAATTGCATCCATATAATCAGCTGACATACCCATACTTAAATCACTTAACGCTAATGAATTATTTAATTCACTTATAGTCTTAAAATATTTTTTATTATCTTTATCGTTAGGAGGTATCACCATTAATCCTAAAATATCTAATTTTTTTTCTTTAGTACAATAATTATAAAATGGATCTAATTCACTTATAGATATACCTGATTTTTGCATTTCATTTCCTATATTGACTTGTATAAAATATTTTAAATTTTTATTATGATCTATTTGGGTTTTGGCAAGTATGTCTACTAGTTTTTGACTATCTAATGAGTGTATGTAATCAAAAATTCGTACTGCTTCTTTAGCTTTATTGCTTTGAAGTTTTCCGATCATATGTAATTTTAGTCCCTTTTTTATATTCTTTATCTGAGTCCATTTTGCAGAGGCTTCTTGAACTTTGTTTTCACCAAAATGATTATGCCCAAAATCAATTAATGGCTGGATATGTGATATTTGAAAAGTTTTACTTACAGCAATTATATTCGTAGGCTTTACTAGTTTTTGGCGATCAATATAAGATTTTATTTTATTAAATCTTTCAATTATTATGTTCATATGTTTGCTTTTAAAAAAAAATATTTTTTAATTATTTCTAACTTCGAAGATATCAATTTAGATAAAATTAGAATAAATGAAAAAATTATTATTGTATATAGAAATTTAAATTATCCAGAAAAGATGAGTGAATTAATCAGATTTAGAAATAAATGTAGATTGAAAAGAATCAAATTTTATGTAGCTAATGATAAAAGACTTTGTCTTTTGCTAAAATCTGATGGCATATATATTTCTTCCTATAATAAAGATTTTAAAGCACAGTTATTAAAACAATTAAAAATGGATATTATTGGGTCAGCTCATGATATTTTCGAAATTAATTTAAAAATGAAACAAGGTTGTAAAAATATAATTGTCTCTAAGATATTTAAAGTGGATTATGATCTTAAATCCAATTCTTATGGTGTGATTAAATTTAATTATTTACTCAAATTTAATAAACACTTAATACCGCTTGGTGGGATCAAGTACTCTAATCTTAATAGTTTGAAGAATGTTACATCACTAGGGTTTGCAATTTTATCGGAAGTAAAAAAAAAGCCGGCTATTGCTAACCGGCTTTTTTAATATTTTTCTAAGTGCTAATTAAAACGCTACAGAGATACCTAGTGTTCTAGAATCGTCTTCAGCATCTTTTACCCAACCAGCATTATCAGTTGAAGCTTCTTGGAATCCGATAGTCATTCCACCAATTGTATAACCAATGTTGAACGCTGTTATTGATTGCTCAGAATCTTCGTTACCAGAGTTTGTTCCTAAAGCATTATTGTGTCTGTATGAATCATATCTATTGTAAGACAAAGACAGAGCATCATTTACTGCGTATGATACACCGTAAACCATATCTTTATAGAATATTTCATCAGCTGCTGTAGTTAATTCACCTTCGTGGTGGAATTTCTTTTGTACACCTAATGCGAATTGTCCGAATGAATAATTAATAGCTACAGTTCCGTCATGAGAGTCAGATGTATTTGCAACTGTAGAAGTCTCTACTGACTCATATCCAGTTGTTATAACTAAACCGCTTAATGCGCTTCCAACTGTTGGAAGATCACCTAAGTTAGTTTTAATTGTAATTGACTCACCAGAACCATTAGAGTTACCTGCAGCACCTGAACTTGCATTATCTGCATTTTCAGTAGAATCAGCTTTTGGTACGTATTTGAAATTAACAGCACCAAGTATTGGTAATGTTGCTTTAAGTCCGATACCCATTTGGCCAGCTACTCCAGTACCAATATCATTAATTGTTCCTGCACCTGAACCCCATGCTTCTTCATAAGCTGATGGTGTTATGTCATCAATTGCATCTACTGGTCCGCCGTCAGCACCAACGTAAATGTCAACCATGCCCATTACGTTTCCAAAAGTGATTAAGTTATCACCATAACCTAAGGCGTCAGTTGTATCTTGCATAACTGTTACAGTTACACCGTTATCTAACTCAGTAGAACCTGAGAATTTTAATTCTCTGTCAGTTCCAAGTGGGTTACCTGTAGTATTTCCACCTTGAGAGTTATAAGTTGCTTCCATGCTACCTGTTACAGTAAGCTCACCAGCGTTAGCTGTTGCTACTGCGAACAAGAAAGAAAGTGCAACCAATATTTTAGTTATTTTCATTATTTTTCCTATGTTATTTTTATTACTAATTACTAATGCCACAAACTACTTCAACAAAACCGTATATTGTGAAAAAAATAGCTTTTAGCCTTGTTTTTATTTAATTTGTTGCATTTTTATCACATTAAAAAACAGTTCTAGAATAAGCCTTTTTTAGGCTATATAGCTTTAATTATGTTAAAAAAATTCTTTATTTTAAGAAATCCAAGCTTAGCTAAATTATTTTCAGGATTATTACTCTTTGTTTTCATTCTTGTAACAACATCCTGCTCCGTTCCAAAATTTGCCAAACCATCTAAAATTAGTCGAGACAATCCAATTAATGCCAAAGAAAGAGCTAGAAAAAATGTTGAAGAAGGAAGAGGCGTAAGTCTTAAAGGCATGATAGGTGGGGGCAATAAAAGTACAACTTACCAATTCAGTACATCAAATCCTTTGTGGCGCGCTTCTTTAGAAATTATTGACTTCATGCCTCTAACTACTGTGGATTATTCAGGAGGAATAATAATAACCGATTGGTATAGTGACTCCCAAGACTTAGGCGAGTCTATAAAAATTACACTTCGTTTTTTATCTAATGAGATTAGGTCGGATAGCCTTAAAATTATAGTGCATAATAAAAAATGTAAATCTAATCAAAATTGTCAAATTAATGAAATTAACTCTAATATAAAATTTGAATTACAAAGATCAATTTTATCAAAAGCAGTTAAATTAGAAAAAGAAATTAAAAATAAAACTTCAAAATAATTATATTTTATAAAATGGAAAGATATAATTTTCAAAACATTGAGAAAAAATGGAGTGATAATGAATTATTTAATTCAGTTGTAAATATTAATTCAAAAAAAAAATATTATTGTTTGGAAATGTTTCCTTATCCATCGGGAAAAATCCACATGGGTCACGTTAGAAATTACACGATTGGAGATGTAGTTGCCCGCTATTATTATTTAAATGGATATAATGTTTTGCACCCTATGGGTTGGGATGCCTTCGGTTTACCTGCTGAAAACGCTTCTAAATTAAATAAATTACATCCTAAAAAATGGACAAATGAAAATATTAAAACAATGAGAAACCAGCTTAAGTTATTGGGTTTATCTATTGATTGGAGTAGAGAAATTTCTACATGTGATAAAGAATATTACAAACATCAACAAGAATTATTTATAGATTTTTATAATGAAGGGCTAGTATCCCGTAAAGAAACATATGTAAATTGGGATCCTGTTGAAAACACCGTATTGGCAAACGAGCAAGTTATTAATGGGAGGGGCTGGAGATCAAATGCAATTGTTGAAAGAAAAAAGCTTTCTCAATGGTTTTTTAATATTACTAAATTTTCTGATGAGCTTTTAAATGATCTAGATAAATTAGAAGGTTGGCCTGAAAAAGTAAAGTTAATGCAAAAAAATTGGATTGGTAAATCAAGTGGTTGTGAAATAAATTTTCAAATTAAAGGAAATGATAATAAAATTAATATTTTTACCACAAGACCGGATACAATTTTTGGAGCAAGCTTTATTGCTTTATCAGCTGATCATCCCCTAAGTAAAGAATTTAGAAAAAATAAAGAATTTTTAAAATTCAAAGTTGAATGCAATAAATCAGGCACAACAGAAGAAGCTTTAGCAAATGCAGATAAGTTAGGATTTAAAACAGATTTAAGTGTTAAACATCCGTTTATTGAGGGGAAGAAATTACCAGTATATTTCGCAAATTTTGTTTTAATGGATTATGGTAGTGGGGCAATATTTGGCTGCCCGGCGCACGATCAAAGAGATTTCGACTTTGCGAAAAAATATGGCCTAGAAATTACTAAAGTTGTATCTAACGGATCTGATCCTAATGAATTAAGTGAAGCTTACACAGGTATTGGAACCTTGATAAATTCTAGTTTTTTAAATGGCTTAGACATTGACTCTGCAAAAGAAAAAATCATTGATGAAATTGAAAAAAAAAATATTGGGAAAAAAAGAATTTTATACCGACTAAAAGATTGGGGAATTTCTAGGCAACGTTATTGGGGTTGCCCCATCCCAATGATTTATTTAGAAGATGGTAAAGTTGTTCCGGTAGATAAAAGTGAATTACCAGTAGAGCTTCCTGAAGATGTGGACTTGCAAGCAAATGGTAATCCGTTAGATAGTCATCCTGATTGGAAAATAACTACCCAGAAATCTACAGGGAAAAAAGCATTTAGAGAAACAGATACTCTAGATACTTTCGTTGACTCTTCATGGTATTTTTTAAGGTTTTGTTCCCCTAAACAAAAAACATCTCCATTTGATATAAAAGATGTAAATTATTGGATGCCTGTAGACCAATATATAGGAGGTGTAGAGCACGCAATTTTGCATTTGCTGTATTCACGTTTTTTTACAAAGGGTATAAATAAGATTAATAAGAGTGTAAAACTTTCAGAGCCATTTAATAATTTGTTCACACAAGGAATGGTGTGTCATGAATCTTATAGAGATCAAAAAGGTAAATGGTTGTATCCAGATGAAGTTAAAAAATTAGACAAGAATAATTTTGTTAAAAAGTCAGATAAAACGAAAGTAGAAGTTGGCCCAGCAGAATCAATGTCAAAATCTAAAAAAAATACGGTAGACCCTTTGTCTATGATTAATCAATATGGTGCTGATGCTATAAGGTTATTTATCCTATCTGATAGTCCGCCTGAAAAAGATATTTTGTGGTCAGATGCAGGTGTTGTTAGTGCAAATAAATTTTTACAAAAAGTTTGGAATTTAAATTATTTAATTCTAAATAGAAAACAGGAAATTAGAGACACTCTGAAAGAAAAAAAATTTAATTTAGAGATAGATAATTTTGTTAATAAAATAGACACTTCTATAAAAAATTTCAGATTTAATGTTTGTATTGCCTATTTTCATCAAGTTTATAATTTTTTTAAAAACAACTTGGAGTCAAAAATAGCTAATAATATCTTAAAAGAATGTATAATTAAAATTATGAAGTTAATGTTACCGTTTGCTCCTCATTTATCATATGAATGTCTTGATTTATTAAATTGTAAGACAATTAATATTTGGCCAGAAATTAAAAAAGATGTGATCGAAGAAATTAACCTAGCAGTTCAAGTAAATGGTAAAACACGTGATATTATTAAAATTAAGAAAGACGCACATGAAAGTGATATAAAATCTATTGTACAAAAAAAATCAAAAGCAAATAAATATATCGAAAATAAAAAGATTAATAAAATTATATTTGTGAAAAATAGAATTATAAACTACATAATTTCAAATTAATGAATAAATTATTTTCTATCATATTATTTATAGTTATTTCTGGATGTGGTTTTAAAATTGTAGATTTATCTAAAGCAAATAACTTTAGTGTTATCGATATAAACGTAAATGGAGATAAAAAAATAAATTATATAATAAAAAACAATATTTTGTATGCATCAAAAAACAATAAAGCAAAACAAATAACAATTGATATAAACACAAAAAAAAATAAAATTATTAAAGAAAAAAATATAAAAAACGAGATTACTAAATACGAAATTAAAATTATAACAGATGTAATATTTAGTGAAATCACCAAAAATAATTCTTATAATTTCACCGTCATAAAAAATGGCAGCTACGATGTAGCATCTCAAAACTCTGAAACTAGAAATAATGAAAAAAAACTAATTTCGGTATTGTCTGATAATTTAGCTGACGAGATTCTTAAAGAAATTAGACTTAAGTTAAATGATATCTAAAAGTTATTTACTAGAGAACAATATTGATCAGATCGATAAAAATTTAATTTTATTTTATGGTGAAAATTTAGGATTAAAAAATGATTTTAAAAAGAAAATAAAATCAAACAATAAAAAAATAAAAATTATAAATTTTACACAGGATGAAATATTAAAAAACGAAAATTCTTTTTTTAGTGAAATTTTGAATATTTCACTCTTCGAAGAAGAAAAAATTTTTTTTATAAATTATGCTAATGATAAAATCATGCCTATTATAGAAGAAATAGAGAAAAAAGCAGCAGCAGAAAAAGTATATTTGTTTTCAGATATATTAGAAAAAAAATCTAAGCTTAGAAATTTTTTTGAAAAGAAAAATATTTGTATTGCTGTTCCTTGTTATGCAGATAATGAAATCAGTATAAAGAAAATAATATTGAAAAATTTAAAAGGGTTTGAGGGACTGTCTGCTGAAAATATCAACTTAATAGTAGATAACTGTAATCTTGACAGAATAAAACTGAATAATGAATTAGAAAAGATATTCTCTTATTTTACAAATAAAAAAATAAATAATAAAGAATTAGAAAAGATTCTAGATATTAGAATAAATGATAATTTCAATTTACTTAAAGACGCGGCATTAAACGGTAACAAAATTGAAACAAATAAATTATTAAGTGATACAATAATTGATGCTGATAAGAATGTATTTTATTTAGCATTAATAAATCAAAGGCTTAATAAAATTGCTGAAACTGCGCAGCTATCTAAAACTACAAATTTAGAAGATGCTATTAACAGAATTAAACCGCCTATATTTTGGAAAGATAAACCAAGTTTTAAAGAACAAGTTAATAAATGGAACATAGATAAAATAAAATTAATTTTAAAAAAAACCTATGATTTAGAAGTTAAAATTAAATCAGATTCATTAATTGAAAAAAATGTACTAGTAAAAAAACTCATGGTGGATATGTGTAATATGGCTAATTCTTAGTCAATAAATCAGAGACAAGTTCGAATTGTTCT
>Ga0209425_10007687_pt1 | contig 10065 bp, 8 predicted proteins | sample COG_05_FD_184749 | JGI IMG/M metagenome (GOLD analysis project Ga0209425, IMG submission 184749) | Pelagic Microbial community sample from North Sea - COGITO 998_met_05 (SPAdes) (version 2) | ecosystem: Environmental > Aquatic > Marine > Neritic zone/Coastal water | place: Helgoland, sampling... | reverse complement strand
AGCATGAACTTCGTGGCCATGATTAACGAAATGCTCTAAAGCATTTCTCCCCGCATGACCCGTACAACCTGTCATTAAAACTTTCATTAAAATCTCCCTAATAAAAAAATTATAATAGATTATCTTTAAAAATAAAATTATTTTCGATTAATCATTGCTCCATGTATTTTCTTTATTTGAGTACTTGCAGTTTTTTCAAAAAATGCAGGGTGGATTCCTGTAATCATAAATTAGAATTTTAATTTTTTTATTATCATTATAAAACCTTACATCTTCAAAAGTATTCAGATTAGCAAAGAAAATTTAACTATGATCTAATTTAATTAATATAAGGTTTCCATTTCTTTAATGCACTCAGTTTTTTCATTTCCTTCAAAAACCTCGCAAGATTCTAATAATTGTTTCTTTAAAACCCCTTCATCTTTTTCATTTAAATCCCATAATTTTTCCCCTCCAACATCAACAATCGTGCCGTCGATTCCTCTTTCTTCACAGTAACCGTTGTTTGCTGTACAGCAACCGCCTTTTCCACAGACTGAGGGGGATCCATTGGATTGTCCGGAGCCTGAGCCGGATCCACTTGATTGTCCGGAGCCTGAGCTAGATCCATTAGATTGTCCGGAGCCTGAGCCGGATCCACTTGATTGTCCGGAGCCTGAGCCGGATCCATTAGATTGTCCGGAGCCATAACCAGATGGAGATCCCCCTCCAGAGCCTGAGCTGGGCCCACTTGATTGTCCCGATCCTGAGCCGGATCCATTGGATTGTCCCGATCCTGAGCCGGATCCATTAGATTGTCCGGAGCTTGAGCCGGATCCATTGGATTGTCCGGAGCTTGAGCCGGATCCATTGGATTGTCCGGAGCCTGAGCCGGATCCATTGGATTGTCCGGAGCCTGAGCTAGATCCATTAGATTGTCCGGAGCCTGAGCCGGATCCATTGGATTGTCCGGAGCCATAACCAGAGAGAGATCCTTGACCCGAATCTATCCCTTCATTTTGACCAAAATTATTACTTCTCTCTACGTTGCATTCTTCAAACTGGTTAAGCGCCATAAAAAAAGAATTATCCATTTCTCTGATAATTTCTTCTCTAGTCTTTTCATCGTGGTCATCATTTAGATATATATCAGGATCATTACAGTAATCACCGATATTAGCTGAAGGTGATTGTGAGGAAATATTATTTTGAACTTCTTCAATAGATAAAGAAGACGCATAATTGTGCGTAGGAAATATAAAAAATACAAATAAAAGAACTAATCTCAGCATAGTAATAAAAATATAATATAAGATATTGTAAGATGAAATAAAAAAATGTTTAATAAAATTATAACCCTGTGGAAAAGAAAAATGTTACAATTAAATCAAAAAAAATATCTTATACCTTTATTTTTTTTTATATTCTTATTAAATGGATGCGCCACAACTAGCAATAACTCTTATTCAAGCAGAGGCTTTACCAATCAAGAGCAAGAAAGAGCTACCCCACCAATTAATATGGAGGTAATTATACCTGTTTTTGATGGAGGAATTGAAAAAGATGAAACTGGTAAGGTTGTTGACGAAATAAAAAGAGCTGAAGCAATTTATTTTGCTACGAAAATAAAAAGGCACATGGAGGACAGAAAATTTTTTATTAATCCAAAAGTTATGCCAAGTAGTAGAGCTGCCGGGGATATTTATCTTTACGGCAATATTATTAAATCTAATGGTTACATGTTAGAGCTTAAAATAACTGCTGAAGATTCAAGAGGTAAAAAATTATATACTAAGAACTATAAGTCTGTTTGTGATGAAAAATGTTCTTCAAATATAACTGGAAATATAAGATTTAATACTAATGATCGTTTCGAATATTCAATTTATAGAAAAATTGCAATTGATTTAGAAAAGAATATTATAAAAAAAAGCAAAAGAGATTTAGAGAGAATAAGAACGACTACAGAGCTCAGATTTGCTAGAGATATAGCGCCCGATAAATTTAATCATTACATAAAAACATCAAAAAGTAATCGATCAATTTCTAAGCAAAGACATAATTTAGTCTCTACTCCAGATAATTTAGACCCCATGTATTTGAGAATAAAGGCCGTAAGAGTAAAGGAGCAAATGTTCATAGATGATTCACAGGTATATATTAATGGATTTGTTAATGATGGAAGATTTTTAACTCCTTATAAAAAATGGCAAGATAAAAGTTCAAAAGCAGTAATTGCAAAAAGAAAAGCCGATAGTGCAAGAACTAAGGCTAATATTGGAGCAATATTGGGAGTTGCCATAGCTATAGCTGGAGCTAGCGAAGGAAACTCTGATTTGGCAATAGGTGGAGGCGTTCTTGCCGATCAATCATTTAAAGCAGCAACAAGATTTAAAGAGGAAGCGGTAATGTGGGAAAGTGAATTAAATGAATTAAATATAGATATCAACAAACAAGTCGCCCCTAGGAATATTGAAATTGAAAATACTGTTTATGAATTAAGAGGTAGTATATCTGAACAGTTTGATGCATATCGAACATATCTTAAAACTATTTATTTAGAAGAAAATAAACCATTAAATAATAGCTATGAATTTTCTATAAATTAGGAATTAATAGATATGTCTTCACAAAATAAAGATGACTATCTTAGCGTTGCTAAAGAAGCGCAAAAGAAACGAAAAAAAAATCTACTCATATACTTTGGTTTAGTAGTTACTTTGTTATCAGCTGGATTATTATTATTCATAATAAGCTCATCAACAAAAGATAATGTTTCATTAGAAAATCAAAATTTAGAAGATAAAATTAATAAAAAACTTGATTGCTTTAATCTTGATAAAGAAAATGAATTTTGTAAAGCAAGATCAAGATCGATGACTCTTATATCAAGCCTAGATAAAATTATTTCTGATTTAAAAAATAAAAATGTCCAAAAATGGAATAACGAAAGTTTTGATAAGCTAGAAAAATCATTTGAAATATCCAATAGATCATTTAATTCAGAAAGATACTTTAAGTCACTAGAAGAATTGCTAATTTCAGAAACTATTGCTCAAAAACTACTAAAACAAGGTGAGATGATTCTCAATGAAGGATTAACTTTTGGTTTAGATTTCTTAAATAGCGGTAAAGTAAATGAAGCAATTCGGAAGTATAAAGAGGCCTTGCTAATTGAACCTGATAATCCAATTGCCAAAGAAGGAATAAAAAGAGCAAATGTTTATAACGAAATCTTAAGTGAAATTGATGAAGCAGAAAAGCTAATCAAAGATAATTTACTTGATAAAGCACTCTCAAAAATTTTGTCAGCCTATACTAAGGATAATAAAAATAAAGTTGCCAAAAACGCATTAATAAAAATTAATGATATTATAGCAAAAAGAGATTTTTTATCGTTTATGAAAATTGGTAATGAAGCAATTTCCAATCAAAATCCTTTAGATGGAATTAATGCTTTCTTAAGCGCTCTGGAGATACAACCAAATTCAGAGCTAGCTAAAAAGGGGTTAAAAAGAATTCGAATAATTGAAAAAGAAATAAATATTAAAACTCTTCTGAAGCAGGCCTCTAATAATGAAAAAGATGAGATGTGGGAGCTAGCTTTATCAGACTATAAAAAAGTTTTAGCTTTAGATAAAAATATTGAAGTTGCTCAGAATAGTATTTTAAGAGTGTCTAAAATATATAATAACAGAAAAAAAATTGTCAGCTACTTAGGGGATGAGGATCGAGTTTATGATTTTAATATTCGAAAAAATGTAAAAAAGACAATAAGTGAAGGTCTAGAAATAATTAAGGAATCAAATCCGGGACCAAATTTTAAGAAAACACTTCAAGACTTAATAACTCTAATAAATAAATTTGAAACACCTGTCTCAATCAACTTCATTTCTGACAATAAAACAAAAATTAAAATTACAAGAATTGGAAGCTTTGGGCCATTTTTAAAAAATAATATATATTTAAAACCCGGAAAATATGAAATCATAGGAATGAGAAAAGGATACAGAGAAAAAAGAATTATTATTGATATAAAATATCAAAACAATGAGAAAATAAAAGTAATTTGTAATGAACCAATTTGAAGAAAAAATAAAGAAAGAGAGAAAACAAGCCTTTAAGAGAAGGTTGATAAGCTCTGGCTTAGGAATAATTCTAATAATAGTATTATCTTTTTTTATTTTAGTCTCAAGAGGGATTGATATAAAAATTTCCCCTGAAGAAGCTATAAATAATTCTAAAATTCAAATTACAGAGGGTTATGGACTAGTCTTTGGAAAAAAAGTTTACTCAATAACTTCAAATATTACATTAATAGTACGATCTGAAGGTTTTAAAATTTATAAAAATCGATTTAATCTAAATCTTATTTCAGAATCTATTGAAATTCTTCTAGAAGAATTACCAGGTAACTTATCTATAGAGATTTTTCCGAAACACAGTGACCATAAAATATTATTGAATAACAAAAATTTAAAAAATAAAGATTTAATTCTCATTGAAAATCTTGTTGGAATATATCAATTATCAATAACAAATCCTTATTTTATCTCTTACGATAGTGAAATAATTATTTCCCCGGGTGAAAGTAAAAAATTAAAAATTAATTTAGATAAAATGAATATTTTGACAAATTTTAATACACGACCCTTGAATGCAAAAATATTTATTAATGATTTGTATGAAGGTGTTACCCCACTTAAAAAAAATATGAAATCTGGTCAATATAAATTGAAAATTGAAAAAAATGGTTATACATCATTAACTAAGGATTTGAATTTATACGCAGAAAAAGAAACTATTGATTTTGATTATGAGTTGAAATTAGTACCTGGAAAGTTAGTTATTAACTCTAAGCCTAGTAACTCGGATATATATATTGATAATACGTTTATTGGTAAAGGAAATACAATATCAATATTAAGCCATGGTGAGCACTTAATTAATATTCTTCAAGATGGATTTTATCCAATAAATGAAAACATTTTTGTAACTACCAATAAAGAGATTATAAAAAACTATAACCTAAAAGAAATGCTAGGTAGCGTTTTATTTAGTTCAAGTCCATCCTCTGAAATTTTTATTGATGGAGTTTCATATGGTTATACTCCTAAAAGAATTGTCTTAAGATCTATTCAGAAAAAAGTTGAATTTAAGAAAGAAAATTACAGAACTTTTGTTAGCTCAATTATTTCCGACTCTAAAATCGAAAAGAAAGTATCTACCGTCTTGCTTACAGAAACTCAAGCTAGACTTAAGGAAGCAAAAAAAATTATTCAGACATCCTTGGGAGGTAAATTAAAATTATTCGTTCCAAATAAACTAACTTTAGGAGCGCCTAGAAGTGACCCTGGTCAAAGAGCAAATGAAGTAATAAGAAATGTCTCACTAACAAGACCATTTTATATCGGAATAAATCTTATTACAAATCAAGAATTTCAATTATTCCGTAATAATAATGTTAAGGACAATAATCCAATAACATCAATTAACTGGTATGATGCAGTTCGATTTTGTAATTGGCTAAGTAAGAAGGATGGGTTTGAAGAAGTCTATTTATTTAGAAATAAAAAATATATAGGAATTAATAAGAGTGCAAATGGATACAGACTTCCAACTGAATCTGAATGGGCTTGGGTTGCAAGATATGCTAATAAAGATTCAAAAAATATAAATCGTTTTGCTTGGGGGAATAATTCAAAAGTAAAAAAAGGCTTTGGTAATTTAGCTGGTGAAGAGGTTAAAAATTTAAATGATGATTTTATAAAAAACTATACAGATAGATTCAAAAAGCTCTCTCCTGTTGGAAGCTTTAAGCCCTCAAAATCAGGTATTTATGATTTAACAGGGAATGCACATGAATGGACTCATGATTTTTACGAACTTCTTTCGTTTGATGTTTCTAAAGGAATTAATGAATTAGATAGAATTGGACCAAATAATGGATCAGGTCATGTTATAAGGGGATCAAGCTGGAGAAGCTCATCTCTCACAGAACTAAGATTAACCTTTAGAGATAAAGCTATTAATGGAGAGGATGATATAAGCTTTCGAGTAGCTAGATGGATTGGAGAATAGAATGACTAAAAAAATGAATAAAATTATAAATATATCATGGCTTTCAACTTTATTATTTCTTTCTATTTTTGTCTTATCATTTTCAGTAAAATCTGAAGATGAAATCAACAATATTGATAATAAAAAGCCTTTAGATGAAGAATTTATAGTAATTCAACCAAAAACAAGAATTTCTAAAGATAAAAATTTAGATTTTCCAAACGACATATGAGGAAAAAATAATGAGCAATGAAAATAACGAAAAATTAAAAAATAAAGACAGCATCCTATCAATTAAACTTATATACAATGTAGGAACATTAATTTTTTCAGTGTTCTTAGTTCACTCAATTTATTTGTTTTCAATTAGGCCTAATGCACAATCCATAATAGCACTTGCTGAACAAAGCAATATTTCTGCTCCGAGATCTTTATCAATAATTTTAATGAACTACGAACAAGAGTTTTGTATAATTTTAATGTTATGGGCCATTTTTATGCTAGCGGAAAAAATTAATACTGTTGTTAAGCAAAATTATATGATGGGTATGGATTTTTTAGAATTTAAAGAAGGCGAAGACCCTTCAAAAGATGATCTTTTGTCAGCCATAGATAAGCTTAAAAAAATAAAGATAGGTTTTGGTGATAACGTCCTAATACAGACATTATCTTCTTCATTAAAAAGATATAGTACAACAAGAAATCTTCAAAATGCCTCTGAAACAGCAATTAGTACCGCTGATAATATAGGAATGAGACTAGAGGCAGAGCTCTCTATGATTCGTTATATTATTTGGGCTATTCCATCAATTGGATTCATAGGAACGGTTAGAGGCATAGGAGACGCTCTATCCCAAGCTGATGTTGCTCTTGAGGGTGATATTTCTGGAATGACAGCAAGCCTTGGAGTTGCTTTTAATTCAACCTTTGTAGCTTTGCTTATAAGTATTCTCCTTATGTTTTTACTCCATCAAATACAGCAAATGTATGACCAACTTATATTGGATGCACAAGGATATTGTGATGAATATTTTGTAAATAAAATCTATTAAAGGAAAATATTAGCTGGTGAAAAATAAAACTAAAAGAAGAGAAGCATCAGTATTTAACCTTGCCTTTTTAGATATAATGTCTTGTGGATTAGGTGCGGTTGTATTAATTTTTTTATTAATAAAACATAATACTGATATATCAACAACTGAAGACTCAATTATTGCAAGAGATACATCGCAAATAATTACTCTTAATAATGAATTAAAAAATGAAATCAAAGGTATTACAAAAAACTTAGTTTCAGAGGTAAAAAGTCTAAATAATTCAAAAAAGATATTAGAAAAATTAAACAGTGACTTAAAAGATAAAGAAGATTATTTGACTGAACTAAAAAAAGAAATCAAAAAATCTAAAGAAATAATAGACCTAAATAAAAAAGAAATCTTTAATAGCTTGATTCAGGTTAAAGGAAAGGGTCAAAGAAACTACTTAGTTGGAATGAATGTTGAGGGTAAGAGAATTGCTATTATCTTAGACTCTTCAGCTTCAATGAGCGATGAACTATTAGTTAACATCCTCAGAAGAAACAAAAAATCAAATAAGATTAAGGCTGAAGGAGATAAATGGCAAAAAGCAATAAGAATATCTTCTTGGCTATTATCTAGATTACCAAGTAATAGTGAATTTCAATTTTTTTCATTTAATAATAAATTTGAAAATCACTCAATAAATAAAACGTGGAGTGATTCTAGGGATCAAAGCTCCATTAATTATACGATAAAATCATTAATGAATATTTTTCCTGATAAAGGAAGTAATTTAGCATTGATTTTTAAAGAGCTTTCAAAAGTATCCCCTAGGCCAACAGATATTTATTTGATTACTGATGGTTTACCAACCCTAGGCCCCAGAGGAAAATTGTTCTCCAGATCAATGGTTTCACCGGGAGAAAGAGTGGAATTCTATAGAGATGCTTATTATGTTGTTAGCCGATCAACTTTAAGCGATACAAAAATAAATATCATACTCTTGCCAATGGAAGGTGATATTGGAGCAGGCGAAAATTATTGGGAACTGACTAATTATACAAATGGAACCTTAATGTCACCATCAAAGGACTGGCCTTAATGAAAAAAATTAAAAGAAGAAATTCTGAAATATTTAGTTTATCTTTTTTAGATATTATTTCATGTGGTTTTGGAGCTATAGTTATTTTATTATTAATTTCAAAGACTAATGTTTCCGATATATCTCTTTCCGAGAAAAAGGAAGAAATAATTACCTTTGTTACTCAACAAGAAACTCTAGAAAAATCAAAAGAAAGAAAGGAAAAGGTTTCTAAGCAATTTCTTTCGGTTAAAGATCAAAAAAACTCCCTTGATATGTCAATTAAAAATATTGAAAAAATAATTAAATCAAAAAAAGGCAATATTGAAGATTTTGAAAAAATAACAGTCTCATTAAAAAAGGAGGAGAAGTTTAATAAAAGAGCTCTTGAAAATACCACTGACCGAAGCACTAAAGAAAAAGAAGTTGGAGGAATAGTAGTTGATAGTAATTATATAGTATTTGTTCTTGATACCTCTGGGAGTATGGGTCAAATTTGGGAAAGAGTAGTTAAATATATAACTTATTTAATTGAAATACATCCAGAGGTTGATGGTTTTAAGGCATTTAATGATCAGGGTGTGCCACTTATGGCGACAAATGATTACCTTCCAGATACAAAAATTTTTAGACAAGGGCTTATTGAAGCTATCAAAAATTTTTCTGGACAATCAAATAGTAACCCTATCAAAGGAATCGAAACTGCTTTAATGGGAATAAAACCAAGTCAAAAGACTAGTATTTATGTTTTTGGTGATGATATGTCAGGTCATGGATCAGGGGCTTATGATATTACATCAAGAAAAATTAAAGAATTAAACACTAATTTAACTGGGAAAAGAAAGGCAAGGATCCATTCAATAGGCTTTACCGATTCACCAGCCTCTTTAAAACAAGGAAGTAGAAGATATGCACATATGATGAGAATTATTACAGAAGAAAATGGCGGAACTTATCTCGGTGTCAGCGATTAAAATTTCAAAACTTCATTAAAATTTGGACTTTATTTGTTGTTAATATTTAGGAGGTAAAATTTAAAACCATTAGAATTTAAGATCTGCAATTAATCTTATATGTTCTGGCGTTGTAGTACAACATCCACCGATTACCTTGCTCCCCATAGAGATCCACTCTTTTGCAAAATTTAAATACTCTTTTGGATTTATTTCAACCATATGGTGATAATGAACCTCACTAATATTTTCATATTTATTTAATTTTTCATTTCTTGGAGAATGGATTGAAGAATTTGCGTAAACTCCTATATCCGAAACACAAGACTTTAAAATTTCCAAGGACTTAGTAATCAAGTTAGCATGAGCACAGTTAACAAGCTGACAATCAAGATTATATTTAGATACCTCTATAGCTGCATCGTATAAATTCTCTCCTGAGGGTATAAGAAGGGGGTCAAGTCCACGAGTATTCCAACTTACCCAGACCTTTTCAAAATATTTAGTTGCGATTTCAGCAGCAATATTTCCTTCAAAAATTGATGCCATTGTTTCGCATAAAATCACATCCACTCTGTTCTTATAAATGTCTGCGAGTGTTTCATAAAAATCCTCCACTTCATTTTTACTTGGCGTAAGGTCAGGTCGAAAAGAAACATTTATTGGAGGAAAACAACCTGCTATTAAAATATTCTTATCGCTGCTTTTGACTACATCTTCTGCTAAACAAAGCGCAGTTTCACTCAATTTTCTATAATCTAAACCAGAATCTTTCTCTTTTAATATTATTGGAGTTGCATAATAATTACTCGTTGTAATCACATCGCTTCCAGCTTGAATATTATCTTTATGGATATCAAAAATAAGCTCTGGTGCATCAATTAAAGCTTGAGCTGACCATATAGAATTTTTCCAATCAGGAAGGTCAAAGCCTTTTCTTTTTAACTCGCTAGCAAGTCCACAATCTAAAATA
>Ga0209425_10007672_pt1 | contig 10078 bp, 5 predicted proteins | sample COG_05_FD_184749 | JGI IMG/M metagenome (GOLD analysis project Ga0209425, IMG submission 184749) | Pelagic Microbial community sample from North Sea - COGITO 998_met_05 (SPAdes) (version 2) | ecosystem: Environmental > Aquatic > Marine > Neritic zone/Coastal water | place: Helgoland, sampling... | reverse complement strand
ATGGTTTTTATGAGTGGCACGTACTAACAGTTGATTACGCTAATAATGCAACAAATTCTGATACAGCTTATTTTGGTGTAGATTTAAATCCTCCAACGATATTTCATAACAACCCCTTAACCTCTGTAGATGAAGGATCCACCACACCATCTATTAATGTTCAGGTCTCAGACCCTGGATCAGGTGTAAAGGATGTTTTTTTGAATTACCGTAGATCGGGTAGTAATTCTGGCTTTGTTTCGGTTCAGTTATGGAACAATGGAGAAATAATACCTTCAAGCATACCAGGAAGCGACATACGCTCTGAAGGAGTTGAGTATTTTATTGAAGCAGAGGATGAATTAGGAAATGTAAGCGAATGGCCATTTGATTATAACGGCAATTTTGTTCAGTCGGTAGTAGCTAAAACACAGAATAATGTTACTACTGCAGATTATTGGTCAGCTGGAGTTCCAACAGGTACCGATACATCGGCCTACCAACTTTTCTCAATACCATTTACTACCAATAAAGGGTTAAACGCAATTACGGAAGTTTTAGGTCCACCTGATGAATTTAAATATAGATTATATGGATGGAAAAATGGATGGAATGAGTTTACGGAAACCAATCCATTAAATATCGGTTTGGGTGATGCATACTTCTTTATTTGGGATAAAGAGCAGTATCCCGATCTCCTACAGCTCAACTTTGATTTTGGTAAAGGTGAATCAACGCCAACATCGCCACCTTTTGAAATTACTGCCGCACCTGGTGAGTGGAAATTTTTTGGTAATCCATACAACTTCCCAATTAATTTAGTTAATGTTAGAACGCAAGCTGACATTCCTATAACGGACGGTGGAAGTATATTCACTTGGAATAGTTTTGGGGGATGGACAAATCCGGGATCAACACTTGAGCCATGGAAAGGGTACATTTACAAATCTGCAACAGATCCAGATATCTATGTTGACGGAACAAGCGATGTGTTTGGCAAAAGATTTGCAAAAACAACCACGCCAGATATTAAAAATATGTCTATGGATGCAAACGAATGGGTGATCAATATTCTAGCATCTACTGGCAGATTACGCGATGAATCCAATTCAGTGGGTGTCTTAAATATTGCGTCCGATGGTTATGATCGCTTAGATGAGTTTGAACCACCTTCCGTACCGGGAAATCTTTCATTGTCGATTAATAACCGTGAAAGAGTTGAGGTTCCTGATGTGTATTCCATTGATATACGTAAGCCAAATGATGAAGGGCATTTTTGGGACCTAGAGGTCATTGCGCCAACTAACGGCCAAAGAACTTATTTGACCTTTGAAGGTATTGGCTATGTTCCAGATGAATACGATATTTTCATTATTAATAAGACAAATAAGCAGGCGCAAAACCTAAAGTGGGAAAACGGTTACCGTTTTGCCAATACCGGATCAGGATCATATCTTAAGCAAGACTTAAGGCTTGTCATAGGATCTAAAAAGTTTGTAGAGAAAAATAATGCAGGCGTAAGTCTTTATCCTGATGCGTTTGTTCTCAGTCAAAATTATCCAAACCCATTTAACCCGCAAACTTCAATTATGATAAGTCTGCAAGAAGAAGCGCGGGTTGATTTAGTTATTTATAATTTATTAGGCGAAGAGATAACCAGACTGTCATCGAACGAAATACGACCCGCAGGATATTATAACTTTATATGGAATGGAATGAATACTGCTGGGAATAAAGTGTCAACCGGTGTTTACCTTTACCATGCTATGGTAAAAGATAGAAACGGTAAAATGGTAATGAACAAAACAAAGAAGATGGTATTCTTAAAATAAATAGCTTTTGTGGTATACCCCTAAATAAGGTGTGCTTTGTTTAAAAAAGTAATTTTTCTGCTAGCTATCTGCTCTTTGCTAGTCTCACAGTCGAAGTTTAGTAGATTCACTGCGAAACCCACCCTAGCTCTTTTTTCTTTTGCTGGGGAAGGTATGTCTGATGAAGACGTCGCACTTTATACAGGATTCCTTAGGCTTGAATTGCACCAAACTAAATCATTTATATTGGTTGAAAAAATTCAGATTAATGAAATTCTCAATGAAAAAAAATACGATAAAATGGATTGCAATACGAGTGACTGCGCGGTTGAGATTGGAAATTTAGTAGGTATAAAAAAAGTTATAACGGGCTCGTTTAATTTAGTAGCAGATACCTGTATAATATCTGGACAAATCATTAATGTAGAAACGAAAGAGCCTGAAAAGAGTGTTGAGCGTACATATATAGGAGAGCTTGAAGATATTAATCCATATATACAAATCATGGCGTGGGAGTTTGCTGGACTTGATGTTCCTAAAAATATTTTAACAATTGTTGAAAAACCTGATGGGATGGTAAAAGAAGATGAAAAATGGAAATGGGTCAAATGGATTATTCAGCCCTTTAATTATATTGCCAATCGTATACGAGAATTCTTAGTTTCACCAAGTTCAAAATGAAAAATTTAACTGCCATTTTAAAGCCCCTCCTTTTTTTATCGTTTTCAATACTGACAATTCTATCAGGTCAACAAGAATTTGGTAAAATAACACTACCCCTTGGTAGAGTACAGATCCAAAAAAATGGTGAAGGAGCATTTAAAAAAGCGATGCCCAGGGCTCCGGTTCACGAGAAAGATGTAATCAAGACATTGGCGAAATCGCGCTGTGAAATATCTCTAGCTGGAGGAGGTAAGCTTAGAATAGGTCAAAACTCTGAGCTTGAGATTACGCTCGCAAATGTTAAACCTATGGTAAAAGATTTTGGAGCAACATTAAAAAAAGGGGATGTTTGGGTTGCAGCTAAAGCAGCCTTTGGTGAAAAAAAGAATGTAGCAGTTAGAACCCCTACAGCTGTTGCTGCTATACGGGGTACCAAATACCGTGCAAAGTCCGGACAAGACGAAAGCTCTGTTCTGGTTTATGAAGGCAAAGTTGATGTTAATGCAGCAAAAAATGTTGTTGAAGCTAGAGATAAACAAATGAGGCAGGGTGGACCTCCCCAAGGTGGCGGCGCTCCTAAGTTTAAACTTGGACCCGTTACTGAAGTACAGGCTCCATCACAAGTTTCAGGACCTTATGAGGTTGCGCTAGAAGATTGGATTAGTTTAGTAGATGGAATGCAGATAAACGTTAGAAAAGATGGAAAGTATTCCATGTTTAAATTTGATCAAAGCGCAGATGATGGCCTTGATTTTGTAAAATGGAACAAAGAGCAGGATGCTAAGGATGGAAATTAATACGTGAAGAAAATATTAGATAATTTTGAAGATATATCTGTTGAATCTTCAATAGTTGTCTTAACAGATTTTTTCAAGCGCGTTGGCGCTGGAATCGTAATTGGCCTTTTAATGGCCATTTTTTTTGGCTGGGCTAGCTATAAAATAACCTTTGTTAACTCTCTTCTTGAAGGTTACGAATATATTTCATACGACTCTAGAATGCGTGCACGTACCTCCGGTGTTGAGCAAATGTCTATAGAAGATGTTGTTGTCATTGATATCGATAATACTTCTGTGGGACCCGTTGAAGAAGGAGGTTTAGGTAGATATCACAACTGGCCGCATGCTTATCATGGTCAGCTTATAAATACGGTATCATCTGGAAACCCTAAGGCGTTAATTTTTGATATTATTTTCGACGAGGAAAACACTTATAAATACGATCTTGTCCAAGCTCTTTCTTCCGGTGCAGCACCAAAAAATCAAGATCTTGAGTACGCGACCAATCAATTTTTGTATAGCAATGATCCTAGCAAGTTTGTGACAGAAACGCAAAATTCTAGCAAAACATATCATGCAATAGTTTTTGAACAGGAAGACACTCTTAACTTTTTACCAAAGATGGAGGAGGAGCCTGAGGGGTATTTATTTGATGATCATATTATATCTGGAGTTTCATCTGAGGCAAAAATGAGACTTCCGCAGGCAGATAGAATTGGAAATACCTACGTTAGTCTTCTATCTGCTTCAGTAGGTAACGGCTCCGCTAATTTCCCCCAAGATAACGATGGAGTAATTAGGCGAGCTCCAACCGCAATTTATTTCGACGGTCCAGATCATGTATATCCGACCTTAGTAATGTCTGCTGTAATTGATATTTTGGGTATAAAAAAAGATGGGGGATTTGATTATGATTTTGAAAATAATATCTTAAACTTAATCGATACCACAGAAACGGTCGTTAGAAAAATACCTATTGATGATAAGGGTAGAATGTATGTGAACTACTATGGAAGTTTTCAGACCTTCTACTATTTGCCTTATAGTTATTGCATGGACCCAGAAATGTTACCTCCAGATTATTGGCAAGATAAAGTTGCTTTCGTTGGTGCATCTTTACCCGGTCTTATGGATTTGAGGAATACTCCCGTTCAAGAAACATTTGCTGGAGTAGAAATTCATGCAAATGTAATGCATAGTATTTTACAGGACAGTTTTGTTAAAGTTAAAAGTCAAACCTCAACGTTTTACACCATCCTTTTTGTCTGTTTAATTGTTGGCATATTTATATCATTTCCTAAAAAACCTTTCTATGCTCTACCTGTTCCTATTGTTGCGATCTTTGGCTGGATTATTTACGCTAATCTCCAATTTATCAATGACCTTGAAATGTTGGAGGTCGTTAGACCTATTCTATCGGTTATTGGAACGTTTGGAGGAATATTTTTGTTCAACTACTTTGGAGCAGAAAAAGATAAGCGTTTTTTAAAAAATACATTTAGCACCTATATCTCGCCTGAACTCATTGATCAAATGTATGAAGCCAAAGAACAGCCTTCCTTGGGTGGTGAAGAGGGGTATCATACTGCTTTCTTTACGGATATCCAAAGTTTCTCAGCATTTTCAGAAAAACTTTCCGCGCCTGATTTGGTTGAGCTTTTAAATGATTATTTAACAGAGATGACGGATATTTTGTTAAAAAACAAGGGCACTCTTGATAAATATATTGGAGATGCTATCGTAGCATTTTATGGTGCACCTGCTCCTGTTGATAATCACGAATATTGGTCATGCTTAACAGCAGTTAAGATGCAAGACAGGCTTGCAGAGCTTCGAACAAAATGGCAAGAAGAGGGTGACAAGTGGCCAGAAATTGTTCACAACATGCAAAATAGAATTGGTATCAACACCGGTAAGTTGGTTACGGGAAATATGGGGTCAACGATGCGAATGAACTATACAATGATGGGTGATACCGTTAATCTTGCAGCCAGACTTGAGGCATCAGCCAAACAGTACGGCATATATATTCAAGTAGCAAATGAAACATATACCGCTTGCAAGGATAAATTCATTTGGCGTGACCTAGACTATGTAGTTGTAATGGGTAAGACTGAACCTGCGCAGGTATTTGAATTAATTTCAGAAAAAGATAAGATGCCAAAAGGATATGATAAATTATTACCAGCATACAATGAAGCGCTGGAATTATATAGGAACCAAGATTGGGCAAAAGCAGTAGATGCCTTTAAAGCATCCAATGAGCTAGAGGATATGTTCCCAGGTAGAAAAACAAATCCTAGTCAAATTTATATTCCCAGATGTGAACATTATAAAGATAACCCTCCAGGAGACAATTGGGATGGATCCTGGGCTTTAACTAAAAAATAGATATTAAATGAGTCTACCATTTTTTTCAGCAGATGATGTTATGTCTGCTGTTTCGATGCAAGAAGCAATCGATGCCATGGAAATAGCCTTTTCATCTGTTGCTAACAAAACTGCTCAAGCACCCTTAAGAATAGACATGCCAATTGTTGATCGCCATGCGCACCATTTATCAATGCCGGCATATATAAATGGTGGAAAATATATCACGATCAAATTAATCAATGTTCATAGTAAGAACCCTTCTATTGGTAATGACTTAATAAATGGCGTAATTGTCGTTATGGACGCTGAAACTGGAAACGCCTCTGCAATAATAGATGGAAAGTCTGTTACCTCTCTTAGAACAGGCGCCGCATCAGGCTACGCAACAAAGATTTTATCAAATAAAAATTCATCTAATGCTGTAGTGTTTGGAAATGGGGTTCAGGCAAAAACTCAGATAGAAGCCATTCGAACAGTTAGGAGCTTGCAATCAATTAAAGTCCTAGGAAGAAACTCTGAAAAAATAAACCTTTTCTGTTCTCAATTTGATGATAAAGTATCATTAGGTAGTGTTAGCGATTTAAAAAATGCTGATATTATTTGTACAGCAACCAGATCAAAAGAGCCATTATTTAAATTTAATAATATTTCAAATGGGGCTCATGTAAATGCTGTAGGGGCACACGGATTACACAAAAGAGAGGTTCCAACAAAATTAATCCAAAACTCAAAAGTCTTTGTAGATTCTTTAGCCTCAAGCCAGAAAGAGGCAGGAAATTTATTAATTCCAATCAATAAAGGTGATTATAGCTGGAATGAAGTTCAAGGCGAAATTGGTGAGCTAAATATTTCTAGCAGTCACGGTCGTGTAAATGAATCGGATATAACATTTTTCAATTCGGTTGGAACTGCTGTGCAGGACCTAGTTATTTCTAATATTGTAATGGAGAAAAATACTGGTGCAATCCAATAGTACAATTTTGCTATTAGATGATGGTAGAAAATTTGAGGGAAAATCATTGGGTTTTCCTGGTGAAACAATTGGAGAGATATGTTTCAATACCGGTATGACCGGTTATCAAGAAATATTAACAGATCCGTCTTATTGTAGTCAGATTGTTACAATGACATCACCCCATATTGGTAATTATGGAATTAATGAAGAAGACGTTGAATCTAATAAAATCCAAGTAGCAGGATTTGTAATAAAAGAAGAGTCTATTTCTCCTTCAAATTGGAGATCTACTGACTCTCTTAATGCATATTTAAAAAAGAATAAAATTGTGGGTATTCAGCGTATCGATACGCGAGCGTTAACTCGCCATATAAGAGATCAAGGTGCAATGAATGGGATTATTTCTTCAGTAGACACTAACATAAATAGTTTATCGTATAAACTTAAAAATGCTCCATCAATGAATGGCCTAGACTTAGCTAAAGTAGTCAGTACCAAAGAAATTTATAAATGGTCAGAAAGTGGAAAGTTTAAGGTTGCTGCAATTGACTATGGAATCAAGCGCAATATTTTAAATATTTTAAAACAGAATGAGTGTGAGGTGACTGTATTTCCAGCAAAAACTACCGCTGATCAAATTCTAGATTTTGACCCTGATGGAATATTTTTAAGCAATGGCCCAGGAGATCCTTCAGCGGTAACATATGGTGTTGAAATGGTTAAAAATTTATTGGGTACAAAGCCGATATTTGGAATATGTCTTGGTCATCAAATACTATCACTTGCTTTAGGAGCAAAAACATTTAAGCTAAAATTTGGGCATAGAGGAATAAATCATCCAGTAAAGAACCTGGAAACAGAGACCGTTGAAATTACCAGTCAGAACCATGGATTTGCTGTAGATCTCAATTCCTTACCAGAAAATGTTGTGTCAACTCACATAAACTTAAATGATAATACTAGCGAAGGAATTGAATGTAAAGAGCTTAATGCTTTTTCTGTTCAACATCATCCTGAGTCAAGTCCAGGTCCTCATGATAGTAGATATCTTTTTGAAAAATTTTTAAAATTAATGAAAGTGTGAAATTGTCAAGACGAGATGATATTAATTCTATTTTAATAATCGGAGCGGGTCCGATTGTAATTGGTCAGGCATGCGAGTTTGATTATTCTGGAACTCAAGCAACCCAAGCGTTAAAAGAAGAAGGATATAGGGTTATTTTAATTAATTCTAATCCAGCTACAATAATGACTGATCCTAATTTAGCTGATGCCACATATATTGAGCCGATAACTCCAGATTACATTGAAGCAATTATTAAAAAAGAAAAACCTGACGCAATACTTCCCACAGTTGGAGGTCAAACTGCTTTAAACATTGCGATAGAATTATACAATAACGGTACATTAAAAAAATATAATATTGAGCTAATTGGCGCACAAATTGACGCAATTAATAAGGCTGAAGACAGAGAGAAATTTAAAAAGGCTATGGACGAAATAGGAATTGATACTGCGCAAGGCGGTTTTGTCAATACATGGAAAGAAGCTAAAAAGATGCTTGATAAAATACAGTTTCCATTAATAATTCGTCCATCCTTTACACTTGGAGGGACGGGTGGTTCTGTAGCCTACAACAATGAAGAGTTTGAAGATTTAGTGGAGAATGGACTTCAAGCTAGCCCTATATCAGAAGTGTTAATAGAAGAGTCATTGCTTGGCTGGAAAGAATATGAGCTTGAAGTCGTAAGGGATAAATCAGATAATGCGATTATTATTTGCTCCATTGAAAATATAGATCCAATGGGTGTTCATACCGGTGATTCAATTACAGTTGCTCCATCGATGACTCTATCGGATAAAGAATTTCAGCGTATGCGAAATTGGTCGATTCAATGCTTGAGAAAAATCGGTGTAGAAACCGGTGGTTCGAATGTACAATTTGCTGTAAACCCTGAAACAGGTCGATGTATAATTATAGAGATGAACCCCCGCGTTAGTCGCTCATCAGCTCTCGCATCTAAAGCTACTGGATTTCCAATAGCAAAAATAGCTGCAAAATTAGCTGTAGGATATACCCTTGATGAATTACAAAATGACATCACTGGAAAAACGTTAGCTGCATTTGAACCTACAATTGACTATGTAATTGTTAAGGTGCCAAGATTCGACTTTGAAAAGTTTCCATCTGCTTCTGGGCATTTAGGCGTCCAGATGCAAAGTGTTGGTGAAGTAATGTCGATTGGAAGAAATTTTAGAGAATCTCTTCAAAAAGCTTTTAGGTCGCTTGAGGTAGGGCTAAACGGGTTAGAGCCCAAAACCATTATTGATGATGATCCAGAACTAAAAAGAGCACGAACTCTAGACATGAACACGCTTCAGTATGCAACAAGCTTTAGATTGTTAAAAGTTAGAGAGGCTTTAAAAGAAGGTGTATCAATTGATGATGTTTATAAATCAACTAAAATTGATCCATGGTTCTTGCATCAAATCAAATATTTAGTTAACTGCGACAAAAGCACTTCACTTCTTAAGCTTAAGCAAAATGGGTTTTCAGATGCTCAAATTTCTAAAATGAAAAATATTACCGAAGAAGATGTTAGAATTGAAAGAAAGAAGAATTTAATAATCCCATCATATAAAGTAGTAGATACGTGCGCAGCAGAATTTGTAGCTAAAACACCTTACTGTTATTCTTCGTATGATGATGAAAATGAAATAAAACCATTAGATGGAAAAAAGGTGATCATTCTTGGCGGAGGGCCAAACAGAATAGGGCAGGGAATTGAATTTGATTATTGTTGTGTTCAAGCAGTTTTCGGACTTCAAGATCAAAATTATAAAACTATTATGGTTAACTGTAACCCGGAAACTGTAAGTACCGATTTTGATTTAGTTGATAGATTATATTTTGAACCAGTGACTTATGAAGATGTATTAAATATTGTTGAATTTGAAAAACCCGATGGCGTACTCGTTCAATTCGGAGGGCAAACCCCGCTTAAAATAGCAAAAGCGCTTGATGAAGCCGGTGTTCCTATTATCGGGACTTCACCTACCAGTATTGATTTAGCCGAAGACAGAGAAAAATTTGGTAAAATTTTAGAAAAATTAAAAATTAAATGTCCTGAATATGGCACAGGAAGAACTTTGGATGAAGTTATAGGGGTTGCAAAAAGTATCGGATACCCTATACTTGCAAGGCCTAGCTATGTGCTTGGTGGCAGAGCAATGGAAATTGTATACACACAAACTCAGTTAATAGATTATATTTCTCGAAATGCGGATGTGACAAAAGGGCACCCAATCTTGATAGATCAATTTTTAGAAGATGCTTTTGAATTTGATGTTGATGCACTCTGCGATGGTCATTCTGTTCACATTGGAGCAGTTATGCAGCATATTGAAGAAGCGGGTATACATTCAGGTGACTCAGCATGCGTTCTTCCTCCCTACAAAATAAACACAAGTGCAATGGATAGCATTGCAAGGATTACAAAAGAATTGGCGCTAGAATT
>Ga0209425_10007668_pt1 | contig 10082 bp, 8 predicted proteins | sample COG_05_FD_184749 | JGI IMG/M metagenome (GOLD analysis project Ga0209425, IMG submission 184749) | Pelagic Microbial community sample from North Sea - COGITO 998_met_05 (SPAdes) (version 2) | ecosystem: Environmental > Aquatic > Marine > Neritic zone/Coastal water | place: Helgoland, sampling... | reverse complement strand
CTGGAGGACCCCAAATAGAAATTTTAGCTAGAAAAGGTAATCCCAATAAATATGATCTACCAAAACCAATTTTTAATAAAGGCGGTTGCAACTTATCTTTTGCTGGACTTAAAACAGCTGTTTTAAGAATAACCAAAAACATAAAAACGGATCAAGAAAAGTTTGATCTTGCAGCGTCTTTCCAAAAAACAGTTTTAGAAATATTATATAAAAAAACTAAAATTGCATTTAAGGAGTTTGAAAAACAAAACAAACTAAAAGAAAAAACATTTGTAGTTGCAGGTGGTGTAGCTGCCAATAAGAAGATTCGATCTATGTTAACAAATTTATGTAGTGAGGAAAATTATCAAAGTATGTTTCCTCCTATAGAGCTATGTGGTGATAATGCTGCAATGATTGCAATGGTTGGTTTAAAAAAATTTAAATTAAAACAATTTGATAATTTAGATCATCCTGCTAAACCTAGGTGGTCCTTAGATGAAAATGCAGTTTTTTTGAAAGGTGCTGGTGTAAAATTATGATACAATTATTCAATATTAAACAAAGTAAATTACCAAGAATATTATTCGATACTATTTTCCAGAAAATTATTTGTAAAATATTTTACTTTTAAATACATGAGAATTTTTGATTGTTTTATGTATTATAATGAAGACCATATATTAGATCTTCGATTAAATTATCTTAACAAATTTGTTGATCATTTTGTTATTGTTGAAAGTATTTATAATCATAAAGGTGAAAAAAAAGGTTTAAATTTTGATATGAAAAATTTTCAAAAATTTAAAGAAAAAATAATTTATATAGTTGTAGATGAATTACCTGACACATTTAAAATTAATGATGATGACAATGAAAATTCAAAGAATTCAAAATATATTTTAAATGGTTACAAAAGAGATCGTTTTCAAAGAGATCAGATTACCAAAGGAATTAAAATAGCGGACGAAGATGATTTAATTCTAATTTCTGATCTTGATGAAATACCAAACTTGGAAAATTTAAGTTTTAGTAAAATCAATAATAAGCTAATTCTTTTTAAGCAAATGATGTGTTATTATAAGTTTAATCTACACTTAAAATCATATAATTGGGTTGGTACAAGGGCTTGTAAAAAAAGATATTTTATTTCACCCAATTGGTTAAGAGACATTAAAGATAAAGCCTATCCATTTTGGAGAATAGATATTTTATTTTCAAAGAAAAAATATACTGATATCCTTTTTGTTGATAACGGTGGATGGCACTTCTCTTATATAAATTCTGCAGCTGGAATCGAAAACAAACTCAAATCTTATACACACCACAGAGAGTTTGAACTTAGTTCTTTAAATATAAAAAAAATTGAAGATATGATTAAAAATAGAGAAAGTGTATATAATTTAGGAGTTGATCAAAGAACTAACCAATTTGAAAAAGGCCAAAAGCTGGACATCTTAGAAACTAATAAGCTACCATCATATATTCAACAAAATCAAAATAAATATAAACAATGGCTAGAGTAGATTAATAGAATAACTAAATTTTTTTAAAATCAAAGTCAAACCAGTCTTTATATTTTTTTTGATTTTTTTTTAAATAAGTTGGCATATTTGAATTTATATCTATTGATTTTAATTTAAATCTATTTCCAATTTTGGAAGCTGATTTGGAGTCAGATAGGTGATCATATTCAATGAATTTATTATCAATCATATTTTTAATATGATCAATATTCACATCTAGTTTATCAAATTCATTATGATGTTCATCATTTTTAATTTTTTCAAATAAATCTTCAGGTTTTTTTAATTGAGTAAAATGCCATCCACCATTTTTTACGATATTTAAATTAATAAATTTATTTTTAGAAAACAAAGTATCTATTCTCCAAAATGAATATTTTTTAGGTTTAATATGTCTTAAATCTGAAATTGATTTGATATTTTTTTTTTTAGCTCCTTTTGTGCCATACCAAAAAATTCTATCATTTAATAAATTAAATTTATAATAAAATAATTTTTGTTCAAAAATTATAAACTTTGATTTATTTTTATAAAAATTTATTTCATTGAAATTTGGAATTTCATCGTTATCACTATAAAAAATATAATCTTCTTCAGAAGCTTCTTTACAAGCTTTTAGAGCTTCGTTTCTTTGCAGTGAAATTCTAAGTATACTATTAGTTCTCTTATTAATGTCTATATCGGCATTATCTATATCTAAAATATTTTCTGGTTCTTTATCAATAATTATATGCTCTATTTTGTCTTTAAATTGAGGGTATAAATTTTTATCAAAATTGATTTTTTTTTTTTCTCCACTATGTGAATAAGCACTTTCAACTATTATAAATTTAGTAACATGCTCATTTAATATATTAAAACGAACATCCATTATTAAAGGTTCATTAAAATAAGTAGTACAATCATAAATCTTCATAAATTAATTTAATATTTTTTTATGTTGATAGAAAAAAAGTATTTATACGATAAATTAATTTTTTAATAAACTAATGATTTAATAAATTTAGTTTTGAAGCAAGGATCAAATGGTCTTTAAATAAAATACTGCTTTTTTAAAAGGTCTAAAAGCAAAAATATAATATCCATTAACAATAAAATCGATTAAAAGCTTTATAGTTAATTTATGAAAAAAAGAATAATTATAACAGGTGGACTTGGATATATAGGAACAGAATTATGTAAAATCTATTCTGGCTATAGTTGGAATGATCAAATAACCGTAATTGATAATAGATTTGTCTCTGAAAGAGTTGGTCAAATTAGAAACTGGAATATGAATTTTGTTCAAGGAGATATTCTTGATAAAGAGTTAATATACACTCATTGTCATGATGCTGATATTGTTCATCATTTAGCTGGTATAACTGACGTTCCTAGAGTTAAAAGTGAAAGCAACAAGCATCATGATGATAAAATAAAAATAGTTGCTGAGCAAGGAACACAAAATATTTTAGATGCAATAAGTGATAAATGTAAAATCATTATGCCTTCTTCTCATGTTGTTTATGAAGGGATGGAAAAAGTTAAAAATGATATTAGAGAAGATGAAAAAACATCACCAGTGTTATCTTATGGTAAATCAAAAGATTTTAATGAAAAGCAGTTAAAAGCCTCTGGAAAAAATTATATTATTTTAAGACTAGGGTCTGTTTATGGATACTCAACTGACACAGCTAGAATAGATATAATGGCTAATTTTTTTTCCAAAATGGCTTCACAAAATGAAACTTTAAGACTTTTTGCTGGAGGAAAACAGGTTAAAAGTCTAGTTCCATTAATTGATGTGGCTAGATGCTTTAAGTTTATGGAAGAAAGAAAAGATTTATCTTTTGATACTTTTAATTTAACCAAAGATACGGTGACAGTTAAAGAGGTTGCTGAAATATGTAAAAAATATAATCCAAAAGTAAACTTAAGAAAAACAAATGATGAAATTCCAAATATGGGATTTTCACTATCAAATAAAAAAATTTTAAAAACTGGTTTTAAGTTTTTATATGCACTTGATGAGAGTATTAAAGAAATGATTCTTAAGTGGTCTAAGCAAGACTTAATAAAAGATCTAGAACATGTAAGAGATGGAGGTAATGAGTTTATTGATGAACGTGGAAAAATTAGTAACCACGAATTAACAGAGCCAATTAATTTAATTGGTTTAATTGACTCAAAAAAAGGAACAATCAGAGCAAACCACTATCACCCACAACAAGAACAAAAATGTTTATTTACAAAAGGACAAATTATTGAAATTTTTCAAGATATACTTAATCCTAACTCACCAAAAATTACGCAAGTTGTTAATGAAGGTCAGCTATCAATAATAAAACCAAATGTAGCTCACACGATGATTTTTACAAAAGACACTACTTTTCTAAATTTAGTAAGAGGAGAAAGAGATCATGAAAATTATGGGATTTCACACACTATAAGACATTGGTTTGTGGATGAAGCAGAGAGAGATCTTCTTATGAGTAGTTATAAGTTTGCATGTAGGTCTTGTGGAAATATTAAATTAAAAAGAGTTGTTTCATTGGGCTATCAACCATTAGCGAATAATTTATTAAATAAAAAAGATGATAAATGTGAGTTGTATCCATTGGAAGTAAATTACTGTGAAAATTGTCATAATTGCCAATTATCAGTAGCAGTAGATCCAAAAAAAATGTTTTCTAATTATTTATATACATCATCAACTTCTGCCAGCTTTAGAGAGCATTTTGTTGTTGCTGCTAAAAGTTATGTAAAAGAACTTCAATTAAAACCAAAAAAATCTTATATAATTGATATTGGAAGTAATGATGGGGTAGCCTTAAAACCATTTAAAGAGTTGGGCTTTAATAACATTCTAGGAATTGAGCCAGCTAAAAACTTAGCAAAATTAGCTAATAAAAATAAGATAAAAACTTTTAATGGGTTTTTAGATATGAAAAATATTAAGAATATAAAAAAAAATGCTGATTTAATTTTAGCATCAAATGTTTTTGCACATTCAGATAATTTAAAAGAAATGGCTGCATGCATGATTCGGCTTTTAAGTAAAAAGGGTACAATTATTATTGAAGTACAGTATCTATTAAACACTTTAAAGGACTTAACTTTTGATAACATTTATCATGAACACTACAATTATTGGTCGTTAACATCTTTAACAAACTTTTTTAAACAATTTAAGGTAAAAATTTTTAAAGTGGAAAAAATAGCTACTCATGGTGGATCAATAAGAATTTATATTAAAAAAGACAAAAATACAAAAATTGAAAAAAGTGTAAATAAAATTTTAAGAGAGGAAGAAAACTTTGGGATAAAGAATTTCAAAACTTACCAGGATTTTGGTGAAAAAGTTTATAGGATTAGAGAAAATGTAATAAAAAACCTAAAAAAACTTAAAAAAAATAAAGAAACAATAATTGGTTATGGCGCACCAGCGAAAGCAACAACCTCTTTAAATTTTTTTGGTATAAGTAAAGAGATTGATTATATAGTTGAAGACAATAAGCTAAAACATAAAAAATTTGTTCCTGGAGTAAAGATTCCAATTTATTCTAAAGATAAAATTACAAAAAAAAAATCATTGATACTAGTTTTAGCTTGGAATTTTTTTAATGAAATCAAAGAAAAAAATAAAAATTTAGCACAGGACTTTTTAAACATAAAAGATCTCGAAAAAGAATAAAAATGTTAGCTCTGAGTTAAAAAACTTATGTATTGAGGAAAAATGATTTTACAATATTGGTTAATTAATACAGTTAGTGTTATTTGCCCACCTACCCCGTCCGACTTCGACTAGTATTTTACAATACTTTCCCTCCTTCAAGTCTTAATTGATACCATATAATAATTACTATTCCATATGACATCGCATAGTACGATTTAATTTTTTATGTTAAAAGAATTAATATGAAATTTTTATTAGCTTTTTTATGGTGCTTATTTTTATGCTTAAATGCTCATGCAGGAAATAAAAACTTTTCTGGTTTTATGTTGTTTGGTTCACCTAACACAAATAATTTAGAACCAATTTCTCAAAAATATAAAAGTGAAACCCCTAAAATAAATTTAAAAAATGGTAGTGATTTAACTATAATTATATATTCACATGGTACTAGTCGTCCTCAAAAAAAAGAAAACTGTACCAAATCGTATAATAAAATTCCACAATCTTTAAAAATTTTGAAAAAATTTGATAACACTTATTTTTACTATTTATGTTCTAAGGCCACTGATGAGGGCGTATTAGGATCCTATATTGATAAGAGAAAAATAGAAATCAATAAAGTTTTAGATCAATTAATTTCTGTAGGTGTTAAACCAGAAAATATATTTCTTACAGGATACTCAGCAGGTGGATGGACTTCACTCATGATGATGGATCAGGTTGGAAAAAAATTCAATTCAGCAATTGTTTTTGCACCAGCATTTGCTGGACCTAGAAGTGAAATAAAAAAATATCCTAGATGGAGAAAAATAGAGCGTCCTAGGCAAGTTAAAGAAATGATTAAGGCAAAAATTATAAAAGCTTTAATATTTGCATATGAAGATGATGCTTTTAATAGACCCCAAGAATTAAATTTTTTAAAAGAAAAATATTCTGCCTCTATCAAGCTGATAGGTTATGAATGTGGCAAGGGACATTCTACTGTTGATGAAGACTGTAAGATTAAAAAAACAAAAGAAATAATAAAAAATTATTTTCAAAACTCAAAATAAATTAACTATGGTAAAATCCTATTGGCTAATGAAATCTGAACCAGATGTATGGTCGATTGATCAACAAAAAATGGCAGGTGCAAAAGGTGCACCTTGGGATGGAGTAAGAAACTATCAGGCTGCAAAAAATTTAAAGACAATGAAAAAAGGTGACAAATGTTTTTTTTACCACTCAAATATTGGAAAAGAGATTGTTGGGATAGTAGAGGTTATTAAAGAATCGTATTTGGATAAAACAGATAAATCTGGCCGGTTTGTAGCAGTTACAGTTAGATTTTTACAAAAATTAGATCACCCTGTTACTCTTAATTTAATTAAAAAAAACAAGCAATTAAGCCACTTACCTTTGATTAAACAAAGTAGACTGTCTGTTATGCCCATTGACTCTAAAAGCTGGAAAATCTTGATTAACATGGGTAAGATTTAAGTATAAATTTAAAACTTATGCCTAAAAAAAAAAAAAAAATAAAATTTAAAAAAAGAAACTCTAAAAAAAAAGTAGCTAGAAAAAAAGTTAAAAAAAACTCTAAAAAAAAAGTAGCTAGAAAAAAAGTTAAAAAAAATTCTAAAAAAAAAGTAGTTAGAAAAAAAATTTTTAAAAGTTTAAAAAAAAAAAAGAATAAAAAGAAAGCTGATAGAATAGACACGCCTACTGAATTAATTATTAAAAGTAAACCAGAATGGATTAGATCTAGCTTAGCAAATAAAGCTCAATACCAAAAAAAATATAATGAGTCGATTAAAAATAATGATAATTTTTGGAAAAAAGAAGGAAAAAGAATAACTTGGATCAAGCCGTACAAAAAAATTAAAGATATTAAATTTAGTTCCAAAGAAGTAAAGGTTAAGTGGTTTCAAGATGGAACTTTAAATGCTTCAGCGAACTGTATTGACAGACACCTTAAAGACAAAAAAGATAAGACTGCGATAATTTGGGTTGGGGACGATCCAAAAGATAATCAAAAAATTACATATAAACAACTACATCAAAAAGTATCTAGAGCTGCGAATGGTTTGAAAAAATTAGGAATTCAAAAAGGTGATAGAGTTACAATTTATTTAACAATGATACCTGAGCTTGCAATTTTAATGTTAGCTTGTGTAAGAATTGGAGCTGTCCATTCAATAATTTTTGGAGGTTTTTCAGCTGATTCTATTTCTGGAAGAGTAAACGATTGTGAATCTGAATATATTATTACAGCAGATGAAGGGGTTAGAGGTGGAAAAACAATACCTTTGAAAGGGACGACTGATGAAGCATTATTGAGTTGTCCTAATGTAAAAAAATGCATTGTAGTTAAAAGAACTGGTAATGAAATTGGCTGGAATGATAGTAGAGATATTTGGTATCATGATTTAATTAAAGATGTCTCTTCTCACTGTGAGCCCGAAGAAATGAATGCAGAAGATCCACTATTTATTCTTTATACTTCTGGATCAACCGGAAAACCCAAGGGAGTACTACATACTACTGGTGGTTACATGGTTTATTCGTCAATGACACATCAATATATCTTTAATTATAAACCTAAAGATATTTATTGGTGCACTGCAGACATAGGGTGGGTCACAGGACACAGTTATATCATCTATGGTCCTCTTGCTAATGGGGCAACAACTATTATCTTTGAGGGTATCCCTAATTATCCTGACAGCTCTAGATGGTGGCAAATAATTGATAAATATAAAGTTAATACCTTTTACACCGCTCCAACTGCAATAAGAGCATTGATGAGAGAGGGCGATGGTCCTGTTAATAAAACCTCCAGAAAATCACTAAAGTTATTAGGAACTGTTGGTGAACCAATTAATCCTGAAGCTTGGATGTGGTATTATAAAACTATTGGTAATTCTCAATGTCCAATAGTTGATACTTGGTGGCAAACTGAAACAGGTGGAATTATGATCTCGCCTCAAACTGGTGCTATGTCTTTAAAGCCTGGCTCTGCAACTAAACCTTTTTATGGAATTAAACCTTCACTTGTAGATAAAGATGGCAAGGAGATAAAGGGACCAGGTGAAGGAAGACTATGTATATCCCAGTCTTGGCCTGGTCAGATGAGAACTGTTTATGGAGATCATCAAAGATTTATAGATACTTATTTTTCACAGTACGATGGAAAATATTTTACAGGAGATGGCTGCAGAAGAGACAAGGATGGATATTATTGGATTACAGGAAGAGTAGATGATGTAATCATTGTGTCTGGACACAACCTTGGTACTGCAGAAATAGAAAGTGCATTTGTAGCTCATCCAAAAGTAGCAGAAGCTGCCGTAGTTGGTTATCCTCATGACATTAAAGGAAATGGTCTATATTGTTACGTAACTTTAAATGCTAATGAAAAAGAAACCGGTGAACTTGAAAGAGACTTAAAGCTTTGGGTCAGAAAACAAATAGGACCACTTGCAACACCTGATTTAATTCATTTTACACCGGGATTACCAAAAACTAGATCTGGAAAAATTATGAGAAGAATTTTAAGAAAAATTGCTGCAAATGAACATGGCCAATTAGGAGACACTACAACTTTAGCTGATCCAAGTGTGGTTCAAAGTTTAGTGGATAATCGAAAAAATATCTAAAATTCAATTCTTTCTCTAAACTCTTTTTTAATTACATCCCATTTCAAAATTACAGAATTTAAAACAATCTTTCTGTCTAACAATTTTAAATTTTCTGCAATTGGAGCCCACTCGTACAAAGATAGTGCGCTTTGATTAAACGGTACATCACTAAAATAATTTTCCCAATTAATTTTTTCAAACCGTTCATTAAAAGATTTTTTAGCTATTTCAATAATTTCTAGGGGCATTAGGTTAGATGTTTCATCATCTAAAATTTTAAAAAAAATTTCTTTAGCTTTGTTAACTTCTTTTACATTGAAGTTGGTTTTTAAATAAGAAAAGGTGAAGAAAGTTAGGTCTTGAAGTGCGACTGCAAATATATTCCATTTAGCTAAATTTACAGACTTCATAAATTCATCATTTTCAAAATGCAGAACATATCTTGTGCCAATTCTAGTTTTCAAATAACCATACAAAGTAACTTGTGAGACCCAGGCTGATTTGGTTTGAATAAATTGCTCTAATTCATCAAAGCTGTTAATTTTTTTCTTTGGTATAAAGGCTCTAAACAAAGAAAATATATAAATCTTAAAATCACTTAAAGATAAGTCTTTCCAGGTAAATTTATTTTTTGACATAAAATAACGTTATTAATGATTTATAGACCAAAAAAATCAGTAATATGAGCGTTTTTTACACTATTATTATCTTTCAGAATGGGTATGTTTTTCCCCAGTTATAACTAATGAGAGAGGTATAAATGTCAAAAAATGAACAACACTGGGAAAAAACTAGAGGTTTGCTATTTGTTACTTTAGCAATCTGGTTTGTATTCTCAATTGGCATCTTCCTTTTTGGAGCAGAACTAAACGAAGTTGGTGGACCATTTGGTTACCCGCTGACTTATTGGTTTACTTGTCAAGGTTCTCTTGGAATTTTCGTAATCCTAATTTTCTGGTTTGCGGGAAGACAAGAAAAAATTGATGAAGAGTTCGGCTTTGCAGAAAGAGAGGACGACTAATGAAAGGTAATTTTATAGATAACTTGCCTAAAGTTTACGGAATCTATACGGGAGGATTTATAGGTTTCATAATCTTAATGGCAATCGGTGAACAGATGGGTATGACGGCTAAAGCAATAGGAGTTTGTTTTGTTGCTTTTACAATAGCCATCTATGCATTAATTGGTTGGCTATCACGTACAGCTCAAGCAGATGCATATTACGTAGCTGGAAGACAAGTTCCAACTGTATTCAATGGAATGGCGACAGCAGCAGACTGGATGTCTGGTGCTTCATTCGTT
>Ga0209425_10007662_pt1 | contig 10088 bp, 10 predicted proteins | sample COG_05_FD_184749 | JGI IMG/M metagenome (GOLD analysis project Ga0209425, IMG submission 184749) | Pelagic Microbial community sample from North Sea - COGITO 998_met_05 (SPAdes) (version 2) | ecosystem: Environmental > Aquatic > Marine > Neritic zone/Coastal water | place: Helgoland, sampling... | reverse complement strand
AATATAGTGACAATTCGTCAATAAGTATAAAAGACTATATTTTGGATAAAAATGAAAAAAAACTAAAAAAAAATAAAAAATTTATTATCATTACTGAAAAAGAGATTCAGTTATTAGAGCTACTATTTAATAATAAAAAACCTGTTTCAAAAAAAGAGATACTTAAATCTGTTTGGAAGTATGCCGAAGATGCAGATACTCATACAGTTGAAACCCATATCTATAGATTGCGAAAAAAGATACTAAATGTTTTTATAGATGAAAACTTTATTATTAACGAAAAAAATGGTTATTTGATCTGAAAAAAAGAAATAAAATTGCAAAAGATTTATTTTCAAAAAAATATAGAAAACGTGTGGTAAAGCCAAAAAAAGGTAAAGGTAGCTTTAAAAGAAAAAATAAATAATATTTTAATTTAGCCTAGCGCCTATTTTTTGAATAATTTTTGAAGCCATTTCTGTTCCTTTAATTAAACTTTCTTTTATTTTTAAATTATTGGCAACCCCATGCAAGAAACCTGCTGCGAATAAATCTCCTGCACCTGTTAAGTCTACAATTTTAAGATTTTTTTGGCTTTCACATTCAACTATTTCGTTACCCTTAATGGCTATACTCCCTTTATCTGATCTTGTTATAACTAGTAATTTATTTAATTCTTTTCCAAAATTAATTACATCTTCAAATTTTTTTGCACTTATTAATTCAATTATTTCTTGTTCATTAGAAAAAGTTATATCAAGTTTATTTTTTACCAATTCATGAAACTTTACTTTATGTCTGTCTACACAAAATTTGTCAGAAAGAGACATAGCAGATTTTTTTGATAACGATATTGCTTTTTCAAAAGCAGCCTTAGGTTCACCTTCGTCCCACAAATAACCCTCTAAAAATATTAAATCACTATTTTTAATAGAATTTTCATCTATATCATTTGGAGTAATTTTTCCTGCTATCCCCAAGAAGGTGCACATTGTTCTTTCTGAGTCAGGAGTGATTAAAATTAAGCATGTACCTGTTGGTATACTTTCTTTTTTTTTATTATAACAATATTTAACTTTTTCATCGGTTAAACTCATTTCATAATCGTTACCTAATTTGTCGTCGTTAATTTTACCTATAAAGCTAACATCATTGTTTAATTGTGAGAGGCCAACAATTGAATTTGCCACTGAACCGCCAGCTATCTTTTTTTCAATATTTAGATTTGACAATAATTTATTAAATTCCTTTTCATCAACCAATTTCATGGTACTTTTAATTAAACTGTTTTTTTCTAGAAAATCATCATCTATTTTGCAAATAACATCGACTATTGCATTTCCAATTCCTAAAATTTTCATAATATTAAGCTTTCTTTGTTATAATTTTTTTTCTTCTATTGGGGTAACATTCGGTACAAATCTCACAACTTATACCATAACATTCTCTGGCCTTACAGTATTCTCTTCCATAATAAATTATTTGAAGATGTAGTTTATTCCAAGAATGTTTAGGAAATAATCTTTTTAGGTCCTTCTCCGTTTGCACGACATTCTTTCCGCTTGTTAACCCCCAGCGTTGTGCTAGTCGATGTATGTGAGTATCAACTGGAAATGCTGGGTATCCAAAACCTTGAGACATAACTACACTAGCTGTTTTATGACCAACACCAGGTAATTTTTCAAGTTCATCAAAACTTCTAGGAACTTTCCCATTATGATTTTTGATTAATTGTTTTGACATTAGATATATACTTTTAGCTTTAACTCTAAAAATACCTATGCTCTTTATAAGTTTTTCTATTTTTTTTTTTCCAAGTTTAACAAAATGTTTAGGTTTGTTAAATTTTGGATAAATATTCTTTGTTACATTATTTACATTAACATCTGTACATTGGGCTGATAAAAGAACAGAAACTAATAAAGTAAACTTGCTACTATGTTTAAGTGGAATTGGAGTTTTAGGGTAGATTTTGTTTAATTTCTTAAGTATTAACTTCGCTCTTTTATCTTCCTTCATTAATTTTCAGGTTTAAAAAAAAGGCACAACCCATTATTGCAGAATCTTTTTTGTGTTGATTTGGGTCCATCATCAAAAACATGACCATGGTGTACGCCACAGTTTGCACAATGATACTCTATTCTTTTTATTCCAAATGAGTAATCAATTTTAGTTTTAAAAGCACCAGGCAAGGATTCCGTAAATGATGGCCAGCCAGTACCGCTGTCAAATTTTGCTTCGGAAGAAAAAAGTTTAGCACCACAATTAACACAATGAAAAAAACCTTTTCTTTTTTCATTATTTAATGGACTAGTAAATGCTCGTTCCGTTGACTCTTCAAACATAATTTTCTTTTGTTCTTCAGTTAAGTTTGGGTTGATAATTTTTTTAGTAGCTGCATATAATATTTTATACGGAAAAAAAACTATTGATAAATATGATAATCCAACTAATTTTAAAAACTTTCTTCTAAAATTTTTCATTTTAATATTTATTTTTATTTATTTGAAATTTAAAACATTTCTCATCGAATACAAGCCAGGTTTTTTATTCATTAACCATTTTGCTGCTATTAAAGCGCCTTCTGAGTAAAGAGCCCTATCAAATGACTCGTGGTTTAAAGTAATTATTTCCTTACCACTCGAAAATTTAACTTCATGTTCGCCGATAGTATTACCTCTTCTTAAAGAATTGACGTTAATTTTTTTTCCATAAGGAAAAGTTTTTTTGTTTAAGTACGTTTTTCCTAACAACTTATTTAAATCTTTATTTTTTCCAAATGCTATACCTTTAGCGAGCATTAGAGCAGTACCAGAGGGATAGTCTTTTTTATGTTTATGATGAATTTCATGAATCTTACTTAAGAAATTATTCCCAAGTGAAGCTGAAGTAATTTCAGTTAAATACATTAGTAAATTTACTCCCAGACTCATGTTGCCGGCTTTAAGTATAGGTATTTTTCTTGAATATTTTTTTATTAAATCTTCTTCTTTTTTTGTGAATCCAGTAGTACCAATTACAACTTTTTTTTTAAGCTTGGATGCTATTTTTAAAACTTCAAGCGTACATTTTGGTACAGTAAAGTCGATTATTATATTTATTTTTTTAAACGTATTTTCATTATTTAAACTAGGTTTAATCTCACTAATTTCTTTTTTAATAATTTTATTTTCTGTAAGAGCAGCCAGTTTGAAATTTTTATCAGATTTAATTGATTTTATGAGCTGCTGTCCCATTCTCCCCATACATCCTGTTATTGCTAAATTAATTTTTTTCACTATTTAGACCCCCAGAATTTTTTTGCTTTTTCAAAAAAACTTTTAATAACCGGATTAGGTTTTGTTTCTTCAATTTTTTTAAACTCCTCTAAAATTTCTTTTTGTCTTTTTGACAAAGATACAGGAACTTCAGTAATAATTCTAATATATAAATCACCATATGTATTTCTTCTTAATATAGGCATACCTTTACCCTTTAATCTAAATTGCTTCCCATGTTGTGTGCCTGCTGGAATCTTTATCTTTGATTTTCCACCGTCTATTGAAGGAACATTTACTACAGTTCCTAGAGCTGCATCAGAAAATATTATTGGCAATTCATAGTATAAATTTTCTTCAGATCTTTTAAAAATATTATGATTTTCAACGGATATGAATAGATATAAATCACCATTAGAGCTGCCTTTTGTTCCTGCTTCTCCTTTACCTGAGAGTCTAATTCTAGTTCCATCATCAACTCCTTTTGGAATTTTTACTGAAACATTTTCATTACTTTGTATTTTTCCATTGCCACTACAAATTTTACATGGTTTTCCAATGGTTTCTCCATATCCACTACATTGAGGACATGTTTGTTGTATTGTAAAAAATCCTTGATTTGTTCTTACCTTTCCTTTTCCTCCACAATAATTGCAACTTATAGGTTTTGAGCCTTTAGCAGCTCCGCTACCAGAACAATCTGAACATTTTTTGTTAGTGGTATATTTAATATTTCTCTCGATGCCTTTATAGGATTCTTCTAAATCTATAGTTAGATCATATCTTAAGTCATTTCCTCGATTACTTTGTCTTCTTGAAGAACCACCTCCTCCGCTAAAGTCTCCAAAGAAGTCCTCAAAAATGTCAGAAAAAGATGAAGTATCAAAACCACCAAAGCCTTGGCTACCTCCGCCTCCCTCAAATGCTGCATGACCAAATTGATCGTAGTTTGCTTTTCTTTTGTCATCTGACAAAATATGATAAGCTTCACTAGCTTCTTTAAACTTATCTTCTGAAGCTTTGTCTCCTTTGGTTTTATCTGGATGATACTTAAGTGCTAATTTTCGATAGGATTTTTTTATCTCATCTTTAGATGATGATTTGGTTATGCCCAAGATATCATAATAATCTCTCTTTGCCACAAGACGACTCCTCTATATTTATTATAACTTAGGCGCTTTTTTCTTTATTTTCTTTATCTTCTTTTACATCCTCAAAATCAGCATCTACAACATTATCTTTATTGCTATCTTTTGCCTTTTTTTCTTTATCTTCAGTAGGATTATCAGATTTGTCTTTTTGTTGGCTTTTATAAACAGCTTCCCCTAATTTCATAGACACTTGAATTAGGTTTTGTGTTTTTTTTGTAATGTCTTCTGAATCTGTACCTTCAAGTGATTTTTTTAAATCAGTTATTCCATTTTCTATTGCTTTTTTTTCTTCAACTGAAACTTTATCACCATGTTCTTTTAAACTTTTCTCTGTTGAAAAAATAATACTATCTGCTTGATTTCTAGCATCAACAGCCTCTCTCTTTTTTTTATCGGATTCTTTGTTTGCTTCTGCTTCTTTGACCATTTTTGAAATTTCATCTTCAGACAATCCACCTGAAGCTTGAATCTGAATCTTTTGTTCTTTTCCGGTTCCCTTATCTTTTGCTGAAACATTAACTATACCATTAGCATCAATGTCAAACGTAACTTCTATTTGTGGTGTGCCTCTTGGTGCGGATGGAATGCCAACCAATTCAAAATTTCCTAAAACTTTATTATCGGCAGCCATTTCTCTCTCACCTTGTAATACTCTTATAGAGACCGCTGGTTGGTTATCTTCAGCTGTAGAAAAGACCTGGCTTTTTTTTGTTGGGATAGTTGTATTCTTTTCGATTAATTTTGTAGCGACTCCACCTAGAGTTTCGATTCCTAAAGATAAAGGTGTAACGTCAAGTAATAAAACATCTTTGACATCACCCTGAAGAACTCCACCCTGTATGGCAGCTCCCATAGCAACAACTTCATCAGGATTTACACTTTTATTTGGTTCTTTACCAAAAAAGTTTTTTACTGTTTCAATAATTTTTGGCATTCTAGTCATGCCACCAACTAAAACAACTTCGTTAATTTCAGCAGCAGAAAAACCAGAGTCTTTTAAAGCAATTTTACATGGCTCTAATGTTCTTTCTACTAAGCTTCCTACTAGAGCTTCTAGCTTTGCTCTTGTAAATTTTAGATTTATATGTTTTGGACCTGTTTTATCCGCAGTAATAAAAGGTAAATTAATTTCTGTTTGAGTTGCTGAAGATAGTTCTATTTTTGCTTTTTCGGCAGCTTCTTTTAATCTTTGTAATGCTAATTTGTCTCCTCTTAAATCAACTCCGTTATCTTTTTTGAATTCATCAATTAAATAATTAACTATTTCATCATCAAAATCTTCTCCTCCTAAAAAAGTATCTCCATTAGTAGATTTAACTTCAAAAACACCATCTCCTATTTCTAAAATTGAGACGTCAAATGTTCCACCACCTAAGTCGTACACAGCTATTTTTTGGCCATTTTTTTTGTCTAAACCATACGCTAAAGCTGCCGCTGTTGGTTCATTTATTATTCTTAAAACTTCTAGTCCTGCAATTTTACCTGCATCTTTAGTAGCTTGTCTTTGTGCGTCGTTAAAATAGGCAGGAACTGTTATAACTGCCTTAGTAACGGCTTGTCCTAAATATTTTTCAGCTGTCTCTTTCATTTTTTGAAGAACAAAAGCAGATATTTGAGACGGAGAATAATTTTTACCCTTACCTTCTATCCAAGCTTCATTATTTGAAGATTTGATTATTTTAAATGGTACTTTGTCTATATCTTTTTTTACTATTTGATCATCAAAAGATCTACCAATTAACCTTTTAGCTGCAAAAATTGTATCTGTAGGATTTGTGACAGCTTGTCTTTTAGCTGGTTGACCAACTAATTTTTCGTTGTTTTCTACGAACGCAACAACTGAAGGAGTTGTTCTAGCCCCTTCTGAATTTTCTAATACTTTAGCCTGAGAACCATCCATGATTGATACGCATGAATTTGTTGTTCCTAAGTCTATTCCGATTATTCTGCTCATTTTTATTTATTCCTTTTATTTATTTTCATATATGTATTTATTTTTATTCTACAAGGTGCTCAAAGCTATTTTTTTTCATCCTTTTGCTCTGTTTTGGTCTGTTTTTTCTTTGATACACCAACAAAGGATGGTCTTAATAGTCTGCTAGCAAACATATACCCTGGCTGAATTTCCTGTAGTACCATTCCAGTTTCAGAAGATTCGTCTTCAATTTCAAGCATAGCTTGATGTAGATTTGGATCAAATTTTTGATTCAGACATGTAATTTTTTTAATATTGTTTTTTTCAAAGACTAGAATTAAATTTTTTTCAATTACCTCTATATTTTTAATAAATACGCTTAGGTCTTTACTATCTTTTAAAGTTTCGTCAGTTTTAATTGATATTTTAGCTCTCTGTAAATTGTCTATTAATGCAAGTACTTCTTTTGCAAAATTAAAACCACCAAACTCAAAAGCATCTTTTATCTCTTTTTCAAATCTACGTCTTTGATTTTCCATCTCGGCAAGAGTTCTTAAAAGCTTATCTTCGGATTCTTTAAGTTTTTCTTCTGTTGTTAAAACTTTTTTTTGATCATTTTTTTTAGGTTCATCAGCTGCATTATTATCTACTTTAATATCATCTGCTTTTTCAGTACTTTTTTGTTTAACATTATTTTCCATAATTGCTATATAGGAGTTAAAATATTAATTACTAGATTAAAATGAAAAAATATAAAAAAATTTTAATAGGTACTCATAACAAGGGAAAATTTAAAGAATTAAGCTATTTACTTCCAAAAAAATTAAAAAAGATAGCACCGACTTATCTAAATATAGGAAGTCCTACCGAAACAGGAAAAAGTTACTCTGCAAACTCAAAACTAAAAGCTTATTATTTTTGTAAATATTCAGGTTTAGATACTATCTCAGATGACTCTGGACTATCTGTAAGTTGTCTAAATGGAAAACCTGGAATTTATTCAGCAAGATGGGCCAAGAGGTATGGGAGCTTTTATAAAGCAATGAAAAAAATTATTAAAATGGTAAAAAATAAAAATAAAAATAAAAAGAATAAAAATACTCAAGCTGAGTTTGTCTGTAGCATAACTTATAAAAAGTATAGGGGAAAAACGGTAAGCGCTATTGGAAAAATAAAAGGCAATATATCAAGTAAAATTTTAGGTAAAAATGGTTTTGGTTATGATTCTATTTTTATTCCTAAACAATATAAGATTACCTTTGGACAAATGTCTAAAAGAAAAAAAATTTTAATTGATCACAGGTTTATTGCTTATAATGCTTTAATAAAAAAAATTAATATTGAATAAAATTTTTATCTTGAGTTTTATATATTTTTAATTCCTGAAAAACCTCACCATCAATGAATCTAAAAGTTCCAATTTTTCCTTTTATTTTATCTTTTATATAAAAATTATTTATAGAATTTATTGAACCATTTGTTTTCCAGATATAATAAATTAAACCTAAAGCATCATAGGCTAAAATAGTTATTTCACCAGGTTGAGAATTAAAAGCTTTTAGATATTTATTATTATAATTTTTAAAATTTTTAAAATTAACAGATGGGTAATATAAGTTTTTAATTGAGTTTTCGTAAAATATACTTTCATCAAACCATTGATTAACTGTTGTGAATAAAACATTTTTTTCACTAACATCAGAAAAGGCCAATGAAGCTAAGACACTTTTTAAACTATTACCAAAGTCAATTATTATTACCGAATCAAAATTAACGTTTCCAATTGTATATTTTTGTTCTAACCTTTCTAACTCGTTAATTGAAGCAAAATCATCCTTATCCTTAAGAAACTCTTTTCTTACCTTTAAATTTTTTTTTCTTTGTGCGTAATTTGTTAACTTTTCAATTTCGCCAGTTAAAATTTTAGGGTCAGAATTATATTTAAATATTTTATAATTTTTTAAATTAATTTTCTCTATTTTTTTATCTATAAAATTTGTATATTCATTTTCAGGATACATAATAATAGTTTTAGTTTTTTTTTGATTTAAAATAAATTTACTAATTGCATTTATTTGAGACTCCAAACTAATTCCAATACTTATTATATTTTTATTAATTTTTGGATCCTTGTTTGATAGTGAAATAAAAATTGTATCTTCATATTTTTTTAGCGATTTAAAATCGTCAGAATCAGTTGGACCAATTATTATTTTTGCTCCAGAATCAATTATTTCTTGTATAGAGGCATTCATTTTATCAGGATCATTTGAGCCAGAGTCTCTGGGAATAATTTTAATTTTTTTGTCATTTATTTCATTAAGAGCAAGTTGTATAGAGTAAAGCAACGATGTGCCTAGATTTTTGTACTCCCCAGAAAAAGGCGCTAATAGTCCAACTTTAAGTACCTGTTCTTTTTCATTACTAAAAAGATTAGTATTAAAAAAAATCAATATATAAGATAAAAATATAATTATAATTTTATTCATTCTATATGAGCACACTTATACCAGGTTTATATATTGTATCCACACCAATTGGGAACCTTGGTGATATAACTCTTCGTTCACTCGAAATTTTAAAGCAATCAGACATTATATTATGCGAAGACACAAGAAGATCATTAAAATTATTAAATTATTTTAATATTAAGAAAAAATTAATTTCATATCATAAATTTAACGAAAAAAAAGAGCTTTATAAAACTATAGAATATCTAAATGAGGGTAAAATTTTGTCTTTAATCTCAGATGCTGGAACACCAGTTTTGTCAGATCCAGGAAATTTATTAGTGAATAAATGCATTGAGAAAAATATAAAAATTTTTCCTATTCCTGGCGCTTCTTCAATTACTGCATCCGTAAGTGTTTCAGGATTCGAAGATAAATTTTTATTTTTTGGTTTTTTGCCAAAAACAGAAAAAGACTTAGAAAAAAAATTATCAATCTTAAAAAATATTGATTTTACGTTAGTTTTTTTTATAACAGGTATTAAAATTAATTTTTATCTAAAGTATTTTAAAAATTTTTTAGCTGGAAGAAACATATTAATAGCGCGTGAAATTACCAAGATTCATGAAACGTTTTATAGAGATAGCGTAGATAATATTAAGTTGTTTACATCTCCTTTAAAGGGAGAATTAACAGTTGTAGTTTCAAAAAAAAAAAGTAAAAGTGAATCAGTAATTAATATAGATATAATTAAACAAGCAAAAAATTATTTGAAAAAATACTCTTTAAAAGATGTTGTTGAGTTAGTTTCAAAAAAAGAAAAAATATCTAAAAATAAAATTTATGAAATTTGTTTAAAAATTAAAAAAAATGAAAAAAAAACTTAGTTTATTATTAATTTTTATTTTACTCACTTCATGTGGAGCTAAAAATATTGGGTCTTTTAGTAAAGGAGTTAGTATAACTTTTGATCCCAGGACAGTAGGAATGGTAATTGATGACACAATTATGCAAAAAAGCTTAGTTGCAAAGTTAGTAATGGCAGAAAAAAAATATTTTTTATCAATACAAGTAGAGGTAATTGATGGAAGAATATTTGTTACTGGAAAAGTTGATGAACCTGAAGAAAAAATCAATATTACAAAGTTAGCATGGGAAACGAAGGGAGTAAGATCAGTAAAAAATGCAATTGAAATAAGAGGAGAATCAAATTTTAAAACTAATGCATCTGATGCCCTTATTACAGCTCAATTAAGAGCAGCTCTTATTTTTAGTAAATTAATCAAGTCTTCTAATTATTCACTAGAGACTATTAATAAAAAAATTTACATTTTTG
>Ga0209425_10007648_pt1 | contig 10106 bp, 6 predicted proteins | sample COG_05_FD_184749 | JGI IMG/M metagenome (GOLD analysis project Ga0209425, IMG submission 184749) | Pelagic Microbial community sample from North Sea - COGITO 998_met_05 (SPAdes) (version 2) | ecosystem: Environmental > Aquatic > Marine > Neritic zone/Coastal water | place: Helgoland, sampling... | reverse complement strand
AGGTCATAGTCGATGTGAACAATTGAACCAGCATCCATATTTTGTGCCTCCGGGCAGCCCGCCGACCTGCTTCCCCTTTTTGATACAAACGGTTATGTCATTGGTGGAATTAATCAATTAATTTGTCTTTTCTGATGATATTTTGGGCTTGATGCTAGGGCAAGACCGCCTCCAATAATAATTAGAATCCAGCCAATCCATACTGCATGAGAACCCTGTAAATCGTGTACAGTGACACGAATTCTCTCTACTTGACTAGTTTCTCTGAACATCATTGCATCTAACAAATCATTAGATTGGAATATATCTAAAATAATTATTGTATCTCCGAATAGGCCCACATGCCTATCTGGTTCCGATCTCGGAGTTACTTGACCACTGGGGGAATCAAATCTTAATATTCCAGGACGTAAAACATCTATTAACTCACCATCTTTTTTCATCTCTATAACAACACCAAGATATCCATCACCGACTGAATAATCATAATCTTCAGATTCTAAATCAATTTGCTCTACATCTGTGAAAATAAATTCATAACCATCATGTAATATTGGTTGATCTCTACTCAAAGTTACTAAATGAGAAGGATCTGAACGATCAATTAAAGTCGTGGTAAATATATGCCCGACTAAGAGTAATAATATTCCAAGATGAGAAAGATGAGAGCCTAATAGACGGATACGAGATGAGTTCTTCTTATCGAATAATCCATTTTGTCTGATTTTGGGTAGTGTCTTACTAATTGTAATATATGCTTGTTTAACATTAGGTGGAATAGCAAGAGCCATCCAAGTTAACAAGAATATTGAAACGGAACCTCGAGTAAAACTCGAAGCGAATAACAATGAAGAATCACCGGGTAAATTAAATTCTTCTGAATAAATTCCCAATAGTATAGAAATGATAAAAACAGAAAAAAATAAGATATTTCCTGTCTTGATATCTACTGACTTACCCCACGCATATATCGTTAGACCTATTGCTAATAATCCAATGAAAGGGGCCCCATAGAATTCGTGAGCTTCTAGGTTAGTTCCATCAATTTCAACAGTTAATAATAACCAAGTAAGAAGAAGGAAAGCAGAGGTTCCATACCATGGAATTGCTTTAGCAAACTTCATTCTTACTGATTCTGATTTGAAAGGAAGTAATAGGGACTCTAAATCATCATCATCATCAGAAATTAACCAAATAATAAGAAATGGAGACATTCCTGCTATTGCTTGAGGGATTGTAGCTGATGAAGACCAGCTGGCATAGAACATTAGAATTACACCAAAAAATACCCATTGGAGTGAAGGTTTACTAGAATCACTAGTCAATAACAATAACATAATTGAGATGCCAACAATTGTAACTGCAGTAGAACCAATCCAAAATGAAACTCCTATTAGAATTGCCAATAATATAAATGAATATTCTCTTTTTTCTTCAAACAATAATTTCTTATTTTCAGAACGAAAATCATTTATCTGTTGATTAATCAAGAAATAGACTGCAAATGAGCCTAGTAATAATATTGCAAATACATAAGAAGCAAGTTCAAAACCTATTGGACTAGCATCGATAATATACATCACACGAATATATGGGTCTTGGCTATCAGTACCTAATCCATCCGCTGCAAATGCATGTACTGAAGCCCAAACTCCATTAGCACGGGTCACCAAGGTTGCATGAATAGCAAGAGCTCCTGAAATTAGCCCCAAGGCTGGTGAAATTTTTATTGAGGCAGACGTATCAGAAGTTGATCTTGCATGAATTATCAGTAGAAGAGCAAACCATGGCAGAATAGAACCGGTCTCAACAGGATCCCATGCCCAATATCCTCCCCAATCTAGAACAGTATACGCCCACAGACCTCCAAGTCCTATTCCAATTGTTCCAACCAAAAATGCTGCTCGGGCCCAATGTAATTGCTCATCATGAATTTCTTTAGCAGATTTCTGGCGGATAACTCCTGACATTGCCACTGAAGCTGTAGCGATACAAAGTGCGTAATATGAAAATACGATTGGTGGATGAATAACCATCAAATCTGTTTGTAATAAAGGATTTAATTCGCTAGGAATTACTCCTTCTGAACCTTCAAAAGGTGCAAGAAACCAAGATATAAACAATATACCTAATGTAAATCCATGCATAATTCGTACATCATAATCTATTTCTTCGTTATCAGTCATAAACCAAGTTACAATTGATATCAAAGCAGCAAATAACAGCAAGGGTCCAGCTCGACCGCCCCATACTGCAGATATACGATATAAAATAGGAAGATCGGCTCCTCCGTATTCAGTAACTAGCTTCAAAGAAGAATCATCAATTATGAATGCTATAACAAGAAGTAAAAATGGAGCAACCTGTGAAAAAATAGCGATATTTTTGTATAAGCCCATACCAGCATTTTTAGGCCTAAAAATCTGGTTGATACTTGTCAGAATTGCGAATATGAGCAGAATTTGCCCATAAAAGGAAAGGATGAAATCACCATCCATAATACTTGGCACGTGAATATCCAAAAGATAGCATTGCAGGAATTATTTTTCTAGCATAAAGGCCAGGTCTTCTAATTAATATTTTTAGACATACAGCTAATTTACCATGAGGGCCCATATTACTCATTTCATCGGGGAAACACTGAGCCATCAATGACATATCATCATCTGACAAATCAAATAATGCCGATTTACCACGTAAAATCTTAGAATAAGGAGGGAATTCTTTTTTCCATGCCCGTGAGTAGCCCGCTAATGCATCAGCAGTTACATCATCAGATGCAATTGCTTTAGCAGCAGTTTCTGCAGCGAAAACAGCAGATTTCAGAGCTAAATGTGAACCACCTTCAAATAACGGTGAAGTAAAACCAGCAGCATCTCCAACAAGCATTAAACCATCTGCATGGGTGTTCTCATGAGGTCCTGAAATTGGTATTGTACCACCAAATGCGGGATTTCCTTTCTGCTTCCAAGGAGGCGCAACCTGTTCTAAGTCTTTGAAATGAGTATCTTCAATAAACTCATCTAGACCCTTCTTAGTTCGAGATTTATCTTCAGTGACTAAGCCGACATTGGCTCTACCGTCACATTTAGGAATCATCCATACGTAACCTTTCTCAGCATACTTAGGCCAAATATAGAAATCTAAGTAGTCATCAGTTGGAACTTCAAGCATTTCATACTGCATACCTGCAATTACTTGTGGACGAGGGTTGAGTTCTAATATTTTAGAAGAAACTCCTGCAACTCCTGATGCATCAATTACAACTTTAGTCTCAATTGGAAAATGATCTCCTTTGCCTTCACAACGCCAACCAATGAACTTGTCACCATCGAACATTTTTTCCATACTCATCAATTTATGATTTAGATTTAATGTAGCACCAGCTGATACTGCTTCTTCTGCTATCCATCTCTCGAAAAGATGCTTTTCTAGAACATATCCTTCTTCTGTTAATTTCTTTTCAGTACCATCTGGAAATATAACTCTAATTCCATGTACTCTCTTACTAATCACATGATCAGGTAAGTCTAGATTTAGATTATCACAAGCAACATCTGAGATACATTCACCACAATGAACAGGTGTTCCAATTTCGGCATGATCCTCTATCAAAATAGTTGAAAGACCAGCTCTCGCGCTATGTAAAGCAGCGTTCCCACCACCCGGTCCAGCACCAATTACCAGTACATCACAGGTGGTCACGGCCTCTCCCATGAGACTAGTCAGGCAGGCCATTAGTCAAAGAAACCGTCGGTCCAAAGGCCTATGATTACGAACGAACATATTCAACCAATAAGCGTCTCGAATGTTCTATATGGCATGGCGCGACCTTCGTGAATATATCCTCAATTTGAGAGATTCTGACGAGCTTATTCGTATCAGTCACCCTGTTGACTGTTATCTAGAAGCGGGTTGTATAGCAGATAAACTTGTGAAAAAAGGTGGACCTGCGATAATTTTCGACCAGCCTCGTTTAGCGAATGGCGAAATTAGTAAATATCCTCTAGCGATGAATTTATTTGGGACCAGAGAAAGAACATGTAAAGCCCTTGGAGTAAAAGACCCAAAAGAAATTGGAGAAACTATGGTCAATTTAATGAAACCAGATATTGGTGGTATTCTAAAGAAACCTTGGACCGGTTTAGAACTGGCTATGCAAGGAATGTCAATGGCTCCCAAAAAAATACGGAAAGGAGCTTGTCAGGCGGTTGTAATTGAAAATCCTGATATGACTAAACTTCCGATACCAACAACATGGCCAATGGATGGAGGACCATTTATCACATTACCATTGGTTGTAACTCAAGATCCAAAGACTGGACAACATAATATGGGAATGTATAGAGGTCAGATATTTGGTGAAAAAGAAATCGGTCTTCACTGGCAAGCTCACAAACATGCTGCTGATCATGCAGATGAGATTGGTAAAGAAAATCGTATGCCAGTAGCAATTTGCTTAGGAGGTCCACCTCCTGTAATGTTCAGTGCAATATCTCCACTTCCTGACAATTTATCAGAGTATGAATTTGCAGGATTACTGAACGGTAGAAGATTAAGAATTACAAAATGCTTGACTAATGATTTATGGGTTCCTTCAGAAGTTGATTTTGTAATTGAAGGATACACAATTCCTGGAGAGACTAGAACTGAAGGGCCATTTGGTGATCATTTCGGATATTATTGCTTAGAGGAAGAGTATCCTGTAATGCATGTAACAGCAATTACTCATCGAAAGAATCCAACTATCCCGATGACCATAGTTGGAGTGCCACCAATGGAAGATGGATACCTCGGAGAAGCGATAGGTGATGCATTTCGTCCAGTTTTACAATTCCAACATAGAGATGTAAAAGATTTATTCTTACCATTAGAAACTGGTTTCCATAACCTTGCTATCGTTTCCTCGAAACAAAGATATCCCAGACAAGCAAGAAAAACGGCGTTAGGATTAATGGGGGCTGGACAAATGATGTTCTTGAAATCAATAATTGCAGTAGATGAAGATCATAATGTAAAAGATCTCGATGAATTATTGAGAGCTGTAGATTATAATGTAAGAATACCTGAAGATATTATCATTCTTGATGGAATGGTTGCTGATTCTCTTGCTCATGCTTCCCCATGGCAAAACGTACACTCAAAACTACTAATCGATGCAACAACACCGACTCCTAATGATCCTAGAGCAACTGAACCTAAGATGATGGGATGCCCTGATTCTTTAGGAATCTCTGCATTAGGAATTGAAGGAGTGACAAAAGCAAAAATGATGGCTTCATCAATGCTAGTTGTAACAACTAATGTTGAGGGCGGCCCCCGTCCAGAATCTAGTATGGAAGAAGTAAATGAAGAGACTGCAAAGGCTCAGAGAGAGCAAATAGCACGAATTAGAGATGAAATTTGGTCATTAGAAGCTGCAAAAAATCTCAGATGGTTATTCATTACTGATGATGATGCAGATTTAGATGAAGAACACTGGAGAAGACGATTATTATGGCAATTATTTTGTAGATTTGAAGTGGCAAGAGATTTCCATTTCGATAAGGAAAGAAAAAGAGTTTCATGGGATGCAACTGCTCCTATTCCGTCTAATGAGGGACCGCTTCCAGTAAGGAGATGGCCAGCAGTAACATTACATGACCCAGAAGTCGAAGCAAGAGTTGAAAAGTGGATGCAAAGAGAGGGTCTTTGATGGGAATTAAAGAAATACTTGAGTTTGTAAAAATTGAGCATACCTTATTTTCTCTTCCATTCGTACTTATTGGTTATATTCTTGCTCATAATCAATTCGTGAATGATCTCGAAACTCAGAAATTTGGTATTGATCTTCTCTGGATTCTTGTAGCTGCTGTAGGAGCTAGGGGACTTGCAATGACTCTAAATCGTATAATTGATCGTGACATTGACGCTGAAAATCCACGTACTGCAAATCGACATCTAGTTTCAGGCTCAATGAGCATGCAAACAGCATATACACTTTCTATTGTCTTCCTTTCAATGCTTCTATTAGGAGCCTGGCAATTGAATGAAGTTGCACTAATGATGGCTTGGTTGCCTGTTTTAGTATTTGTAATATATCCATATGTGAAAAGATATTCTTGGCTATGTCACTTTTGGCTAGGTATTTGTTTGGGATTGGCACCAGCAGGAGCTTGGGTAGCAGTTGCTACAGACGTTCATGGATGGGCAGCAATAACTGATTATTTGTGGTATCCTGAAATATTATTCATATCACTTGGAGTAATGTTTTGGATTGCAGCTTTTGATATTAATTATGCACGTATGGATGTTGAAAGTGATAGAGAAAATGGGATACACTCATTCCCATCACGATTTGATGAAACTATGACTACAAGGACGTCGGTACAACTGACACTACTGTGGTTCGCTTGCTTTGCAATTTCAGATCCTATGGATGAAATTTGGTTTCTAGCAGCAGCAGGAATAATGTCAATATCCAATATAGTCGTAATATTAGCTAGAACAAGATTGAAAGATTTTCAAACTACCTTCTTTAGAGTTTCAATGCTAACTGGATGGGTTCTTCTAGGTGCCATCATAATTGTTTAATTGATTGAGTGCATAATATGTTTGTTTTAAAATCGGATTACGGTACTGCCGGAGACCAAGAACAAGCAATTCAAGAGTTAATTAAACAGATTAATGAAGGTCAAGAAAGATGTGTTTTGATGGGAGTTACTGGCTCTGGTAAAACATTCGCTATGGCTAATATTATCGAAAGACTACAAATTCCAACGTTGATATTATCCCACAATAAAACTCTTGCAAGACAATTATGGCAAGAAATGAGTGAATTATTTCCTCAAAATGCTGTTGAATATTTTGTAAGTTACTATGATTATTATCAACCCGAAGCATATCTTCCAGGAAGAGATATGTATATCGATAAAGAGTTACAAATGAATGAAAGAATTGAGCAAGAGAGGTTCTCAACTGTGGCATCTTTAGTAAGCAGGCCTGATGTAATAGCAGTAGGTACTGTCTCTGTTATCTATGGCTTGAATCCTCCAGAAGTATTCCAACAATCACACTTGAGACTAAGTGTGGGCGAAGAGGTTGATCCACAAGAAGTCGTTAGAGAATTAGTTGGCTTACAGTATAGAAGGACAACTGGCGAAATTGTTCGTGGAGATGTTCGACTTCGTGGAGAAGTTCTAGATGTGTGGATGCCAAGTAGAGACGACCCAATTAGAATTAAGTTTGGATGGGATGGGATTGAAAGAATTCAGGTATGTGAGGCTGTCTCTTGGGAACCTCTAGATGAGATTGAAGAAGCATGGATTCATCCTCGAGAATTCTACATGACTAGTGAAGAGAAATTTGGACAAGCTGTTGAAGATATAGAAACAGAATTAGACCAAAGAATAGACTATTATCATTCAAAAGGAATGGAGATGGAAGCCCATAGGATAGAGCAAAGAACAAAATTTGACTTAGAGATGTTGAATGAAGTTGGATCTTGTAAAGGTGTAGAAAATTATTCAAGACATTTCGATGGTAGAGAAAAGAATGAAAGAGCATATTGTCTTCTTGATTTCTTCTCTACCTGTGCTGAACAATTTCATGGGGATGCGGAGAAATATCTAGTAATAATGGATGAAAGTCACGTCACATTACCCCAAGTTGGAGGAATGTATGGAGGAGATTATTCTCGAAAGAAGAATCTAATTGATCATGGTTTCCGACTTCCATCGGCATATGACAATAGACCGCTAAGAATTGATGAATTCCAAGAATTAATCCCTCAAATGCTGTATGTTAGTGCAACGCCGGGTGAAAGAGAATTAAGGCATCTAGCAGAAATTACAAATCAAACAATTCCAGATGGCTTACTCCATGTTCCAAGTAAAGGTGGAGCTGGAAAGCCAGATATTGAAAAAAGGAAAGAAAGGGCTTTTCTTGCTGAAACTATGGCATCAATAGATGGCGTAGTACAGATGGAAATACGACCTACTGGGTTATTAGACCCCGTGATTGAAGTAAGACCAACTGAAGGTCAAATTCAAGATATGGAGGACGAAATACGTCTACGTATTGAATCAAATGAGCGTGTATTAGTCACTGTAATGACTATCAAATTCGCGGAAGAAGTTGCTGAATATCTCAACCGCAATGGATTCAAGGCACATCATTTACACAGTGAAATTGATACACTGGAAAGAACTGAAATCATCAAAGCATTAAGATTAGGACATATTGATATCATAGTTGGAATAAATCTACTAAGAGAAGGATTGGATATACCTGAGGTAAGTCTAGTAGCAATATTTGATGCTGATAAAGAAGGTTTCTTGAGAAATGAACGCTCATTATTACAAACTATAGGGAGAGCTTCTAGAAATGAGAATGGAAGAGTGATTCTGTATGCAGATTCAATATCTGCTGCAATGGAAGCGTCAATAAAACAAACAATTGAGAGAAGAAAAAGACAACATCTACATAATGAGCAAAATCAAATAACTCCTCGGACAATTCAGAAAGCGATGCCAGTTATGGACTCTGAATCGGGAGATTTAATGGCTGGAGTCGCTGGAAAAGGAGTTGGTGGTGGAAGAAGATTGGTAGCTAAGAAACCGGGGAAAAAGGGAGTTGTAGGATTAGCTAAAAAATTCTCTCTTGGAGCTTCCTCATGGAATTCTACTGGTTCAGTTTTGGATAATATTAGTCAACCAGATTGGGTTAATGACGAAATAGAAAGAATCAATACAATTGCAGATGAGTCCGCCGAAAATAATGAAGAAAGAATCAAGCTTATTAGTAGAATTGAAAGAGAAATGAAGGCCGCTGCTGCTAGACTTGATTTCGAAAGAGCAGCACAACTTAGAGATAGGATCTATCAATTAGAGAATCCGACTAATTGAATACGAAAGAGTTCGGCGAAAGACTTGTGTCGACCTACTCGCGTGATGATTTCAATGCGCCCGTCGAGGACTATGACTTCTCAAAAATCGATGATGTCAGATCACTTATTGATCAAATGTCTAAAGCAGGAGGATTTACTGCAACAAAACTTGCTCATGCGCGAGATATACTGAAACTTAGTATAGAGAAAACTAATCAGGAAGGAGTTCTAAATTGGATTTCTTTCCCTGCTTGCTTGTGTGCAACTGGAACTAGAGGATTCTTCTTAGAGGCAATAAAGCGTAAAGCATTCAATGTGATAATTACTACTTGTGGTACGTTAGACCATGATATTGCTAGAACTTATCAAGATTATTTCCATGGGGATTTCAGCCTTGATGATATTGCATTAGGAGAAGAAGGGTTGAATCGATTGGGGAATGTCATCGTTCCAAATGAATGCTATGGTGAGATCTTAGAAAAAAGAGTTTTACCTTGGTTAGAAGAAATTGAAGTAGAAAGAAAAGAGAAATTTCCAGAAAACCCTTGGCTTGGATTTGGTTCTGTTGAATTATGTTGGGCTATGGGAGATAGAATACAAGATGAGACTTCGTTGCTATATTGGGTGGCAAAACATAGAATTCCAATGGTAATTCCAGGACTCTCAGATGGTTCTATTGGTGCGCAACTTTTCATGCATCGACAGAAAAATCCAAGTTTTATGGTAGATTTTCTAGCAGATGAGCAAATATTGTCAGATTTGACTTGGACCGCTGAAGAGTCACATGCCCTTATGGTAGGAGGTGGAATCTCTAAACATCATGTCATCTGGTGGAATCAATACAGAGATGGTTTAGATTCAGCAGTAGGCATTACAACTGCACCTGAACATGATGGGTCATTATCAGGAGCTCGGCTTAAAGAAGCTATTTCTTGGGGAAAAATAAGACCTGAGGCACCTCAAGTCGTTGTAGAAGGCGATGCAAGCGTATTATTGCCTATTTTAGGCGCTGATTTATTCAAAAATTAGATTTTTTGTCTTCTTTTGACTTGAAAACGGCGATTTACATAATAATGAAGTTTAGCCGTTTTCAAGCATTGAGAGGCACAATGGCTAAGAACGGACATTGATGCCGGTTTGTTTATGTCCGTTGAATCGATGGTACAAGGAATGATAGATGCACTAACAGAAGCTATGGGAGATGCTGCAAAGCACGACAAGGGTAACGCCGCTGCTGGCA
>Ga0209425_10007644_pt1 | contig 10111 bp, 9 predicted proteins | sample COG_05_FD_184749 | JGI IMG/M metagenome (GOLD analysis project Ga0209425, IMG submission 184749) | Pelagic Microbial community sample from North Sea - COGITO 998_met_05 (SPAdes) (version 2) | ecosystem: Environmental > Aquatic > Marine > Neritic zone/Coastal water | place: Helgoland, sampling... | reverse complement strand
TATCCGTAACACCCAATTGTTTCATTGCATCTATATTTGCTCTAAAATTTATATTGGTAGGATTAATCTTATGACCTCTAGAGTGTCTTGGTATGAAACAAATTTCTTCTTTATTTAGTGTTGCAATTAAAACTTCATCAGAAGGGTTTCCCCACGGCGTTATAATCTTTTTCCATTTGGAATTTTCAAAACCGTCCATTTTATATAGTCCACTACCACCAATTATCCCAATTTTTCTTTTTTTCATTATTTAACTATTAATGCTTTTTTGTTAGAACTTGAAGCTAAATATGGATTTAAAAAAATTTATTAGATCAATAGAGAATTACCCAAAAAAAGGAATTCTATTCAGGGATATAACTACTTTAATAAAAAACCCTGATGCTTTTAAATTTACCAATGACAAAATAATTGAAATATCTAAAAAAATTGATTTTGATAAAGTTTCAGCAATAGAGTCTAGAGGATTTATTTTTGCAGCAGCAGTTTCTTATGCACTTAATAAACCTTTCATACTATTAAGAAAAAAAAACAAATTACCAGCAGAAACGCACTCTGTGGATTTTAAGCTAGAATATGGAGAAGCAACAATAGAAGTTCATAAAGACTCTATTTCAAAAGGTGAAAAGATTCTTGTTATAGATGATTTAATAGCAACTGGAGGTACAGCAGAGGCAGCGGCAAAACTTATCGAGATATCCGGTGGAACTGTGGCTAGTTTTATTTTTGTTATAAATCTTTATGATTTACCAGGCAATAAACTTCTTAAAGATAAAGGTTATAAAACTGAAAGCCTGGTAGAGTTCCCAGGTCATTAACAGCCTTTTTTAATAAAATTATTTATATAATCCTTTAGATTTATTTTACCATAGTGCCTATAAATTTTATTTGATAAATTTTTATCTGTAAGAGCCGAAGCGTATCTTTCACCCATACGTTTTGGCAAAAATTTAATTCTGTTACCAAACATTTTTGCAACCTCTAAAATTGAAAAAGATTTTTTATTTGAAATACTGTAATGACGACATAATTTTTTTTTCCAAGCCATATAACAAGCATTTACGGTGTCATCAATATGTGTAAATCGTCTAGATTGGGATCCTGGTTTTACAACTGGCAAGAATTTTTTTCTTTTGTAGTGATCTTCAAAAATACCTATTACTGTTGACATGTGACCTTTGCAAATTTGATTTGGGCCATATACATTATAAAAATAAACTATTTCGTATTTAAAATTAAACCATTTTTTTAAGTTTTCTAAAAGTTCTAGATTTTTTGATTTTGAAAAAGCATATGGTGATAAATTTTTATCATTTCCTTTATTTCCCAGTGATGCTGATGTTGCAGAATAGATAAGTTTAACTTTATTTTTCAAACAAAAATTAAAGATAGCATTTGATCCAATGCTATTAGAGTCAATGCATTCATTCATATTTAAAAAACTTTGATATATTCTTGCGAATTCTCCAAAATGAAAAATGGTATTTATTTCATTTGGTTTTTTTATTATTTTTTCAATGTCGACCGTTTTACCTTTAATGTATTTAATTCTTTTGTGTTTAATATGATTCTTTATCGTACCAGATGAATAGTTATCTAAGCTTATAATTTTGTAGTTTGTTTTTTTCAACAATAACTTAATAAGATTAGTGCCAACAAAACCAGCGCCACCTGTCACAATAATTTTTTTATTAAACATAATTTTTAATATAATTAATATTATTATTTATCAATTAATTTATCTAAGTTAGTCCTAAACCAAGAATTATTTCCAAGCATAGCATTTAAAATTCCACTCATTCTTGCATAATAAATTTTCTTATTTAAATCTTTTCTCAAAATTGAAAAAATTAAATACTTTAAACAAGCCGAAATTAATTTAAAAACTGTTTTACGATAAGCTGTTAAATATCCATAGTGTTTTTTGTGAAAATAAAATGAAGACCACATTAAATGCCAATTACGATTAATTTCAACTTCTTCTCGTTTAATTATATCTGTTGAATGATTACCCGTATGTTTAATTTTGGCTTCTTCGATTAAATAAATTTTATAATTATTTTTTAAACTTCTTAGATAAAGATCATTTTCTTCATAGTATAAAAAAATATTTTCATCATAATAACCTATTTCTTTTAAAGCTTTCATATTAAAAAATAAAGCACATCCTGTAATAAAATTCATACTATGGACTTTATTAGAAATATTTCTTTGAATAAAATAATTTTCTTTATAATTTAATCCTTCAATACTTGGTCCTAAAATTGAAAAATCATTTAGTTTAAGAGCATATAAATACATAGTATTAATGATTTCTTTTGAAAGTTCTATGTCTATATCTAAGTATAAAACAAATTTTGTTTTTGCTGATCTTAAACCAATATTGGCTCCACCACCATTACCAGTATTTCTATCGGGGATTATTACTTTTACATTAGAATACTTTTTTTCTAATGTTTTTTTTAGTTCATAATCAAGTGAGTTTTCAATGACTAAAATTGGTACACTCTTATCAATTTGGCTGATTGGTTTCTCAATTAAATTTTTAGAGTAAAAAGAAACAAAAACTATAGTTAAATCTTTATTTAGACTCATTTGATAATTAAATTTTTAAAAATAATAAGCTATATTAATAACCTGATTACTATACATTTGTATTAGTATTATCGCTATGATAAATAATTTTTATGTCTTTTAAAGAAATTCCATTAATGAAATTAAACGAAGGAACTGTATTGTTCCATCCATATATTTCAAAAAACTCCTTTAAAAATGTAAAGAAAGTATTATCTGGAAGGTGGATAGGTCAAGGTCCTTTAGTTGATAAGTTTGAAAATAACTTTAAGTCAATGTTTGCAAAGAAAAATTACTGTCTTTCGACTGGATCTGGAACTGATGCTCTTCATTTATCATACATATTATCGGGTTTAAAAAAAGGAGATGAAGTTATAGCTCCATTGTTTACCTGTACAGCTACAAACATTCCATTTTTGTATATGGGTGTCAAAATAAAATTTGCAGATATTGATCCATTAACAATGAACATTAGTATCCAGAGTGTAAAGAAACTAATTACAAAAAAGACTAAAGCGATTGTTTGTATGCATTATGGTGGGCTTCCCTGTGATTTAGATGAATTATTAAAAATTTCAAAAAAAAATAAAATTCCTTTAGTGGAGGATGCTGCACATGCTTTAGGAGCGACCTTTAATGGGAAACCAATTGGTAGCATAAGTGATTTTACAATGTTTAGCTTTCAAGCTATCAAACATATTACAACAGCAGACGGTGGTATGCTTTGTATTAAAAACAAAAAACTTATTAATAAAGCTAAACGTATAAGATGGTTTGGAATTGATAGAGAAAAAAAACAGAAAGCAACTTGGGAAAATGATATTTATGAAGTTGGCTATAAATATCAAATGACAGACCTAGGAGCTTCTGTTGGTTTAGAAGGTTTAAAAGATTTTAAAAAAATTTTAAATCATCGTAAAAATATTTTTAATACATATTTAGACAAATTAAGTAAAAATAAAAATATTTTATGTGTAAATAAAGATGACGGTAAAAGAACACACGCTGCATGGTTGTTTACAATAATTTCTAGAAAAAAAGATTTAATACAAAAAAAATTAAGAGAAAAAAGAATTGAAACCAATCAGGTTCATTTTAGAAATGATAAGTATTCTATTTTTAAAAAATTTGTAAAAGGTAAAAAATATCCAAATATGGATTATGCTGAAAATAAATACCTAGCAATACCGGTTCATCATAAAGTTTCAATTCAAAAAGCAAAGTATATAGCTGATTTAATTAACAAGATTGTTTAAATGGCAAAATTTATTGTAACGGGTGGTTTAGGATTTATTGGTAGCAATTTAATAAAATACTTACTAAGTTTAGGTCACTTTGTAATCAATATTGATAAAGTAAGTTATTCTTCAAACTTTTATAATGTTAAATCTTTTAAAAAAAATAAAAAATATAAATTTTTTCAATTTGATATTTCAAATAAAAAAAAATTAGAAAAGATAATTCAAACTTATAAACCTAAATGCCTTTTTAATTTAGCTGCCGAAACACATGTCGATAGATCAATTGATAATTCCGATTCTTTCATTAAATCCAATATTATTTCTGTTCACTCCTTGCTTGAGGTGTTATTAAAAAACAAACGCACCCAACTAATTCATATTTCAACAGATGAGGTTTATGGAAATATTGATAACGGTTTAAGAACCAATGAAACCTCTCCATACAAACCTAGAAATCCTTACGCTGCTACGAAAGCTGCTTCTGACCATTTAATACGCTCTTATATGAACACTTATAATTTAAAGGCAATTATTACAAATTGCTGTAATAATTATGGGCCTAGACAAAATCCTGAAAAATTTATTCCAAAAATTATTTTCAATATTTTTAATAATAGAAAAATACCTATTTATGGGAAAGGTAATAATTCAAGAGAATGGATTTATGTTGATGATCATTGTAAAGCTCTTTACAAGGTTTTTCTAAAAGGTAAAAATGGTGAAACCTATAATATTGGTTCAAACAAAAATTTAAAAAATATTGATTTAGCAAAAAAGATAATACGGATATGTAAACATAAAAAATTTTATGACAATAAGTCAAAGATTCTTTATGTTAATGACAGACCTGGGCACGATCTTAGATATGCCCTTAATAGTAAAAAAATTAGATCTAAATTAAAATGGTCAAATGAAGTAAATATTAAACAAGGCCTTTTAAGCACATTAGAGTGGTATAAAAATAATAAAAAATTCTATACATTGATAAGTAATAAAAAATTTTTAAATCGGTTAGGCAATAGACGATGATAAAAAAAGGTATTATACTTGCGGGTGGGCTTGGTACAAGAATGAGTCCAGTTACTAAATCTATTAACAAACAACTCTTACCAATTTACGATAAGCCATTAATTTATTATCCTTTATCAATTTTAATGTTAGCTGGTATTAGGGAAATTTTAATAATTGTAAACAAAGGCTCTATAAATCAATTTAAAAAAATTTTACTTAATGGTGAAAATTTAGGAATAAAAATTAAATATGCAGAACAAGATAAACCAAGAGGTTTACCAGATGCTTTTAAAATTGGAAAAAATTTTATTAAGAATGAAAATATAGCATTGATACTTGGAGATAATTTTTTCTATGGTCAAAGCTTATCTGAAAAATTACAAAAAATAATAAAATTAAAAAAAGGAGCAACAATCTTAGTTCATCCTGTCAAAAATCCAAATCAGTTTGGTGTTGTGACTATGAAAGGGAATAAAATAGTTAATTTAATAGAAAAACCAAAAAAAACAAAATCAAACTTAGCTATAACTGGTTTGTATTTTTTTGATAATTCTGTTGTAAAAAAAACTCTTAATTTAAAAAAGTCGACAAGAAATGAGTTTGAAATTATTGACCTATTAAAAATTTATAAAAAAAAAAATAATTTAAAAGTTGAACATTTAGGACGAGGAGCTGCTTGGTTAGATGCAGGAACAATAGATGACTTTAATCAAACTTCAATTTTTGTCTCATCTATTGAAAAAAGACAAGGTCTCAAAATTGCTTGTTTAGAGGAAATAGCTTACTCAAAAAAATGGATTAATAAAAATAAGATTAAAAAAGCAATTTTATTTTATGGAAATTGTGAATATTCAAAATATCTAAAAAAACTTATTTGAAGGTTTTTTTCTCTATGGGTAAAAAAAATATTAATTTTTCAGATCATTATATTAGTATAATAGTTCTGCTAGTTATTTCTTTCTTTGTTTCATATTCATATTTTTTTTTACAATATGGTATTGATGGGGGGTTGATTCTAGCTAATAAAATTAAATATCCAGACTTTAATTCTCCAATGGTTTTTTATTATTTAAACTCATGGACGTCTATACATCAGATTTCTTATTTACTAATTAAGTTAGGTTTTTCTGTAGCAGGCGCCTCTAAATTTTTAATGTTTGTTTCGACATCTTTCTTTTCTTTTGGAGCTTTTTTATTTTCTTTTTCAATTACTAAAAAAAAAAACTTATCTTTGTTGATTGCTATTACAGCTATTTTATTAGGAAAAAATTTTGGAGATACTGATTACCCATCTTTAATTTTTTCAGAGCATACATATGGTATGATGAGTATAGCTTTTGTAACTTTTTCTTTGGGACTTATTTCTAATAAGAATTATTTTATCGGATTTTTTTTATTAATCACTCTAATTTCCATTCATCCTGTAATTGGAGCATGGTTACTAACAATATCACTTGCATCTTTCTTTTTTTTAAAATCGTATAAATATGCAAATCCAGATATATTTAAAGGTTTTACTGCAGGGTTAATTTTAGTTTTAATAAGTTTTGTATTTTTTTATATTAATTCTATTGATAAAAATTCTTTCGACCAATCTCTTTTTGATATTTATTTAAATTATTGGGATGGACACAGAATTGTTTCGAAATTTATTCACTACGAATATATTTTAAAAACAGCTTTGTTGGGTTTTTTAACTTTTGTTTATTTAAAAATAAAAAATAATGATAAATTCAATAACAATTATATTCATTTATATATTCTTTTAATAAGTTTATTTTCTTCTTTAGTTATCTATTTCGCTTATAAAATTTTCCCAAATCTTTTTCCAGAATTTTTAAAAATTGCAATGCCTTCTAGATTCATTATGCTTCACACATTTTTAGGATGGCCAATAATTATTAGTTTCTTGTTTTACTTTCTTAATCGTAAATTTAAAAAAATAAATTTTTCAAGGGTTTTTTTAATATTTTTGTCATTAATCATAATTCAAAATTTTGATAAGATTTTTGAAATAAAAAATAATGTAACATTAAATTTTAAAGATAAATATTCCTCTAAAATTATTGAATTTGTTAAAAAAGAAAATTTTGATGAGTATATATTAACCTCTTCTTCAATTACTTCGAATGTTTTTAAAAACACACAAAAACCAATATTACTTCACACTGAGTCTATGGATTTTATTCCATACCATCCTTATTTAGTAGACAATTTTTTTGATATTTTATCTTTAGTATACAAAATTAATAATGACAGCCCCCCACAAATAAACAATCCATCTCTGCCAGATGATTATGTGAAAAAGGTATTTGAAAATCATAAGAATGGTGATTGGAAAAAAATTAATACCAAATATAATATTAAATATGTTGTCACCCCAATAAATTGGGAATTAAATTTAAATTTAGTTATGAAAGACAGTCTCTATAAATTGTATGAAATTCTATAATTTGTTTTTAATATTTTTAATAATGTAACTGTCTCTTCCTCTTACCTCTTCAAATATTCTTGCTATATAAATTCCAGTAATACCTAATGTAAGTAAAATTATTCCTGAAAAAAAAGATATTGTTATAATTATACCAGAAGTTCCAGGAACAGCTATATTTGTAATTTTCATATAAAAAGCATAAAGAATTAAAATCAATGAAAATATTATTGATATCATTCCAAGTATGATTCCAAAATATAATGGCTTTAAAGAATACGCAGTAACTCCACTTATAAATTGAGTTATGGGTCCGGCTGACAATAACGGGAATTTTGTAATACCTTCTGATCTTGGATCTCTAACATATTTGACATATGCTTGCTTAAAACCAACCCAAATAGATAGACCACGTATGTATGGCCTAAATTCATTTTGTTTTAATATCTTTGATAAAGCTTTTTTTGAAATTAGTTTAAAATCACCTGCCTCAGTAGGTAAGTTAATATCAGATAAAAAATTAATTATTTTATATGCAATTTTAGTAATGAATATTTTAAATTTAGGCTCTCCCAGTCTTTCAGTTCTAATTGTATGAACAACATCTGCACCGTTATCAAACTCTTTTACTAAATTTTCTACAACTTCTGGGGGGTCTTGTAAGTCTGCGTCCATATAAATAATACAATCTCCTTTAGCATGTTTAAATCCAGCTAAAACACAAGGTCCAACTCCAAAAGTTCTGGACATATTTATTATAATTATTGGAAAAGTTTTTTGTAATTCTTCTAAAATATTTTCTGAATTATCATCTGAGTCATCATTTACAAATATTAATTCATATTTGTAGTTATGTAAATTATTGACCACTTTATCAATTCTTTTTATAAGTTCATTTAAATTTTTTTCCTCATTTTTAAAAGAAAAAACAAAAGAAATTAGCTTCATCTTATGATTATTAAACTATTTAAACCAAGATTAAAATGATAAAAAATATTGATAATTTATGAAAAAGATCGATTTAGTTATTTTAGCTGGTGGTAGTGGCTCACGTATAAAAAAATATCTCAAAAATAAACCTAAGCCAATGATGAAATTTAATAATATTTTTTTTCTTCAGTATTTGATTAATAACTTTAGTAAATATCCATTCAATAAAATCTACATACTCACAGGATATAAAAATAAAATTATTTTTAAAAATTTTCATAGAAAGAAGTACAATTTAATTGAAACTATTTGTTTAAATGAAAAAAAACCTTTGGGTACAGGTGGAGCACTTTTAAATTTAAAAAAAGTTAAAATTAATGATTTTATATTAACAAATGGTGACACTATTTTTGATATAGATATTAGCAGTTTTATCAATTCATTCAAAAAAAATAAAATAGGGTGTATAGCTTTATCTTCAAATAAAAAAAATACTAATAACTTTAAATTAAACAATTTGGGTTTAAATAAAAATATTATTTCATACAAAAAAAATAGCTCATTAATGAACGGTGGTATTTATTTTTTTAAAAAAAATATTATCAATTATTTACCAAATAAGAATTCTTCATTAGAAAATGATATTTTACCCAAATTTATTAATAAAAAATTATTAACTGGTAGTATATATAATAATTTTTTTTTAGATATCGGAACACCCAAGTATTTAAAAATTTCTAAAAAGAAATTACAAAACTATTTTAAAAGACCTGCGGTTTTTCTAGATCGAGATGGTGTTATAAATTATGATTATGGGTATGTACATAAACGAAATGACTTTAAATTTAAAAAAGGAGTTATTGATGGGCTTAAATATTTAGTAAAGAAAAAATATTATATATTTATAGTAACTAATCAGGCCGGTATTGCTAAAGGAATTTATAAGGAAAATGATTTTTTAAATTTACAAAATACTTTAAAAAAAGAATTATCAAAAAAAAATATTTATTTTAATGATATCCAATATTCGCCGTTTCATCGAAAAGGTATAATTTTAAAATATAAAAAAACATCTAACCTTAGAAAACCTGGTAATCAAATGATTCTTAATATTTTTAAAAAATTTTTAATTAATAAGAAAAAAAGTTTTATGATAGGTGATAAAAATTCCGATAAAAAATGTGCTAAAAAAAGTAACTTATACTTTTCTTTCACAAATAGTAATTTTTTAAATCTTACAAAGAAAATTATTAAAAATATTTAATAATTATTTATTACTTTATTCTTATCATTTGTAAATATTTGAATTAATTCAGAAATACCTGCATCAAGTGAAATCGTTGCTTTAAAGCCTTTTTTCTCTATCTTTTTATTGCTAACAAAATAATCTCTTTTATCTGGATCTTTTCTATTAGTTACAATTTTTATTTTTAATTTTTTATATTGTTTTTGTATTTTTTTTGCTAACATTATCTTACTTATATTTGCTGAGGATAAACCTAAATTATAAACATCATCTTTTAATTTGTTAAAGTTTTTCATAGTGTAAATGATTGCATTAACAACATCTCTAACATGAATAAAATTTCTTCTAAAATGTGGTTCAAATAGAGTTAGTTTTTTTTTTTTGACCGCAGTAAACACAAAATTATTTACCAATAAATCACTTCTCATTCTATAGCTATGACCGAATACTGTTGCCAATCTGAAACAAACATGGTTTTTAACTTTTGATCTAACTAAATCTTCGCCGTCGCACTTTGTTCTGCCGTAAAGAGATATTGGATTGAGTGGACTATTCTCATCACAGTACTTATTTTTTTCACCTACTCCATATCCAGAGTTAGTAGTAAGGTATATAATTTTATTCTTACTTGTAACTAAATCACATAAGGTTTTAATTGTTCCTAAATTAGTGCTTTTG
>Ga0209425_10007643_pt1 | contig 10111 bp, 9 predicted proteins | sample COG_05_FD_184749 | JGI IMG/M metagenome (GOLD analysis project Ga0209425, IMG submission 184749) | Pelagic Microbial community sample from North Sea - COGITO 998_met_05 (SPAdes) (version 2) | ecosystem: Environmental > Aquatic > Marine > Neritic zone/Coastal water | place: Helgoland, sampling... | reverse complement strand
AACATTTGAAACTAAAACTATCTTCTACCTTTGGATGAAATAACTGTTTTTTTACTTTTACTCTCTTCTAAATGATTAAATGGTGTGAAGAATCTATCCCCTACTTTAATTTGATCTATAATATTTTGTCCTTTTTCATTTAATACTTTTTCGACTATGAGCATATGTTTTGATTTTGTGCTAACTAATATCCAATCCTTATCGTGCCTACTAACAATTCCAGACATGAACGGATGATTAGAAGAATCGCCACCATGTAATTGAGAAGATTTAATGAATAACCTCCCGAAATTACCTCTATTTAAATATGTGCTTGCTCCAATATATGGTTCATCAAAAGCATTAATAAAATTAATTAAATCGTAGGACTCTAAGCTCCAATCTATCCAATTATCTTTAAGAGAATCTAGTCTAGGATTATATCTACCAATATAAGTAATTTGACTTTGTAGGATAAATTTTTTTTTACTTTTTAGTCCTATTATAAAATCACTATAAAATTTGAGGAATTTTATTAAATGATAATCCTCATAATCTTTGGGTATCTTGCAAAAGGAAGGAAATAAACTTTTTCTATGAAACAGAATTTTTCCGGTATCAATACTTTCATCAACTAAATGAAATAAAAGGTTATGTATCCTATCTTCTCTCATAATATTCCATGAAAAACCACCTGAGCCAGCGTCTAATGGCAGTCTTCTAGAATGTGAATTTATTAGATTTTTTTTGAAAAAATTGTCTATGATATCTTTTTTAAATATGTAGCGTGCACCAAAACTAAAAAAAAGTGTTTTTTCTATTTCAACATTTTTTTTAATATAGCTCTTAAAATTAGAATCAATTTTGTCAAAAACTTTAAATTTAATTTTTTTGTTTAATTTCTTTGCTTGATCAGATGATGTAATAAATATTGTTTTTAAATTATTTTTATTATTAAATTTAATTATTTCTTCAATTATTGGACTATAACCAATAATACAAATATATTTTAAATTTTTTATTAAAAATTTATTATCAACGATCATAAAAGTTTATTTTTTAATAATTCGGAGATTTGTTTTCTTGAAAGAAACTGATTATTATCTCTTGAGTTATATTCAAATAAATTTTTATTTTTTTTTAATTTTTTTTTAAGTTTACTCGCAAAGTAAGTTTTCTTTGAAATTAACACATATCCCCCTTTAATCTCATGAGCATCAGATGACTCATTTTCTGAAATTAAAAGTTCATCAATTTTTTCTCCAGGACGTATTCCTATTTTTTTAAACTTACAACTTGGATAAACAGTTTTTATTAAATCTTTAATATATACAGATGGCATTTTAGGAACAAAAATTTCACCTTTATCCATAAGATTAAGGCTTCTTATCACAAATTTAACTGCATCAGTTAGGCTTATAAAAAAACGTGTCATCCTTTCATCTGTTAGTGGAACTTCTTTAATATTTTCTGATTTAGCTTTTAAAATTAAAGGTATTACCGATCCTCTAGAATTTAAAACATTTCCATACCTTACAATACTAAACTTTGTCGAATTTCTTCCTGTAATAGCATTAGCATCTATAAATATTTTTTCTGCACACAATTTTGTTGCGCCATACAAATTAATTGGATTTACAGCTTTGTCAGTAGATAAAGCTATAACTTTTTTTACTTGGTTATCTAAAGCTGCTGTAACTATATTGCTTGATCCCATAATGTTTGTCTTTATAAATTCTAAAGGATTATACTCAGCTATTGGAACATGTTTTAAGGCAGCAGCATGAACAACATAATCAACATCTCTAAATGCAAATTTTAATCTTTCAAGATCTCTTATATCACCAATTAAAAATCTTAAATTTTTAAATCCATTAAATTTAATTTTCATGTCATGTTGTTTCAATTCATCTCTTGAAAAAATAATAACTTTATTGCAGTGATAGTTTTTTAGTAAGTATGAAACAAATGCATTTCCAAATGACCCCGTTCCACCTGTGATTAAAATATTTTTTTTGTTAAACATTATAAATTTATAAATTCTATATTGTAGTATTTGATTGTTCAATAATTGAACAAATTAAGATACTTATAAATAACTTTAATTATTTTTCAAATAAATTATCTAATTTTATTAAGTATTTTATCTAATCCATCATTTAAATTACCCTCATATTTACATAAATGATTACAGAAATATTTTATTCTTTTTTGTGTGACTTCATTAAACCACCAATTATTTATTTTATTTATATTTAAATTTATAAAATTAGAGGCTTTTTTTGTATCAAAAAAAATAATCTTAGATTTAATTAACGCATCATAATATTTTTTATATTCTTTTTTTATAAAAAAAAATTTCTTATTAGTTATTAATATTACAGGAATATTTAAAGATAATAATTCTATGAAACCAGTAGAATTTGTTGTTTCAATAATAAGTCTGTATTGATCAGAAAACTCAAAACCTTTTTTTTTTTTATTAGTTGAAATAAAATTAATTTTTTTAAATTTCTTTTTTATTTCATTTGTAATATATTTTTTTTTTTCATTATTATCATAATATTTTAAATCAATTTTTTTTTCATTTATTTTAAATGAACCAATTAAATTAATTAATTCATCTTTATATATTTTAGTTTCATCAATTAATCTTGGATAGATTTGTTGCTTCCAAGGCTTCAGAGGAAATTCGGTGTAAGAAATAATGATATCTTTTTTAATTTTTTTTTTAATTTTTTTTCCAAAATTAGTAGTACAAAATAGAGGTATAACTTTTTTATCTTTAGAGTTATTTCCCCATGATAAATATTTATTGCAAATTTTTTTCTCGTAAAATGTGCCACAAAAATCATGATGTCCTTGATATCCATGTTGAAGAATATAAAATTTTGAACCATTTCTAATTTTATTAATTGTGTAAATCTTAAAAGCCTCATTAAAATAATGATCATATGATGTTAAGATTATTTTCGGATCTTTAGGCCAGTTTAAAAATTTAATATTTTTTTCAATTAAGCTAAAATTTTCTAAATAACTTTTGGGAAATATTTCAGATAAAGTATTATAAATAAATTTTTCAAAACTATTTTTACATTTTATTGATGTAAATAAATTTCTTTTTTCTGAAAAAATTTTATTTTTTTTTAAATTAATATCATTATAAAAACCAATATTTTTATTTAAAATTAAATTTAATTTTAATTTCAATAATTTTGGCAAAACTACATTCTTTAAAAAATATTTATTATCTGTTGCTGGAAAAAAATTTTGTAATCGTAATTTATAAATATTATCAAAATCTTCTTTATACTTTTTTTTAATATTAACTTTTTTTTCTATAAAGTTAAATTTTTGAGCTTTTATAATTTTTGAATATAGCCAATCATCCCATTTATCAGATTTTAATTGATAAAAGAAACCCTTTGAATCTTCCTGTAAAAAATAATTTTTTTTATAAGTGAAAACTTCCACAGGATCGAAATTGTGTTTTTTATTAATTTTTTTTATCAATTTCCATTTATCATATGCAAAAAAGATATAATTAGACAAAAAATAAAAAATTAAAATTTCCCAATCTTTTTTTTTATAATTTTTTTTATGTATACTGTTAAGTATTGGTGTGAGATTGCTCAAGACTCTTTCATAGGTTTTTTTAACATATTCAAAATCTTTGTATTTTCTATCTTTTTTTTCATTATACTTAATTACTTCATAATTTTTAAATTTATTTTTATTAAGTAAAAGCCATTCTCCAAGGAAAATTTTTCTCTTATTATCGTCTATAAAATTATTATTTGAAAAAATTAAAGTTTTAAACATTCTTTGCTTAATTTATTTTTTATTTAGATTTAAAAAAAAATTATTTATTAAGTTACTAATTTTTACAATTTCTTTTAATTTTAAACCTGGAAAAATTGGTATGGAAACAGAAGTTTGAGCATGCTTTTCGGAAATTTTAAAGTCTCCATTTTTAAATCCTAATTTTTTATAATAAGGATGCAAATGCACCGGAATATAATGCAAATTTACATTAATTTTGTTTTTTCTCAAATGATTGAATATTTTTTCATGCTGATTCCGATATTCATCTTTAATTTTAATTACATATAAATGAAAACTAGATAATATATTTTTCTTTATTTTGGGAATGTGTAAATACCTCTTGTTTAATAATTTATTGTATTTTTTTGCAATATAATTTCTTTGACTCACGAATTTGTTTAATTTCTTTAATTGACTTAAACCCATTGTAGCTGCTACATCAGTCATTCGGTAGTTTAATCCCAATACTTGTTGCTCATAATACCAACTTCTATTATTTTTATATTTAAATTTTTTTTTATTTTTAGTTATTCCATGATTCAAAAATAATTTTAATTTTTCATATATTGTTTTATTTTTTGTCGTCGCAACACCACCCTCAAAAGTAGTAATAATTTTTACAGGATGAAAGCTAAAAATAGTTATATCTGACCATTTGCAACTTCCTACTTTTTCGTTGTTGTATTTTGCTCCAAGGGAATGAGAAGCATCCTCAATAATTTTAAATTTATATTTTTTAGATAATTTTTGTATTTTATCTTGATCTGTGGGTAATCCAGAAAAATGAACTGGAACAAGTATTTTTGGTAATCTATTTTTCTTTTTTGCTTGTATAAGCTTTTTTTCAAGTAAGTTTATATCAATATTTCCAGTAAGATAATCAATATCTACGAAGTCAATTTTACCACCAAGATGTAAAGCGCAATTAGATGATGCCACAAACGTATTTGGTGTTGTCCATAATATATTATTTTTTTTAAAACCCAACGCCATACAAGATATATGTAAAGCGCTTGTTGCACTATTTGTAGCTGCAGCAAATTTTACATTTACTTTTTTAGCAATTTGTTTCTCAAATTCCTCTACTTTTGGGCCTTGTGTTAGAAATGGTGATTTTAAAGTTTTTATAACTTCCTGAATATCTTTTTTATCAATTTTTTGTGTACTATAAGGTATCATTAATTTTAATTAATTTTTTTAATTTTATCACTTTTTAAAATACTATCTAGATATGAATTGATTTCATCATTTGCATCAACTTTGTTGACATCTTCAATAATATAACTTGCCCTTTTGCCCAATAAATTAAAATATTTTTTTTCATTCATTAACAAGATTTTTTTTAATTTATTTTCAAATTCTTGATAGGTTGGATTTTTTAAAAAGAAAAATTTATTTATTGGAAAATCATAAATTTTGGTTGGTGTAAAGTTACAAACCATAATTTTTTTTTTTAAAGATAATGCCTCTCTTAACATGGAGGTAGCACTCGCAATAGTAACATTGCTTTCATACATTTTATAATAGGAGTTATATTTATTTCTTTTGCTTTTATCTGATTTATTTTTTAATAAAAATTTAAGTTCCGTTTTATTTAAATATTTTTTTAAAAAATTTATTTCCTCAGTCTTAGAAGTTTTAAAATACCTTTTCAAAGGAAAAATAATTTTTTTATTATTTTTTTTGCAAAATTTTATTGTATATTTTATGGTTTGAGCAAAACCCTGCTCAAATCCTTTTAATTTAAAATAATTATCATAATTAGGTGCTGCATCTGGAATTAAACAAATATCATATTTTTTTTTTAATAATTTAAGTTTTTGTATTTTTTTAAAATTTGAAACTTTTATACTGCCAATTTTTTTGAAATCTTTAATTTTAATTTTTTTTTTTTTAAAAAAATCGATTTCATATTGACCATAACAAAATAAGTATGGGACAAAATAATTTTGCTTATAACCAAAAGAGTATAAATTTTTTTCTTCTACATACTCATTAATTTTGATTTCAAGATCTCTTGTTGAGTTTTGAATTGCTAAAAATTTAATTTTGTCTTTAAACAATTGAGCCAAATAATGAAACTTCGATGAATTATCCACATAAGTAATAACTATTTTTGGTTTAATAACATGAATTAAAGCTGACAGGTATGCTAAAAATAAATCACCTTTAAAGCTTACAAAAGTAAAAAATAAAACTTTCGGTGAAAAGTATATATTTTTTAAATTTGATGACCTGGTAACCAAAGTAAAATATTTTCTATTTTTAAGTATATATTTTAGGTATTCTATTCCCTCATCATCTAAAACAACTAATTCTCTATTTTTTGGAGTATTTAAATGAAATCTACATTTAAATAAAGTATTTAAAATTTTAAAGATCATTATTAAAATCTAAAGGAATTCCTATTTTTATTTCATTATGACTTAATTTCATTATAATTTTCTATTATCCAATGGAATTTTATTTTATATAAATATTCAATTATTCTGTAAGTTATTTTAATACAATGATTATAAGTCACAAACATAAATTTATATTTTTACATGTTCCAAAAACAGCTGGATCATCTGTAACAGTATTCTTCAGTCAATATTTAGGAAAAAAGGATATTTTAAATGGTTGGAATCATTCTCTTAGAAAAGGAATTCCGTATAACAGGCAAATACTTGAAATGGTCAACAATAAATTTGGTCTTAAAATGATTTCCAAAGCTATTAATTTAAGAATTAAAGATAATAAACTTTTTGAAAGGCCAATAATTGAATATGCATTTAGAGAAATACTTAAAAAAAAAATTGGCACAACAAGTATGCATGCAACAGCAAAGCAATTAAGAAATTATGATAAAGAGACTTGGAAAAAATATTTCAAATTTGCTTTTGTTAGGAACCCATACACACACGCACTTTCAGAATGGATGTTTGATGATAAACAATGGTCGATAATTAATGACAACAAATCTCACAATAAAAACAAGTTTACAAAAAAAAAGTTTACTCGATTTTTAAAAAATCTAAAAAAAGAAATAGGAAATAAAAATAATTATTATTATGAAATGTTTCCATACAATAAAATTTATACTATTGATGGTAAGTTAGCTGTAGATTATGTGGGAAGATTTGAAACTCTTAAAAAAGATATTTTAAAAATTCAAAAAAAATTAAAGCTTCCAAAAGAAAAATTTAAACTATTCCATACAAAAAAAAATACGTCTAAAAACCACTTAAAATTTTATACTGAAGAGAGCAAGCAACTTGTCAAGGAAATTTGGAGTAAAGAATTTGAATTATTTAATTACAAATTTCCAAGAATGTAATGAACAAATATTAGAATTTTTTATTTAAAATTAAATTCTCAACCTTTTCTAAAATATAGTGACCTAAAAAAATATGACACTCCTGTATTCTTGCAGTATTTTGGGACTCTATAATTAGGGGCTTGTCACAGTTCAATTTAGCATGCCCACCACCTTTGCCCAAAAAACCAATAGAATAAATTTTTCTTTTTTTTGCTTCCTTTAAAACTTTCAATATATTTCTAGATTTACCAGAAGTTGATATACAAATTAAAATGTCATTTTTATCTGCTATAGCTTGAAACGTTCTTAAAAAAATATCATCAAAATTATAGTCATTACCACACGCAGTCAAAGTTGATGTATCTTGCGCTAATGTTAAAGCAGGGATAGGCATTCTGTTTACATGAGGTCTTAGCCTTACAATAAACTCAGCAGCTAAATGTTGGGCATCAGCAGCCGAACCACCATTTCCACAGAACATTATTTTTCCACCATTTTTTAATTTTTTATGAATGGTACGAATTACACTATGAATCTGATCAGAAATTTTTAATATTTTAAGGTGAGTATTAATATTGTCTTTTAATTGATCATTTAACTCAAAATCACTTTTTTTCATTATTCATTTTTTAATATGTGCTCTCAATTTTTTTGCAATTGGAATTTCTGTATCTAATATTTTACCTAATGATGGTTTTCCCAGAGATAATAGAATTTTATCAATAGATGATGTAAGATTTTTCATTCCAGCCAACTCTAAAGAGGCTGATTGGTCTGAGCCATACATTGTTCTATCCAATGTTATGTGTCTTTCTAGTGAGGTTATTCCCATCATAACTGCTGCTAAAGACACTATCACCCCATTCTCATGACCGCTATAACCTACATTACAATCATATTCTTTTTTTAATTGGGTTATTGTTGATAAATTAGCATCTTCATCTTTCATGGGATAAGTTGAAATGCAGTGCATCAATTCGAATGAACAATTTTTATTCTTAAAAATTGTTACCGCATTATCTATATCTTCTTTTGTTGACATGCCTGTTGAAATAAACGTATGTTTTCCTCTCTCAGCAACACTTTTTAATAAATTTTTATCAATAATCATTGCTGAGGCAATTTTATGATATTTCAAATCATAATTATCTAAAAATTCAAGACTTTGAACATCCCATGCTGAAGCAAACCAATCAATTTTTAAATTTTTACAGTATGTGTCAATTTCATCATACTCATTTTTTTCAAACTCTAGACCTAATTTTTGTTCTCTAGTAGTTTTCCCCCACGGACTTTCTCTAGGAGTTTCTAATGTTGCTTTATCATATACAATATCAATTGTTCTTTTTTGAAATTTAACCGCATCAAATCCTGAACTTTTAGCAGAATCAATAAGTTTTTTTGTAATATTCAAACTTCCATTATGATTGATGCCAATTTCTGCAATTAAATATGGTTTATTTATCATTTCAGTATAACTATATTAAATATAAATTATTACAAATTATATTAGTTAAATAATTGTCCTTCCTCCATCTATAAGAATATTTTGTCCAGTAATATAAGAGGAATCAGAATTAGAGAGAAAATATAATAATCCTAAAATTTCTTTTGGATCACCCAATCTTTCCATGGGTATTATATTAATTAATTCATTTAAGAGATTTTTACTTTGGTTATTTTTTATTGGCCCAGGTGAAATCATATTTACTCTTACATTATTTTTCCCATATAAAGATGCAAAATATTTTGTAAGACCAACCATTCCATGCTTTATGACTGAATAAGTAACTGGTTTAATATAATTTTCGTAAGATGATTTGTATATTTTTTGATTTGGGGCTATAATAGATAAGTCAGATCCAATATTAATAATTGAACCTCTTTTCTTTCTATACATTTCTTCGCCAAAAAATTTAATCATAAAAAAAGATCCTTTTAAGCTTACATTAATTTCTTCATCCCACATCTTGCTTGTCGGAAATTTTTGGGAGTCTTTCTTTTTAAAAGGAATCGCATCTATAGCTGCATTATTGATTAATACATCAATAGAAAATGATTTTTTTATTATTCTAAATAACTTTTGTACTTTTTTTTCACTTGTAATATCGCATTCATAAACAAATAAATCCCTATAATTAAGAGACTTAATAAACTTTAAATTTTTTTTACTATTATCGACGCATAAAACTACATAATTTTTTTTTAAAAAAAACTCACAGTATTTTTTACCCAAAAACCCTGCACCACCAGTGATCAAACAAACTTTTTTCTTCATAAGCTTTCACCACCATCAATAATAAATTTTGAACCAGTCACATAATCTCCAGAGTTTCCAAACAAATAATCGCACATCTCAGCTATTTGCTCTGGTCTACAAAATTTATTTAAAGGAACATTTTCTTTAATATATTTTTTAACTTGTTTTTGATTGTCTTTAATTTTTTTACTCCAGTTGTTATTTTTCATTAAAATATTACCAGGTAATAAAATATTAATTTTTATATCATTTTTAGATAAATCTTTAGCTTTCATCTGCGCATAAAAGTTCAAAGCAGATTTTGCCACTGAATAAGTTATCGGTGCTTTTGTGATTTTGCTTGATGCAATTGACGAAATTACAATAATTTTTGTAGATTTTTTTTTATAAATTTTTAAATAGGAATCTAATAAATTAGTAAAACAAAAAAAATTATTATTGAAGGCAAATTTCCAATCTTTAATAGTTTCTGTTTTATTATATGTTTTTTTGCTTGCACCTGCGCATGCGATTATAAGATTAATGTTTTTATATTTTTTTTTTATTTTTTTTAAAGTTTTTTCTGTTTTTTTTGAATCACTTAAATCACATAAGTAGTTATTTTTGTTGATTTTAGATTTACTTTTTTTTGTTATACCTATTACTGTAAAATTTTTTTCTAAATAAAATTTAGTTAAATAATTACCTAAATTTTTTGATGCACCTGTAATTAGAACTGTTTTATTTGTATTCATTTTCGAAAAACT
>Ga0209425_10007634_pt1 | contig 10122 bp, 9 predicted proteins | sample COG_05_FD_184749 | JGI IMG/M metagenome (GOLD analysis project Ga0209425, IMG submission 184749) | Pelagic Microbial community sample from North Sea - COGITO 998_met_05 (SPAdes) (version 2) | ecosystem: Environmental > Aquatic > Marine > Neritic zone/Coastal water | place: Helgoland, sampling... | reverse complement strand
TAGTTATGTCTTATACGGTTTCAGAAATTTCAAAAGCACTTGGTATTCCCTTTGAGGGAAATGGCTCAGTAAAAATAACGTCTATTTCTGCGCCTGATACTGCGAGCTCTGATCAATTGGTTGTAGCAATATCAAAAAAATACCTACATGAACTGAAAGATACTAAAGCATCTGCAGCCTTAATGTTTAGAGGTGTAGAATGGCAATCGTATGGCCTGAGTGCTGTACTTTTACCAGAAGAACCTAGGCTAAAAATGGCTGAAATTTTTAATATGTATGATAATAAAAGAAATGATAATCGTATAATTCACGAAACCGCATTAATTGACGATTCCGCGCAGATTGGTGATAATGTTTCAATTGGCGCCTTCTCTATAATTGGCAAAAATACTTCGGTAGGTAATGGGTCTATCATAGAAAGTAATGTTTCTATTGGTAATGATTGTTTGATCAAAGAGAATGCATTAATTACAAGTGGTGTAAAGATTTCTAGTAGCGTTACTATTGGCGTAAACTTTCGCTGTAGTTATAATACGGTGATTGGATCTGATGGATTTTCACTTGTTTCCTCAAATGATAAAAATATTAATGAAATAAGACGTAGTTTAGGCAAAGTAAGAGGATCTAGTCAGTCGAGTTATACAAGAATTGCCAGTCTTGGTTCTGTTGAAATTGGAAATGATGTTGAAATTGGCAGTAATTGCTCGATTGATAGTGGCACTTTGAAAAACACTACGATTGGAGCTGGAACAAAGATAGATAATTTAGTGCATATTGGTCATAATGTTCAAATTGGTGAGGATACTTTACTTTGTGGTCAAGTAGGTATTGCTGGTTCAGCAATTATTGGTGCTAGGGTTGTATTAGCGGGACAGTGTGGAGTTGGAGACCATACAAAAGTAGGTGATGATGTAATTGCTGGTGGTGCAACTAAAATATTCTCTAATATACCTAATGGTAGAGTAATTTTAGGAAGTCCAGCAATGAAAATGGAAGAAAATATTAAGTTATATAAAATATTGAGAAGATTGCCAAAATTTATGGAAAAATTTAATAAAAAATGAGATGTTTTGTGTTGAATACTTTTTTTAAATTTAATTTTTTTACTGAGTAGTGGAAATTTATGGTTATCAAAGATAAGGTGATAGAAATCATAGCTGAGAAAGCTCTCTTAAAACCAATTGATATACAGTTAGATTTTACGATAAATGATTTAGGGTTAGATAGCCTCGGCATTGTTGAGACTGTTTTTGCATTAGAGGAACATTTCGATATTGATATTGATATAAATTTCAATAAAATTGAAGATAGTAATTTTGATATATCAACTGTTGGGAAAATTATAATTTCAGTTGAGAAATTAATTACTAGCAAAACAGATGAATTTGAATGAATCGTGTAGTTATTACTGGAAGAGGTGCAATAAGTTCACTGGGCCATTCGGTGCAGGAGATAAATTCTGCCATGGTATCTGGTATTTGTGGAATTGTGGAGCTTGAGATTAGAGATAAATTAAGGCTAAAAATTAGTATCGGGGCTCAGATTAAAAATTATAACAAATCAATCTTTTTCTCTGAATCGGAGTTAAAATTCCTTGACCCGTTCTCGCAGTTTGCATTAATTGCTGCAAAAGAAGCATTGTTGGAGTCTGGACTTGCTCTAACAGACGAATTGTGTGAATTTACGGGTGTTATCATAGGTACTGGTGGTGGGGGTATAACTACACAGGAAGAAAATTTTAGATTAGTTTTTCAGGAAAACGTGAATAAGGTTCATCCTTTTGCAATTCCAAAGATGATGCTAAATGCTGCAGCAAGTAATGTTGCTACTAAATATGAATTAAAGGGGCCTACTTACTCAATATCTAGTGCTTGTTCTTCCTCAAATCATGCAATTTCAAATGCTTATAGTTTGATACGTTCAGGGGAAACGAAGGTTATGATAGCTGGAGGCTCTGAGGCTATGCTAACTTTTGGTAGTTTAAAAGCTTGGGAAGGTCTTCGTGTAATGTCAAAAACAGGTTGTCGCCCATTTTGTTCAACTAGAAATGGATTGGTTCAAGGTGAAGGTAGTGCAATATTTGTTTTAGAAGATTATGATTATGCTAAACAGAGAGGGGCCCATATTTTTGCGGAGATTCTTGGTTGCTCAATGACTTCTGATGGCACTGATTTAGTGTCTCCCTCACCTAATGGTGTAAAAAAAGCAATGCTTAAATCATTAAATAATGCTAAAATTAGTCCAGATTCGATTGATTATATTAATGCACATGGAACTGGTACAAAAATTAATGACATAGTAGAATCAAATGCGATCTCTGAGGTTTTTGCTCAATCATCAAATCAACCATTGGTTTCTTCGACAAAGTCCATGCATGGGCATGTTATGGGCGCGAGTGGAGCAATAGAACTGTTATCTTGCATCTATTCACTCAATCATAATGTTATTATGCCAACAGTTGGATGTATCGATAAAGACCCAGAAGTCGGCATAAATGTTGTCTTTAATGAGTCTCGTGACTTTGTAGTAGATACTGCTCTTTCAAATTCCTTTGCCTTTGGTGGGCTAAATTCGGTAATTGTTTTACGAACTGTGTAAAATCAAATGAATGGAAAACTTAAGATTGAATATCTTTAACTGGATTAATCTTTAATTTCGTGATTCTGTTTTCTTTCCGATCCATTATTTCCATCCTGAAACCATGAAAAATAAACACTTGTCCAATTGTAGGAATTATCTGTGCTTCATGTATAACTAGGCCGGCAATAGTGTTTGCTCCATCATCAGGTAAGTTCCACTCTCGAGCTCTATTTAAGTCACGAATAGTGGTGTTTCCATCAATGATCAACAAACCATCATGCGGATCTTGCAAAGGCTGCGCCGAGAAATCATCATGTTCATCATTAATGTCTCCTACAATCTCCTCAATGATGTCCTCTAATGTAATTAATCCTTGAAGAGCTCCGTATTCGTCTACTACTAATGCAAAATGTGCTCTTCGACGTAAAAATTCTTTCAATTGATCGTCAAGAGGTGTGGTTTCAGGAACAAAATATGGTTCCATAGCGATATCAAGAATTGTCCCATTAGAGAGGTCAACCTTCGTATTGACCGCTCTCAACAATGATTTGGCATGCATAACTCCTACTATATTTTCCTGCTCAGACTTATAAATTGGTAGTCGAGTAAAACTTGATTCTAAACATTGCTTTAAAATAGATTCTGAGGAATCCTCAACGTTTATCATTTCAATTTCAGAACGATGTAACATAATTTCTTCAACAGACCGGTTAGCTAAATCTAAGGTTGCAAGCAAACGGTCGCGATCATCTTTCTCGACTACCCCTTCAAGATGCCCTAGCGAAATAGCCCCTAGTATTTCATCTTGTGCAGAGTCATTTTGGTTAACCGAGTTTTTGTTTGTTCCCAAAAAGTTAAAAATGATACTAACAAACCATTGCACACCGTTTGTTATTGGTCCAAAAATAAGAACTATTGGAGCAATAATTGGTGAAACTCTTGTTGCAGCTAGTTCTGGATTACCTATCGCATATATTTTTGGCATTACTTCCGCAAATACTACAATTAAGAAAGTCATTACTAAGGTTGCGTAAAGAACCCCACTTTCTCCATATATTGAAGTAAAAAGGTGGGTCGCTAAAGAGGCGGCCAAAATATTTGCAAAGTTATTTCCAAGCAAGATTGCGCCAATTAGTTTTTCAGTATTCTCTGTTAATTTTAATGCACGCGCAGCTGATTTGATTCCCTTGTCCGCCTGTGCCCTTAGCTTGCTTCTGCTAGCTGCCGTTAAAGCAGTCTCAGAACCTGAGAAAAAGCCTGATAAAAATAATAATAAGCCTATTACAATTATGACGAGAACATTCTCGATATTAAACACTGCTAAAAAATCCATAATATTTTAAATTCTTTCTAGTTTATTAAGCATTTATTTTGTTTCATGTACAAAAATGCAATATTTATTTCTTCAGAAGATGTGTTGATATACAATTTACTTCTAATTTGAAAGGGGATGATAGTTTTGTACTAATTTTTTTAAGCGTGTTGTTAATATATGGGTATATATCTCAGTACTTGATATGTCAGAATGTCCAAGAAGAGTTTGTATCACTCTCAAATCAGCGCCGTTATTTAAAAGGTGTGTAGCAAAAGCGTGTCTTAAAGTATGTGGTGATATACTTAATGGATTAAGATTGGCCTTAAGAGCAATTTCCTTAACAATGTTGTAAAAACGAATTCGAGATAAAAAGCCGTTTTTTGAGTTGGATGGAAATAAGTATATTGATTTTTTACCTATCTTTTGTTCCCTAATATTTTCTATTTTTTGCCATTCTTTCAACCAGTTAGCTAAGCTTTCTTTGGCATTTTTTGACAATGGAACTAGTCTTTCTTTATTACCCTTACCGATAATATATAACATTTGATCATTATTTTGTGCAGTACTTACCGGTAAAGAAACTAATTCTGTAACTCGCATTCCAGTAGCATAAAGCACTTCCATTAAGCAGTTATTTCGTGTTTTTTCGGCATTATTTTGACCGACAGTTTTTGAGGCTAGTAGTAATGCGTCAACATCACGCTCAGAAATTGTATTTGGCAGTCTATTTTTCAACTTAGGCGACTTTATTTGGAGTGCTGGATCGTCTATTCTTAATTTTTCTGAGAAGGTAAAATGATAAAGCCCCTTTATTGCTGAAAGTTTTCGTGATCGAGTGGTAGCAGCTAAGCCGATTTGATCTAAATGAATCATGAAGTTTTCTATATCTTTTTTTTGTGCTTTGTCTAAACTTAAGCTTCTAGTGTTTAGAAAATTAGCGAAATTTTGCAGATCATTGTTATATGCTGAGATTGTATTTTCAGATGATTGATATTCTGCGTATTGAGCATTTAAAAATAATCTTATCCAATTTGTATCAATGTTCAAATTTCAATCTGCCAAAATATATTCTATTGCCAATTGCTTTGCTGTTTCTTTCAAATCAGCTTGCATTAAGCCTCTTAACCCGGCTTTAAGATTTGAATTACTTTTGCTATTTTGGGCAGATAACAGGTTAATACTTTCAAGGATTACTTCGCCAATTTTACCTTGCTCAATAAGAATTATATTTTCTTCTTTGTATTCTGGATATCGAATTGCATCCACAATATTTGATTTATAAGACGATAAGTTTTTTAAATCTGAATAATCATTTTTAGCAATTCCCTGGGCTGCAATAAAGTTGCTACTTTCTGATAATTGATTGTTCATTTTAACATAATTTCCGGTTAGTAGGCTCATTTTAGTAGATAAAACTGTCACCCAACCTGAGTTGAATTGTTTTAAAATTTCATCACTGTAATTTTGACAAAATTGTTTAGATAGATTGTTTTTATTAAAGATTTTCCACCCTTTAATTAACAACGCTTGAATTACCTTAGCTTGATCCTCTGAAATTGCTTTTTCTAAAGCCCTTATATGACTTATTTTTGTTTTTAGTTCGTCATTCATAAATGTTTCGAGTGAATTATTTTTATATAGATTGAATAGCTCACTGCTTGAAATAATAGCTATTTTCGTTAGGTGTTCAGCACTAATTAACTGCTTTTCTTTATCAATAAATTGATTGTAAATGTAGATATGTGATCTAATGTCTTTAATTTCTTTTGAGCTATTTATAGCTTCTTTAGTAAGTATAACGATATCTAAATTTGATAAAGGGTCTTTTGATTTCGAGAAAGGACTAATTTCATCCCTATTTTTCTTTAAAAGAACATTCAAGATTTTGATGTCATTTTCTACAATGAAATCTAAAGTTTTTGCAGTTTCAAAAGTAATTTCTGCTTCTGCCATCCTACCTTCATATGTTAAACAGTATAATTTTTTCTTGAGACTGGTGAGGCGCTGATTTGATGAGGTAGTCTTATTACAAGCTAGGGTATCATTTCCTCGTAAGATATTTATATCAAATTGTTGGTTAGAACTTGCGCTTAAAGTGGGGTCATTGGTTTTAATAAATAATTGAGCTTCTTTAAGTCTGCCCATTGTTATCAATTTATTTAACCTGGTTAAATACAAATTAGATTCACTTGGTATTTTCAAATCAGTAGGCATCTCAGAAATTAATGCTGATACTAGTAAATTATTCAATATTGGAGAGGAACTTTTTGAAATACTTTTAATTTTTGCGGATAAATCATCAGCATTAGACCAAGACCAATAATAAAATGGTAAAATTATGCTTTGATCTATTAAATCTTCCGGTTTTATAGTGTTTACAATATTACGCGAGCTTATATTTGTATCAATACTTTGAGTATTAACCTGGTCTTTTAGTTTTAAAAGTTTCTTATTGATCCAATTGACTGTGTTATCCTGCGCATTAATTTCGTCAAATGAAAATAAGATAATAATGAAAAGAACAATTGTTCTAATTTTAATCAAGATCTACCTCAATTTTATATTCTGTGTGTGCTATGTTAGAATTTCCTAAGAGAGCATAAATTGATAAGCAAATAAAGCTTAATAATGCTAAAAAGAAAATAATTTTAATAAGTGTTTTCATTAAAGTTTTTCTCCATATTTAACCTTTTGGCCAGAGCGGCTAGTAATTATCTTTTTAAAATAGTATGTGTCCGTTAAAGTTAAAAACAATAATTTAATAAAATGTAAAAAGAGAGTTGTTTTGACATATAAATTAAAAAAACCAGTTGTGCTAGTGGGGATGATGGGGGCAGGCAAAACAGCAATTGGAAAATCACTTTCAGCACTTTTATCAGTAAATTTTATTGATTTAGATGAGGAAATTTCAGAGGCTGCAAATATGAGTATTTCTGAAATTTTTTCCACATATGGTGAGCAGTTTTTTCGTGATAAAGAAACTAAAGTTTTAAATAGAATATTAAACAAAACATCAATTATACTTGCAACAGGTGGAGGAATACTCACGCAACCTAAAAATCAAGATATAATTTTTGCTAAATCGCACAGTATTTTTCTTCATTCTGATTGTAAATTATTATGGGAAAGAATTAAAAATGGAAAAAACCGACCATTATTAAATGATTGCGAATGTTATGGTGATTTTGAACAGCTTTATCGAAAACGTGAAACTGCATATAAAAAGGCTGATATTGTTGTTTTTAATGATAAAAATTACTCGATAAATGAAATGGCTAAAATTACAGTTAATAAATATTATTCTTTTTTAACTGGTATTCGGGAAAGCAATATTGATGAAAAATGTTAAGATTGACTTAGGCAAAAAAACTTATGAAATTAAGATTTCGTCAAATATAATTTCTAATCTTGGGGCAGAATTGGAGCCATATCTATCACGTAAAAATATTTGGATCATATCGGACGAAAATATATTAGATATTTATCAAGCAAGATTTGAGCAAAGCTTAAATGATTTTGGGATAAATTTCAATTTTATGAAGTTACCAAGTGGTGAGGCCGTTAAATCTTTTTCTTTCTTTGAAAAAATAGTAAATTGGTTGTTAGAAACTGGTATTGAGCGTGATGATTTAATAATTGCTTTTGGTGGAGGTGTAATTGGTGACTTGGTAGGTTTTGCAGCTTCTACAACATTACGTGGTGTGGACTTCATTCAAATACCTACTACTTTGCTTGCTCAAGTGGATAGCTCAGTAGGTGGTAAAACCGGTATTAATTCCAGTTTTGGTAAAAATCTAATTGGTAGTTTTAATCAACCTAAGGCTGTAATTATTGATATTGAGGTATTAAATACACTCTCTAATCGGGAATTTAGGTCTGGTTATAGTGAGATAGTAAAGTATGGCCTTTTGGCTGATATTGATTTTTTTAACTGGTTAGATGTGAATGGAGATAAGCTGTTATCAAGAGATCAATCAGCTATTAAGTATGCTATTAATAGATCCTGTTCTATCAAAGCTAAAATAGTAATTGCAGATGAAAAAGAAAAAAGAGAAAGGGCACTGCTTAATTTGGGGCATACTTTTGGTCATGCCCTAGAATCTTTAACTGGATATAGTGATAAGCTCTTACACGGAGAAGGAGTTTCGATAGGTTGTATGTTGGCATTTGAAGTGAGCTCTGCATCAGGGTTTTGTCCATCTAGTGACTTGGAGAGGGTTAAAAATCATTTTAAGAAAAATAATTTGAAGTCCAAAATAAAAGATATTAGCCAATCCGTACCACCTACCAGTGTAATTATTGAAGAAATGTTTAAAGACAAGAAAGTAAAAAATGAGTTGATTAATTTTGTGATGGTTAGGTCAATCGGTGAAGCCTTTATCACAAATGAAGTCGATTTGGGAGTGGTCAGTCAAGTGATAGAACAATCAAGATGATTTCCAAAAATTGCGTATGATTATCTTAAAGATAATTTGATCTAGTTAATTTATATTTAGCCATCTTTTCATTTAATGTTCTTCTGGGTAGGCCTAGTTCTTTCATTACAGAGGTGATTGAGCCTCGATTACGTTTCATTGTGTTGTCAATCAGCATTTTTTCAAATGTTTCAACATGTTCTTTAAGTGGTTTGCTTGCAATAATTTCTTTTTCATTGGGTAAGAAGTTAATGTCCTGCATAAGTAACTTTGCTAAGGAACCCTCTGATCGAAAATTTTGTAATATAGCCTTTTCAGCCAAATTTATTAATTGTCTGACATTTCCAGGCCATGGTGCTTGTAGTAAATGCGCGGCTTCTGCTGCGTTTATAATCGGGCACTCGTATCCGTATTCTTCGGAATATATATCCAAAAAACAGTTGAAAAGTTCTAAAATATCATCTCCTCTTTGTCTTAAAGGCATTAAGTGAATATTCAGAGAAGAGAGACGGTAGAACAAGGCAGGAATAATTTGGTTAACAGTATCTTTTTCAATGATTTTTTCTAAAATACTTATTATTCTTAACGTGTCGTTATCACTATCTTGAGCGTTAATAAAAGCTAAAAGCCTAGCTTGACATTGCTCAGGCATATTATCTATGCCTTCTAAGCATAAAGTGCCATTGCCCGCTTGACCTATAATCGTTTCATCAAGATCAGTATTGTTGTTTCCAAAAATGATTTTTTCTAAATCAAATGTTGAATGAGCTGTGCAGTCAAAAGAAATAAAGGGTTTGCCCTGTCGATTTCCACACGCATGGATTGCCTGGGCAACCAAATTTTTGCCTGTACCGGTTTCACCCGTTACTAAAACATGACCGTGTGCTCGACTTAAATCTAAAATTTCTTCACGTACTTGTTTCATTTCTTGAGAAGAGCCAATCAGCTTTCGCAGTAAAACGGTACCATCGGAAAGTTCTCTTCGTAGTAGTCTATTGTCTATAACTAATCTTCGAGTATGAATTGCCCTTTTGGCAATTTCAGCTATTCTATTTGGATCAAAAGGTTTCTCTAAGAAGTCATAAGCGCCGATATGCATTGCCTTAACTGCCATTGCGACATCCCCATGCCCAGTAATCAGTATCACAGGGATTGAACTGTCTTTAATCATTAGCTTTTTTAAGAATTCAATACCATCCATTTCAGGCATTTTTATATCTGTAATAACAATACCTCGGTAGTCGCTTCCAATATCTGATAATGCGTCAACTGCTTTTGGATACGTTTTAGTTTTATGCCCAGACAATGATAACCACTGTGAGATAGACTCTCGCATATCTTTTTCGTCATCAATAATCGCAATTTTCATTTTTTCATCCATAATGTGTTTTTACTCACTATCTAACAAGGGTAAATTAATTTCAAAAATAGCACCTGTATCTGGATCGTTCTTCGCAACTAGCCGACCACCTAATTCCTTTATGATTCCAGATGAAATGGCTAAACCTAGTCCAACGCCGTGCCCAGGATCCTTTGTGGTATAGAACGGTTCAAACAGACTTTTCAAATCACTAATACCGTGACCATTATCAATAACAGTTATGACAGCATTATTATTTGTTTTTAATCTTATCTCAAGTTTTGGGTTGTTAGTCTTTGCCATAGCATCTAGCGAATTTCTCAGAAGATTTATTACAACTTGTTCTAATCTTATTTGATCACCAAGAACCATCACAGGTTCATCTGGCATTTGCTGTGAGTATTCGACTTGTAGCAAATTTAATTGAGATGCCATAATATCAAGTGCATAGG
>Ga0209425_10007615_pt1 | contig 10139 bp, 11 predicted proteins | sample COG_05_FD_184749 | JGI IMG/M metagenome (GOLD analysis project Ga0209425, IMG submission 184749) | Pelagic Microbial community sample from North Sea - COGITO 998_met_05 (SPAdes) (version 2) | ecosystem: Environmental > Aquatic > Marine > Neritic zone/Coastal water | place: Helgoland, sampling... | reverse complement strand
TTCTTAATAGAAATCGTTTATGCCCTTGTAGCTCAGCTGGTAGAGCAATTGATTTGTAATCAATAGGTCCGCGGTTCGACTCCGTGCGGGGGCACCACTTCACTTACTTTTGTTTTTAAAATAATTAATTAAAATTAATTCTTTCTTTATTAATTATTTTTTTAACAATTGTCACTTTTGTTAATATAAGTTTTTACCTAAAGAATATTTTAAATTCAGAACAAAATATCGAATGGGTTGTTAAAAAAACATTTACCAAAAATTGTAAAGGTTTAGAGGTTTATTTTAATGATGATGAAAAAGCTGGAATGTTAGACTATGTTAATCGAATAGTAAAAATATATACAAAAAATTTAAGACCTATAAAATTTCTTTCAACAGTTGATTTAAATAAATTTCAAATTAACAAAGATTGTGAGTTTTTAATTTTTAGTTTTCACACATATAATTTAGAGGAATATTTAAATAAGATAAATTTCAAAAGTTTAGGATTTGAGGTTATTTATGCTCCCAATATTATTAATGAAAATACAAGTAAAGCAGGAGCAATTGTTATAGTAAAATAAATTAAGGCTTAATAATTAACCTACAGGTGTAATCTACTCTATGCATCCAAATTTTTTGTTTGTCCTTAAAGTAATTATCTACAGCAAGCTTTGCACCTTTAAAATGTCCATAATCATCAATTATTAAAACTCCACCACTAATTAACTTAGGATATAAAATTTCTAAACTTTTCTTTACAGAGTCATAAAAATCTGTGTCTAATCTTAGTAAAGAAATTTGTGAAGGAATATTTCTTTCATCATCTAAAGTATCTTCAACTTTACCTTTTACAAAAATAATTTTACTTAAGTCGTTAATGCTATATTTGATAATATTTTCTTTTACTTTTTCTAAAGAGCAATAAACTGGGATTATATTTTTTTTTTTTAAATCAGAAAATTTATCAATCATACTAGTACCTTTTAGATCAAAATCTAAGTTTGAAGGTTCTGGTTGACCTGCGTAAGTATCATAAGCGTAGATCTTTTTATCAATATTAGATTTATTTAAAAAATTATTTATCAAAACTAAATTAGCTCCTCTAAAAACACCTGTCTCAACTATATCTCCCTTAATGTTATTATCATTAATGTAGTGTAAAGATTGTAGTAAGGACCACCTATTAGGTAAAGAGGTTAACGATATTTCATTAATTTTCTCAAACTCTTCTAATTCCTGCTCAGAGGCTTCTACAATTAAATTTTCAACTTTTTTATTCCAATCATTATTTGAAATAATTCTATAGTTGAAAATACTTAAAATTTTTTTTATTAATTTTTTTATCATTTTATGACAATGCAGCTAGTATGTTTCTTTTATTATTTGTTCAATTTTAATTTTTTTTTGTAAGCTTCTATTCTGATCGTATAGAAGATTGAATTTAATCTTTTTATTTGTTTTTACAATTATATGTTTTGCATTTCTAACCTCGATATTATCAGCTACAGCACTTATGGGTCGTTTAATTGGATTTAAATTTCTGATCGATATTTTAGATTTATCACTTACTACTTTTCCCTTCCATCTACGAGGTCTGAATGCACTTATAGGTGAAATTGATAGTTTCTTTAAATTTAAACTTAAAATTGGTCCATGTACCGAAAGATTATACGCTGTACTTCCTGCGGGTGTAGAAACAAGCACTCCATCTGAAACTAAATTTTTAATAATTTGTTTTGAACCATAATTAATAGTTAAAGAAGCTGCCTGTCTACTTTGTCTCAAAATTGAAACTTCATTAATTGCTAAATATTTTTTTGTTTGTTTTTTATTATTTTTAACAATCATTTCTAGAGGTGAGATAGTAATCATTTTAGCTTTGTGTAGATTTTTAATAATATTTTTGTAAGAAAATTTATTCATCAAAAAACCATAATTTCCAGAATTAATTCCATAAAAAGGTTTTTTATATTTGTGTAATTTTTTTAAAGTTTGAAGCATGAAACCATCTCCACCTAAAACAATTATTATGTTAGATTTTCTTACAGATGTAATGTTAATTTTTTTAATAAGAATTGATTTAATCTTTAAAGAAGCTTTTGTTTTATCAAAAACTAAATATACTTTATCTCTCACCTGTTGGTATCTCTCATCTGCTGGTGCCCTCGGCCAGACTCGAACTGGCACTCCAAAAAGGCACGGATTTTAAGTCCGTTGTGTCTACCAATTTCACCACGAGGGCATTAATTAATTTCATGAGTATTTATGCTAATATTTATAATTGAACAAGATGAATAAGTAAAATTTTTTTAATTAATCTCTTTATACTATAATCTTACTATAGTTCTCCAATAATTATTTGAAAGGTTGGTCAAATTACATATTATCAAATTTCATGATTAATTTAGAAATTAGTAAACTTTTTAACACAACATTAGTATTTTTTTTGTTAATTTTTTTTGGGTCTCTTATAATCATCGACGGATATCCTCATAATAATGACATCTTATACATATTTAAAATTTCTTCACTTGAGGGAAATTTTAAATTTATAAATGGTCTTTATGGACCAGGGTATACTTATTTTACTTTAATTTTTTCCGACTCATTAAATGTATTTATAACTTTTATTTGCTTTTTAATAACTTTAAGTAGTTTATTAATAAGCCTATTAATAAAAAGTTTTACGATTAATTCTTTAGTAAGTGAAAAAAATACTATTTATCTAGTAAGTCTAATTTTTCATTTAATTATATTATTATCCGCAGGTTTTAATCCATCTGAGAATATTTTTTTAATGCTATTTTATAATGGTACTTTATTTTTTATACTAGGTTATTACATTCAAAAAAATTTTATTTTATATATAATTGGATTATTTTTATTAGGCTGTTCGACTCTTTTTAGGCAACACGGCGTTTTAGCTTTATTTATTCTATACGTATATTATTTATTTTTTGAAATTTATTATCATAAACAAAAGTTTTTAATAAACTTTAAAAAATATTTTATAATAGGATTAATTTCTGTTTTACCAATAATAATTTCAACAATACATCTAATCTCAATAGATGCATTTCGCATGTGGCAAACAAGCTGGAGATTACATATGATTTTTTTTGTTGATCTATGGGGTGATTGGCGAGATATAAAATATCTTATAAATAGTGAAAAAATTTTAGAATTTAACTTACTTAAAGTAGAGCCTCTCCAAATTTGGATAGAGTTTAGAAATCTTTCTCTTCATGCTCTAAAAATACTTTATCCTTTTATAATTTCTTTTTTGATTGCATATACAGTCACAAAAGAAAAAATTGTATTGTTGAGCTTGGGACTTTTTTTTGTATTTGTCATTCTTGTGCTACCTGGTTTTCATAAAGGGTATTTTCCTATAATTATACTTTCTTTTATATCAACTATTTTAGCTTATAAACATTTTACTGGTAAAAAATTTTTTCTTTCAATGGTTATAATTTTTTTATTTGGCCACTTAGTTTATTTAAGTGAAAGATATTTTGAAAATACAAAAAAATATTATCTTATAAATAAAGATATTAAAAATAATATAGCTCCATATTTAGATAAAAATAATTTAGAATTTAAAAATATTTTTTCTGATGACTTAAATTTTTATAGTACTAAAATAAGAGGTAATATTGATAATTTATGTAATTGGGGTGGATGGTTTATGATGCATCCTTTTCTAAATGATTATCACCCAAGAAAAGTTATTCTTGGTGAAAAGAATGATTTTTGTGATATTAAAATTATCCTAACTAAAGACGAAGAGTTTGCTAAAGAATATTTAAAAAAAGAAAATATCAGCCTAGAATTTAAAACAGATTATTATCATATCTTAAAGGTAAATCACTCTAACCAACTATAAGCATATTTTAGTGAAGTCATTACAGCATCAGGTTTAAATTTTAAATTTTTCATTTGTTGTTTATATTTATTAATTTCATTTGGTCTGCCCCATCTTTCAGGACAAACAAGACAAGATTTAAACTTTTTGATAACTTTTAAATTTTTCTTATTTAATGGTAACTTTGAAACAGTATCAATCCACAACCATTTAAGTTTTTTTTCAAATAATTTTGAAATATCTATAGGTTCTTTTTCTGAAAATCTAATGGCAATGTTTTTTTGATTATTTTTTAAACATTTAAAAATATAAGGAAATTCAACATCTAATAAAAAAAAAGATTTAATTTTTGCCTTATTAACCTTTTTTATTACCTCATCCTCAATACCATCTTCTTTAATGTTAAGGATTAATGTTCCATGATTATAATATTTGAGAAAATTGTCTAATGAATCTCCAGATTTAAATGGTTCATGATTAAGAATTATTTTAGATTTGTAAGCTCTTAAATCAATTTCGACACCAAAATTAATTGGAATCTTTTTTAACATTTTAATTGAATTTACTCTGTGTACTATAATTTCCATATATGTTTATCTAAACTAAAATATAAAATAAAAATATATTTTAATGTGTTAAAAGTTAATTTAATTTTACCATAAAAAGAACCTCCACCCTTAGCTTGATCATTTACCCTATTTTTAACTTTTAAGGGAAATTCATTAACAACTAGATTATTTTTTGAAGCTAATAAAAGTAAAAATAAATCTAAAGAAAAATCATTAGGGCCTGATTTTAGGATTCTTCTAATCAAATTACGATTAAACATTTTTGGTTGTCCATTGATATCTTTTATTTTGGTGTTAAAAATAAAATTTACAATTATTGACATTCCATTAGTAAAAAAAACATCCAAGAAAGTTCTATTTTTTCTTCGCCCTTTAATAACTAAGTTTTGATTAATAATTAAATTATTATTTTTACGAAAAAATTTTATAATATCATTTATATCAAATTGTAAATCTGCATGAGTCCATGAAATAATTTTTCCAGTTGCAAGTCTTAACCCATATTTTATACCATAACCATAACCAATATTTTTTCTAACTCTTGCAAACTTTATTTTAGAAAATTTTTTTTTATTAATTTCTATATAATTTTTTGAACCATCGGTTGAACCATTATCAACAATAATAATTTCTAAATTTTTATTTTTTTGCAAGATCAAATTAGTTTTTTTGATCAAATGTTTGAGATTATTAATCTCGTTATATGAAGGTATTATAATTGATAGCTCTTTTTTGGATCTAATCATTTTTTTTTAATTCACTAGGTGTGCCATAACTTTTAAAATTTTTAACCAAGATATATTTAACCTTATATTTAAGAAGTATGGCGTGTTTGGCTACTGTATCCATATAATACTCGTTATTAATTTTATCAATTTCTTTAACCATATTCTTATAACTATGATGAAAGATTTTTTTATTTTTAAATGTAAAAGTGCCGGTAATAACAAGATCATTTTTAGGATTTTTACTTACTTTATTTTTACATTGAATTTTTTGTATAGCATTTTTTTTTCCTTTTTTTACCCAGCCATAATCTTTGAAGTTAATAATATTTGTTTTCATTGGTTTATGAACAAAAACAATTAAGTCGTTTGAATTAATCAATTGATTAAATTGTTTTCTATTAAATTTATAAAAATAATCACAAGATCCATACGTAACAATGTCATCATTTCTAAGATATTTTGATGCTAGTTTACAGGTGGTAGCTTGACCGTTGGTTTTTTTTCTAATTTCTATAATTTTTCTACTTTTAAAAAACTTTTTTATAAAAAATTTTAATTTATGAATAAAATTTAGTTGTTTTTTACAGATAAAAATAATTTTTTTTGATAGAGGCAAACTTTTAGCTGCGTAATAAAACATTGGTTTTCTTTTAATAATAATTAATGGTTTTGGCGTTATATAGTTTTGGTCAAGAAATCTTTGCCCAGAGCCAGCCATTGCTATTACGTTAATTTTTCTCATTTTAATCTAATTTGAAATATTTTTTTATGTATATCTTTCTTAATTTCCCAAACAGAAAAATGTTTTACATCCATATTCGTTTTAAATTTTTTTTCTGTTAAAAAATTTTTAAATATTTGATTTTTATCTTTAGAGTTAGTCTTTACAGAGGCAATAGTAAAATGAGGAATCCAATCTTTACCTACGAATGGAAAGCCAAAATTTTTATAATTAGATTGAAATTTTTTATTTTTAAAGAAATCATCCCTAGATATTTTGTTATCTATTTGACGAAAATTTTTTAAAATTTTTTTCTGGAAAAGAATAAGTTTTGGATCTTTTTTAATTCCAAAAAAAAGAGTATCTCCTCCCGTGAGTGCATCATTGTAAAAAATATTTGGTTTTGTAATGATAATTCTAAATTTGGCAAATAATTTCATTTCATTTTTTAAAGATAGATAAAAATTATCATTAATTTTTGTTTTTAATTTAAAAACAGCAATAGTGGTATGTAATGGATGAGTTAAATATTTTTGTTTACCGAAATTTTTTTTGATAATTTTTTTCCAATTATATAGGAAATTAGATTTATTTTTTTGGGGTTCGATAAAAATTCCAATTTTCATTTTTAATTGATTAAATTATTAAATAAATTAACTCTATCAACATTAGGTAAAATTTTATTATTTTTTATTATAAAATTTAACGGATCTACATGTTTAATTTGGATTTTAACCCATAGATATTTTGGTATATGAAATATGTTGCCAATTAGACATCTTAACAAAGCGTTATGAGTAACAATAACGTAAATACTATGCTTCGAAGAATTTCTGATATTTCTCATCAACAATTTTTGAAAGAGGTTTATCCTTTTTAAAATATCATCATCATTTTCACCAGAAGGAAATTTTGGATCTTTTTTTTTGTTCCAATTTGAAATTATAGATGGATATTTCTTTTTTAATTGTAGGAAATTTAATCCTTCAGCTAATCCATAATCTTTCTCAACTAAAAGTTTAGTTATTGTAATATTTTTAATTTTTTCAAAAGTTTCAGCTGTTTCAATCGATCTTTTAAGGCTACTCGAATAAACTATTTTTAATTTCTTTTTTTTTAAAAAATTCAGTTTTTGAAAAATATTTTTTTGATTAATAATACTTGGGTTACGTCCTATACCAAGAAAAGTTCCATCGTTATATTTAGTTTTACCATGTCTTAAAAAAATTATTTCTTGTTTCTTATAATTTTTTAAATATTTTTGAAAATTATTAATAAATTTCTTTAAAAACGATAATATATTAAAATCTAATTTAGTATTTTGTTTTTCTTTTAAAAGTTTTAAATTTAGAAATTTTTTATAATAAAAACTATAATTTTTATTGAAAATTTTTTTAAAAATTAATGTTGTCTCTTTTTCATTTGGAATTTTATTTTTTTGGTTTTCAAATTTATAAAAATTTACAATCAAAAATTTACATAGATGAAAGGAAAATTCAATTTTATGTACATTATTAATCTTAAACTTCTTATTTACTATTTTATATAAATCATTTTGAAATATATATTTTTGATATGAAATATGATTTTTATTAAGATTGTCCAAATATGAGTTAACGCCTCTCCTTGATTTAAAAAAATCCATTAATTGAATTTTTCCAACTGGAAATATTTCCTTAAGTGATTTTCCCGAATAATTTGAGCTTCTTTCCCAATCTAAACAAGTGAATGGACTTCTGATAACGTGATTAATATGGCTATTAACATCATATATCATTGTATGAAAAACAATATTATTTTTAGTATTAAATTTTAACGGACCAAAAGTTGGATTAATAAGAGTTTTTAAATGTGCTAAATTATATTTTTTTAGCTCGAGATTATTTATTTTTTTTAAACATTGGTAATATTGAGCTTTACTAAATTTTTTTAAAATTATAACAATATCTATATCGCTAAAATCTTTATTATTTTTTTTTTCCCAAAAAGAGCCTACCAATGTAACAGATACTACATCTTTAATTTTTTTAAGAGTTTTAAAAATATCTTTTTTTAATTTTACTTTGTCACTATATTTAAATGACATTATTTAAATATATCTTCCAAAAGTTTTAAGTCGCATTATTTGTTCTCTAGGGTTTTTGTTATTTAAAACATCAGAACCAGATATGATATTTTCTACATTCATATTATTTATATTTTCTCTATTAATTCCACCGTCTACAAATAAATTAATTTTTTTTCTCTTTTGAATCTCATTTATTTTTTTTATTAAATCAAAGCTCTTTTCAACAAATTTTTGTCCTGAAAACCCTGCTTCTGGTATTGATAGGACCATTATATTTTCAAACATGTCTGTGATAGTTTCAAGTTGATTGTCATAATTATTTATAGAATGTAAAACTATTCCTGGTTTACTAACTAAATCGTTAAATAAACTCATTACATCATTTAAATTTTCATCAATTTCTTTGTGAAAAAAGATTATATCTGAGAATTTTGAAACATTTTTTATTAGATTAATAGGTTTTTTTGACATCAAATGAGTATGTACTTCTTTATTTTTCCAATATTGTTTAATTAAATCATATTTTTCATAGTTAATAGGTTTTGCATCTCTGACAAATGTTCCGTCTACTATATCAACGTGAATAAAATCTGGATATATGCCAATTTTTTGAAAAATATTATGCACATCTGAATCTTTTGAGGCATATATTGCTACTCCTAATTTTGCTGAATTCTTGAATGAAAATTTTTTATGAAGCAAATAAGCAAAAATAAAAACAAAGCCAGATATTATTAATCTTTCAATTTCATAATTATAAAAAATATTAAATTTAAAATTTGTAAAATTATTAATAAAAAATTGTAATGAAATAGAAAATAATGAAATTAGAAAATAGTAAAATAATGCTCTAGTAAGTAAATTTTTTTTTATAAAAAAATTTAGCTTTATATTTAAAAAGAAAGCAATCAACACACCTATAATGATACTTATTGTTGTGCTTATAATCTCATTTAAATTTGTATTAATTAAAAAATTTCTTATTATCAATTCACATATTATTGAAAAAAAACCAATTAAAGTATAAATGATAACATGTCTGAATCTATAAAAAATAAATGTTAGTTCTTTTAATATATATGAACTAATCATTACTGGCCGTAATATTTGTTTTTACCGTGTTTTCTAAAAAAATGTTTATCAATTATAGTTTTGCTGACTTTTTTTTTATAACCAATTATTGATGTATAAAATGCCAACTCAGCTATAAACTCCATAGCTTCTAAATTTTTAACTGCATCATCTGAGGATTTGCCCCAAGCAAACGCACCATGATATTTAGATAATACTCCCGGGCAATTTTCTGATTTTAATTTTTTTTTAATCAACAGATTTATAATAGATTTTCCTGTATTATACTCGTAATTCCTTATTACTTCATCTTTTCTTAAATCATTTGTTATTGGTATATCTTTGTGCCAATAGTCAGAATGTGTAGTTCCTAAGTTAGGAATTGATTTTCCAGTTTGTGCCCAAGATGTAAGAAATGTTGGATGTGCATGAGCTATGCCCTTTATATTTGGAAATTTTTTATATAAGACTCTATGTGTTTCAGTGTCAGATGAAGGTTTGAGTTTGCTGTTAATTTTTTTTCCAGAATTAATATCAATAATAACCAAATCATTACTCTTAATTTTTTTTAGATTTACACCAGATGGTTTTATAACAAATAAATTGTCATTAATTCTTTGACTTGCATTTCCAAATGTTTGAATGGCTAATTTTTTGACTAAAATATCTTTATTCGATTTAAGACAACTTTTTTTAAATTTAATAATTAAATTTTTCATTAAGATTATTTTTAAAATAACTTTTTTTTTATCAAATTCAAATCAATTAATTTTTTCTAAATATGTGACCTAATCATACTTAAATAGGATACGATGAATAGAGATAATAATATTCATCTTCTTTAAAGCATATAATATTAAATAATGATAAATGTGACTATTTAAGATAAAAATATATGATTAAAAAATCAATTTTATAATAGAAATATTAATATGTTGTGGTTTAAAAGAATAATTCCATTGGTTTCTTCGATAAGTACAGTCGTCTTAATTTCTTTTTTTTGGGATAAGATTACTTTACCGTACGAAAACACTACTGAGATAGTGGGAGAATACTCCAAAAATAATCATCATCAATTTAATGACACATTACGTTTTATTTGTTTTTTATTTTTTCCACTATTAGTTTTTAG
>Ga0209425_10007607_pt1 | contig 10147 bp, 9 predicted proteins | sample COG_05_FD_184749 | JGI IMG/M metagenome (GOLD analysis project Ga0209425, IMG submission 184749) | Pelagic Microbial community sample from North Sea - COGITO 998_met_05 (SPAdes) (version 2) | ecosystem: Environmental > Aquatic > Marine > Neritic zone/Coastal water | place: Helgoland, sampling... | reverse complement strand
CTCCCCAGGAGCTAGCTCATCTTCCTCTGAACACTCACTTATCGATCGTCGCCGCGAGCGCGGCGTGCGCGGCGGCACCCTTCGCGTAAGCCGCGCGAACGTCGGTGTCCTGGTTCATCTTATAAACGTCGTTGAAGGAGTACGGATTAGCGGCGAGCCTCTTCTTGAACACCTTGCCTCCGTCGGTGGTGGTGGACGAGCACTGCACCAGCTTCTCGCCGCTCTCCATGAACACGTTGGTCATCACGGTACCGTCGGGTAACACCAGTCCGTCCTCAGAGTCGTCCACGACGTTGTACACGATGCAGTTGTTCGCCTGTAATTGTAAACACAACGTGAATTAGTATACGACGTCGAACTAATTGCCCGTGCGAACGTTAAAATAAACGTACCTGGATCTTTTTGGCGGTGACGTTGATGAGCATGCAGCCGTTCGCGTTGCACTCGCCGGTGGTGACGTGGCTGGCGATGGTGTTGCTCACGGCACCGGACGCCATTGTAGACGCGAGCACGATGCTGCCGCCGGAGAGCGCGACACCGGCGCCGAGGCTCGACGCCTGCACGCCGCCGTCGGGGATCTTGAGATAGTCGCGAAGCGCTGTAAAAAAGGAAACACGTCAGTCTTACTAATTGCCCGTAGACGCGTTAAAAGAAAGAAACTCACCGGCGGCTTCTTCAGACTCGTTCATCGCCAGTACGTTGTTGGTCAGGTAGAGCTTGAGCTGGCCGTAGTCCCACCAGTAGCACCCTTCGCCGACGTCGATGGCGCCGAAGACCCCGCGGTTGGTGGGGAGCTTGGCGCGGAAGGCTTGCATGCGGTCGTGGTGCGCCGCGGCCACCTCGGCGGTTTCATCCTGAGTTGAAAAAAACACGATGTCAAACTAATTGCCCATACGAGAATTAAAATAAACTCACCTTGGTGACCATGACGGACACGTAGGCGTCCTTGGCGAGCGTCAGGGGCATCCAGAAATGCGGGTCTGAGTCCATCTTCGCCTGCTTGGACGCGAGATCCGCGGCGAACTCCGTGAGGAGCGCCATGAGCATCTCGTTGGACAGCGAGAAGGACCCGAGTGAGGGCCCGACGGAGGTCACCTTGCCGAAAGTCTTGAGTAGATGCTGAGCTGTTTCGTAGGAGACCTTCTCGACCTGCGCCGCCTCGTTCTGGTCGTTGACGGTGATGAGGCCGTACTTGTCGAGGCCCTTGAGGGTCCACTCCTCTTCCGAGGGCATCGGGCCCATCTGCGCGAGGATGTCGGCGTGGTGTGAGCCGGAAGGGAGGTGGCCGGCGGCGGGCACGAAGATCTGATCGCCCCAGAACACCGAGCATCGTCCGGCGCGGTGAGGCGCGTAGCATCCGGTCTGGCGTACGACGGCTTCCAGGATGGTGAGCTCGCTGGTGACCCCCGGGGAGACCTCCACGAGTGACGGGAGCTTGACCCCGGGTTTGTTGTTGTTCTCCGCGCCCGGGAGCGGCGCGAGTCGCGTGCCTTTGCCCGCGGTGTGGTAGATGCCGACGGTGCCGCCGCTGGCGAGCATCGCGTCGAGGTCCGCGCCCTGGAGCGCCGCCTTGGCCTTGGCCTTGGTGTACGCGTAGAGCGTACCGAGGCCGTTACCGGCGCCGTCGGCGGCCCAGTCCTCGTGGACGGCGACGATGACGGCGCCGGCCTTGGCAGCCTGCCCGCGCGTCGCCTCGAGGCGCTCCTGCCAGTACGCCTCCTGCGCGGCGTTGCTGGTGCAGACGACGACGGCGTCGAAGCCCTGCGAGCCGTCCATCTCCTTCACCGTGGCGGCCATGCGCAGGCCCTTCTCGGTGGTCTTCTTACGCTTCGTACCGGACGTGGGAGACGTCATGATGAGCGATCGACTTCCGCGGATTGGGTGTAACCGAAGGGATTATTCTGATCGGAGATGTGCCGTTCCGATGGGGGCGGCCGGGTTCGATGCGTGGACCGGGGCTGTGCGATGCGACGACCGGTGCGGTCGCTTACACGCGATGCGGCGGGGTGGTATCGGCGGCGAAACGAGCGCGCGCCTTGCGTTATGGGCCTTACGTCGCGGTCGGACCTCCGAGGCAGGCGGCACTTTATCAAGTACGATAAAGTACGAAACGTGGCCGTCCGCCCCGCGGCACGGCACAACCGGGTGTTGGCTGGGGTCAAGAAACGGTCGTGGGTCGAATCGAGCTCGAAGTCCCTTGCCGACACCCAAATGGGTAGAATCGAGGTGACCGAATGATCATTTAAACCCTAGACTACGCCGTGGCTCACGCGGTGACCACGTTGCCACCCGCGAAGAGCCTCGCCAGCATCGCCCCAGTCCGCTCCCTGACCCAGTCGTACAACTCCGTCGATTTCTCCCGTATGGACTTTTGGTGCGACTCGCTCTTACCGTCCCTCACCTGCTCGGCGACTCGAAGTAACATGCACCACATCGTGTACAACACCGTGCGTATCACGAAATTGAGCAGCGACGTCGGCACGTACGACAGCTTCGGGTCCATGTACATCTGAACAGACACCAAGATCTGATCGCCAGGTGGTGACTCAGCGTGATGACCATCATCTGAATGGCCCTCTTCGTCGAGTGAGGTCCGCCTCGAATCATTCGCGCCGTCTCCCCCCTTGGCACTATTAGATGAGCCGCTCGTCCCGAACCACGACGCCGCCGCCCTCGCGGCGTCCCGCTCCGCCTCCCACCCACCCGGCAGCTTCCTGAACAAAAAACCGGCTTCAAAGTCGATTCGAACCACGCCGCTTTCGTCGACGTCGGGGACGATGGATCCGCATCGCATCGATTCGCCGGGTTTCATCGAGTCCACCAACACGCAGATGTCGCCGCTGGCGTCGATGTCGTCGACGCCCCACGCGTCTAAAACGCATTCCCTGCTCGAAAACGGCCATGGAAGATCGACCGTCACCAGCACAACCTGCGAGCACCGCCCCGTCTGCGACAGCTTATCGCTTCGGCGGACTCGCAGCCGCGGCATGGTCCAATTCGGCAGCCACGACTTGTACAACTCGCTCTCGTTGAGCACGGAGAGGAAGGGCACTAACATGTCTTTATGGATCGGGGACTCGATCCTCGCCGTGAGCTTCGTCTGCGTCTCTGTGTCCATGCGGTAATAGATGCTCACGTCCCTTCGGCCGCTGTGTTCGCACTGGACCAGCCATTCGGTGCCCGGTCGCTTGGGATCTGCTTTCAGTGAGCTTATGAGATCCTCCATGACTGCCGCCTTGGGCACGAACGCGTTGAGCTTCGCGTCGGTGGCGTCGAGTGGGTTCGCGATCGGGACGTCGACGGCGTGGCGTCGGAGGAGGCGCGCGGCCTGGAGCAGGCGATCGTCGTCGATCAGCGCGACAGCCTCGACCTTGGCGTCGGCCGGCGACATGTTGACTGATGATGGTTTTCCTCCCGCGGCCTGTGGCGCGAGGTCGGCGTCGTGTTCATCGACGTCGTCCCCGGCATCGACGTCGAGCGCTTCCACCCCCTTGACGGCATCGTCGACGTCCGGAATCTGTAGCTCGGCGACGGTCTCCTCCCCCATGGTGCGCGTCGCCGACGCGGACCGAGTGATGTGACGTGAGGCTCTCGCTCCGAACTCGTCGAGTTGACTCGAGAAGGTTCTGTTGTTCGATCTGAACGCGCGATAGGAGGTCAGACGGTGGGGCACGACGCCGTCATGCCGCTCATCGAGGTGATATCCAGCGAGGAGCATGTCCCGACCGCGTCCGGCTCCTCCGCGTCCAAGCCCGCATCCGCCGCCGAGGTCGCCGCGGGCATCAGCGCGCTCGGTCTCGATCCCACGGACGCGCAGGGAAGCGAGTGGTCGGCATCCGAGCCCGCGGGGCTGACCAACTCCGAGCGCGCGCAGATGGACGAGCTGCGCGAGAAGTACGGCAAGTACCAGCGCGAGCGCGACGGCGTGGGCGGCGGCGACGCGCCGCACACCGACGCCGCCCTGGCGCAGTCGCAGGCGCGCATGGACGCCGACTTTCGCGCGCGCGAACCCGCCGAGATCACAGAATCTTCAAACACCGACGATTCCGCCCCCGGCCCCGGCTCACGAATCAAGGTCTGCGACGTGTGCCGCGGCATGCGCGTCACCCACACCGAGTACAACCACCGCGTGATGGAGCGGATGTGCGAGCGGTGCGAGGGCGAGGGAGTCCTCCAGGACGGCAAACCCATCGTCACGCCGGGTTCACTCGCCGCCGAGGAGGCCAAGGAAAAGCAAGCCAAATCGACGGACGCGAAAGTGAAGGAAGGGATGGAGAAGGACCACCGGCTCCGGCGGTACGCGGAGCTCTTCGCGGTGTGCGAGCTCCTGGAGAAGAAGCTGGACGGATACGCGCAAGAGATTGTGGATGCGCAGGCCAAGATCGCCGACGGGAATGCGAAAGTGGAACTTGAAGAGGCGACGGCCGAGTTGGTGCAGCAGGTGACGCTTCACAGGGCGACGTTACGGACACGGCTGGACGGGTACAGGGCCGAGCTGGAGCCGCTCGAGGCACAGCTGGAGAAGGACGGGGTGTTCGCGTCGATCGTGGACCTGGAGACGGACGTCGACGAACTCCCGTGAGTGTGAGTGAAGGATCCCTAGTGCCTAGTTTGAACTAAATTCTAACGAGTTGAAAAAATGCGTCACGCCCCCGCACGTACGACGGCGGCCCTCGCGCTCTCGTGTAACCGACCCAACACCCACGTCAGCACCGCGGATGCCAACGCGCCCCCAAGCGCGATCCACGCGCCGTGCTCCACACGAAGCGTCGCGGTGAAACACTGCCTTTCATCGTCGTCCAGATCGACGCATCCGCCGAACTTTTCACTCAGCGACTCGGACGCTTCCCCCATCCTCGCGCAGAGCACAATCAGCGCGAGTAACGTCACCTCCACGCCGCACGCGCGGCCACAGACGACGCCGAACGATACCAAAGTGTCGTGATCCTTCAGACCGAACCACGTGGACGTCCAAGCCAGCCAGTGCACCACGATTCGAGCAATAGGCGCGGCTACCGTCGCGGTCATGAAAACTAAAGAGAGAAACCATTGGCCGACCGGGTAGTACCCGTTCGGGAAACCCTCGCGCTCGTTCGAGCGTAGTTCTATTCCGTCTACTTCCGCGGGTAAGTTCGCGAGCTCCCAGGCAGCCTGGACCGGTGACCAGGATTTTGGAAGCAGAACTGGAACGTCCGGTAACGCTCCGCCGGCTTCCAGTAAAGTCACCATCGCCTCCACCGACGCCTTCGTCGTCGCGTCGTGCCCGTGCCCGTGGCCGTGCCCACGGCCGCGAGCCGCGAAGTCCTCGATGAGAACCACCCACTTGTCCCGGACCCCAAGCTTCGTATCGTCGTTGAACACGGGAAGCCTATACTCAGCGGCGGCCCACGGCGAAACCGACCCGACCACCGTCAACGCGGCGCAGATCGTTAACCCCGAATAGACCAGGAACCTAACCACCGGCCGCCCCTCGCACGCCGTCTCCGAGACCTTCCACTCACGCGTGTGTGACAGCTTCGTCTCCTCCTCCTTCTCCAGGTTCGGAGCATGGACGCGCGTCTTCGCCAACGCCGCGTGATGCGTCACCGCTACGTGAGACACGACGGCGCTGAGGATGACGGCTAAACAGAACCAGTAGCATCCACCGAGCGGGTGCACCGCGACTGTGAACCCGGCGCTGGCCAGCCCGGCGACTTCCTCGTGGATCGACGCGCGTAAGACGATGGAGCAGAGGATGACGACGGCGACGTCCAGGAAGGACCACGCCGCGAAGATCGACGACCTGTTAAATATAAATAGAACACGACGTCATTCTAATTGCCCGTACGGAAATAAAAAGAAACTCACCAATGGAGCCATCTCGCTCGATTTTGCTCGGACGCGGGCGTGAACCACGCGACGAGCGCGGATACGAGCTTGAGATGCGGCCATATCCCCGAGAATACCAGCACGAGCGCGCCTGTGAACACGGACGGGTGGAGATTGGCAAAGACGGTCAGCGGTCAATGGAGGGTGTTCTGTTCGTCCCATCTGTAAAAAAGGTGACTTCATCTGTCGGTTACATACGACGGGGATGTGCGAACAAAGGAGGACGCGCGTACCCAGCAGGTGTTCGTTCGTGCGGAACAGCTCGAGCACCGTGTCCGGTAGGTTGTAGCTCACGGACGCGTGCGAGTTACTCGGGTGATGGCCGGGTAAGGAGACGTCCGCGCCCCCTTCCGCGATCCACATCGCGCTGCTCTGCGCCACGACGAAGAGCACGAGCGCCGCGCTCGAGCCCGCGGGAACCGCCCACGCGCGCCACCCGTCCCCGGCTTTCACCGCCACCGCGTGCGGTGACCATTTTGTGTCGCCGACTCCCGCGTCCGGTGCGGGAGACTCACCCAGGAGCGCCTCCCGCTCCCCGTTCTCCATGGCGCCCGACCCCGCGCCCTTGAACTCTGCTCGAGTCACCACCGAGTTCAACACCGAGTTCTAATTGCCTTGAAATGAATTATCGTCGTGACCATCTCCCATACGAAGGTACAAAACGTTGTTAACCATAAACTCGATTTTTATCCTAACTCGCAACGCTACGTATTTTGGATCAAAAAGCGAATACTCGCCACATCGATGTGGCCCAGCAACCAGTGGCTCAGGTTGATTTGAGCGTGACAAACGAAACGCGGGGAGCGCCTCCAACCGTCGTCGCCCTCACCCCGATCGCTCACGCGCTTCAGCACACATTCACCCGCACACGTCACAAAATGGCCGCCTTCACCTTCAACCCCCTCGTCCTCTCCGCGCGCGCCGTGGCCCCCGCCAAGGCCACCCGCTCCACCCGCCGCGCCGCCAAGTCCGCGCTCCGCTGCTCCGCCACCTCCGAGGAGGAGGACGTCATGGGCGAGATCGGCCTCGGCGACCTCGAGGACATCATGGCCAAGGCTGACGGCGGCGCCTCCGTCCCCAAGTTCATCGCCGACCTCGGCATCGAGCCCCTCACCGAGGGCTTCAAGTTCCTCGGATCCGACCAGATGACCGGCCCTGGATCCGAGATGCTCTTCGTCGAGAAGTTCGGCGAGACCCTGTACAGGGAGGCGGGGTTCACCGAGACCGCCGAGAAGATCAACGGCCGTCTCGCGGTGCGTACATGCCCCACGTTCCATCCCCCGACGTATCCATCTCCACATGACATGACCCCATCCATCCTCGACCGCCGCGTCGCATCGCGAGGCGACGCGCGCGCCGACGCGACGCGGAAGATCGCGACGCGCGCCGGTTCGAAGATAAAACAGTGCAACTTTTCCGCGGCGCCTTTTCCCCCCACCCACAAACGCACTATCCAAAAATCGACCGCGGCGCTGACCCTTCGTCCGATCCTCCCTTTCCTCCCCCCTTCGATTCAACAGCAAGTCGGTTTCGTCCTCGCCGTCCAGAACACCTTCAACGGCGACGTCCTCGAGCTCATCGCCAAGTACCCGCTCCTCGTCTTCCTCACCGTCGCGGGTATCGCGGGCGCCTCCCTGGTTCCCACCTGCAACCCCCAGGGCTACTTCCCCGACGGCATCAAGGACACCACCATGAAGGCGTACGAGGGTGCCGGCCTCGGCGATGTCTTCTCCGCCAAGGCTGAGATGATCAACGGCCGCGCGGCGATGCTCGGCATGGCCGTCTTCATCGCCACCGCCACCATCTTCTAAAGAGTTAAGCGGCGAATGAACGGTGACCCGTCAAGTCAAAAGTCAAAAATTAAGATTCTTTGTCCGGGCCGAACAGAGCTGTTCGGCCGGACCGCAGCAGCATAAGCACTTAGCACCGCGACGCAATAGAACGCATTTGCAATAACACGACACGTATCAAGTCAAAGATAAACTGGTCTATTGAACGACAACAACCTCACTCCGTCTCCCGGATGAGCCCCGCGCCGCCGTCGCCATTCTCCCCGTTCACGCCTTGCGCCTCCTCCATCTCGTCGAGCAGCGCGTTGATCACCGCGTTCTTCACCTTGGCGTCCGCCATGGCGATCCTCACGAAGCTCTCGTACCCTTTCTCCGCAATCTCGCCAAACTTTTGGATGAGATCGTCCGCGTCCGGCTCGAACTCTTCCCTGAACTCCGCGACTCCGTCTACGAGTTCCGACGCGACTTTCTTGAGTAGCGTCTCGCTTTGGTCCTGCGTCTGGCGCAGAAGCTCGGGGTTCGCGCTCATCTGCGCGAGCTGCCCCTGGACGCTGTCGTCGCCCATGACGGCCTGCACCGCGTCCGTCTGCTGCCGTCGTTTCGTCGCCTCGTTCACCGCGGCTTGCATGTACGGGGATGAGTCGATGGCTGTCTTGAGTCGTTCGGTGTAGTTTGGGTCCTGCATCGCCTGCTTGATGCCGATGCTGAACTGCCTGTCGTCGGCCATGCGGTCGCGGACGGCGTTGCCGAGGGACTCGTCGCTGTACGCGGCCTCGAGGACGGCGACGTAGCCCTCCACGCCGTCCTCGGCGATGGCGACGGTGGGTGGCAACGTGGCCGGACTCGTGGGCGCATCCTGGTCCTCGAACGCTCGGCGGACGGAGTGGGCCCCGCGTGCGGCCGGGTGGACGGATGCGCGGGCCGAGGTGGCGCGGCGCGTGACGCGCGCGTGGGTGATGCGCGCGAGCGATGCGCGCGGCGCCGCGAGGCCCAAGGCGGCCGTCGATGCGGCCATCTCGCGCGTGCTATCCGAAGTGTGCCGACGTGGAACTTTATCTCAGTGGTGAGCTGTCGCAGACCCAATCGCGGTTAGGGTTCCTACTCGGCACACACTCACACCGCGCGGAGCGAGGGCGTCCACAGCCGGTGGGAGAGATGATCGCGCACGCTCAGCTGCGCGTGACCGCGGCGCCGACCCGCGCGGGGGTTCGCGCCGCGCCCGTCGCATCGCGCGCCCCCCACGTCGCGCGCGTCGTCCGGGCCCCCGGCGTGAATGTAAAATCCAGCGTCAAATTCCTCGGCGGTTCCGTCGCGCCGAGCGCGCTGAGGGCGACGCCGGCGACCTCCGTGAGGTCCCGCCGCGCGTGCGTCACCACCCACGCGCGTTACGGCAGCTACGACGGCGGCGGCGGCGGCATGGTCCCCATCCCCGACCGCATCGTCGCGCTCCTCCCTTACCTCGTCCCGCTCCTCGACGGACTCCGGTACTCGCGATTCTTCTTCAGCCAGTTCCCCCAGGCCATCGTGCTGCTCACCCCGCTGCAGCCCATCGCGTCGATGTACTTCCGCATCCCCTTCGCGGGACTCATCTCCTTCTTCGCCATCTACATGGGCATGGCGGAGAACCGCTCGCTGTCCAGGTTCGTCCGCTTCAACGCGATGCAAGCAATCATCCTAGACATCTGCCTCGTGCTACCCGGGATGATCGAGTACGTGCTGTCGCCCGGGCGGCTCGCCGGCGCGGGATTCGAGCTCTACAAGATGTGCTACAACAGCGTGTGGCTGTTCGTGCTGTTCGCGTTCGCGCTCGCGGCGATCGGGTGCCTCAGCGGGCAGACGTACAAGCTCCCTTTCATCGGAGACGCCGCGGATATGCGGTTGTAAGTTTACGGGCAATTAGACTGACGTCGTGTTGTGTTTACCGTTAAGTTGACCTATATGCGGTTGTGAATTGGACGTTGGGACCGACGGGCGATGCGGCGGGCGGAGCACGATATTACGTGGTTCGGGTCGTGGGTCGGGCGCGACGCGTGCGTTGCGTGTGTTGATGCGATGTGTAATATTTAACCGGATTGTTTCTGGCGTTTGTTTCATTCATTGTGATGAGACAGTGGAAATCACTCGCTCTCGCTGTACTCGTCGTCGTCGTCGTCGTCATCCGACCCGATCATGGCCAGCTCCTCGGAATCGGAGGAATCGTCCGGCGATATCGACGCCACCACCTCGCTCTTCCGTCGCGAGTGTCGCGCCGCGTCAACCTCGACGCCGGCGCGAGCGGATACGCCCGCGACGTTGACGGAGGCTCGATTGACGTCGCCTCGCGCCGGTGCCCTCCGTCCGGCGCTCGGCGCGCCCGTCCGCTCGGCGCCGCCGGCGTCCTCCTCGTCCTCCTCGGAGTCCGCCACCGGCTCGTCGGATTCGGACGCGGGATCGGAATCCGAGTCGGGCTCCGCGGCGGTGGTCTTGGCGGTCGCGGCGGGGTCGTTGAG
>Ga0209425_10007605_pt1 | contig 10147 bp, 4 predicted proteins | sample COG_05_FD_184749 | JGI IMG/M metagenome (GOLD analysis project Ga0209425, IMG submission 184749) | Pelagic Microbial community sample from North Sea - COGITO 998_met_05 (SPAdes) (version 2) | ecosystem: Environmental > Aquatic > Marine > Neritic zone/Coastal water | place: Helgoland, sampling... | reverse complement strand
CTTCATAACGACGGTGATGGGCGTGGGCGACGCGTTCGTTCAGCCGCCGCCGCCCGAGCCGCCGGAGGAAGTCGAGGGCGAGGAACCGCCGCCGCCGCCGGAGCCCCAGCCCCCGCTTCACGAGTTCCACCTGGCGATGTGGCGTGACCCGGAGAGCGCGCCGCGTAGGCTCATCGCCGCGGAGGGTGAGGAATCTCTCTCGGCGAAGATGAAAGCGTGGCTGGACGCTAACGTGATGTACGTTGATAAGGACGTGATGGGCGGCGCGGACCCCGAGGCGCCCGAGGTGATCAAGCAGGACAAGGTTCTCGTCGCGAACGCCAAGGCGGTGCTCGCGGCGAAGGAGTTGGCGCTCCCCGGGGCGTACGTGAAGGACGCCGAGGTTGAAAGCGTGGCGGCGCATTTAATGCTTCGGTGGTGTTACTCCGTTGCCAGGTTCTGCGAGCTCGCCGCGGAGCGCCGGGCGTGTAGGATCGAGCGAAGGACGGAGCGGCTACGGGAGAAGCGCGAGAAGGAGAAGGAGGCGGCGCGACTCGCCGCGGAGGCGGAGGCTGCCGCGGCGTGAGTGATGAGTTCCTACGGCTATCTCTATTTAAAGGTGAAAAAGTTAATCGAAATCCGTCCCGGCTACGCCTTCAGGCAGCCAAACCTTCGCGGTTCCGTCCGTGGCGCTCGTCACCATCGCGTGCCTCTTCGGGTGGTAGTCCAGCCCGCACACCACCTTCCCTGGGTGCGCGTCCAGCTCGATATCAACCGTGGCGTCCACGAGCTCCCAGAAAACCACGCGACCGTCCTCGCTCCCGCTCACCGCGTGTCCATCCCCGAGAGTCAAGGCGCTATCCACCTTGGTCACATCGCTGACGTGGCCCCGATACTCCGCCATGACCGACCCGTCCGACGCGTCCAGAAGGCACATCCTGCTGTCCAGCATCCCCGCGAGCAAACACTGGTCGTCGCCCGACACGGAGAGAGAGGTGACGGGGTGCCCGAGGTCGTCTCGATGAGATCGACCGGCTCGGACGTCAAGCGTCCTCACCGTTCCGTCGACGCTGCCCCCGCTGATTCGGTGCCCGCCCCCGTGCACGCACACGCACGTCACGCTGTCGCTCCACTCCACGACGCTCTGTATGGGATCAGCCGAGTTGCTCCTACAGTCGAAGAACCGAACGGATCGATCGTAACCGGCGCTGACGACGCATTGATCATTCGCCGCGAATCGCACCGCGTTTACCGCGGCTTCGTGCCCTCGGAACCGTCGTATCTTCTGTCCGGTGCTGACGTCCCACAGGAACACCTGCTTATCCCCGCCGCACGTCGCGAGGCGTGAGTTGTCGATGGCGCACGCCACGTCGCGGACTTCGTGCGCGTGTCCCTCGTAGGTTTTGATGAGTGATCCCTTGAACGGGTTCCATAGCTTGAACGTGCGATCTTTGCCGCACGTGAGCACGTAGGACCCGCCGCGGCTGAACCGGCATGCGAGCACCGGGCCCTCGTGCCCCGCGAGGGTGACGTGGTGCGCGGTGGGTAACTCGCCGACGTGACCCGCGGGCCGAGGCGCGGGGCCCGACGCGCCTTTTGGTAAAGATCCCGCGTCCGGGTCCTCCTCGTCGCGGGCGGCGAACTCTTCTTCGTCGCGGCGGACCTTGGCTCTTTGCTCCTGGCCGTAGACGTTCCACGACTTCTGGCCCAAGATGTTGAGCCCGCCGTGGCCGCCCATTTCAGGGGGATGCGCGCCTCTCCCCCTCCGTCGTGCCCTGACGAATGATGATTGAGTTGGCTCGTCCGGTCCGAGACTTCGTCGGCACCTGAAAGGAACACGTGGCGTCCATTACTAATGGCGCACACGTGGCGCTCGTTGCTCTTCGGCATCGACGGATGGCGCAACTACCTGAAGAGCGGGTACGATGCCGCCGCTAAGCGCTTCGACGATGCGCCGTTCCGCCGCGACCTCACCGGCGTCAGGGCGCTGGTCACCGGCGCGAACCAGGGGATCGGTTTCGAGGTGACGCGTCAACTCGCGTCGCAGGGTGCGTCCGTGACGATGGTCTGCAGGGATCGCGGCCGCGGCCAGGCGGCGCTGGAGCGGCTGCGGGAGGAGCGCCTGAAGGGCACGCTCGCGCTATCGGTGTGCGACATCTCCAACCAGCGCGCGGTCAAGGCGCTCACAGACGGCATCGTGGCGTCGGGAGAGCACGTCAACATACTCGTCAACAACGCCGGATGCATGGTGCACGAGCGCACGGTCACGCCGGAAGGCGTCGAGGCCAACTTCGCGACGAACACGCTCGGGACGTGGGCGCTCACCGAAAGCCTCCTGCCCGCGATGCGCCAGGCGGACGACCCTCGGGTCGTCACCGTGAGCTCCGCGGGAATGCTGACCGAGAAGCTCTCGACTTCCGACCTCGAGTGGACACCCGGCGGAAAGCTAGGTAAGTTCGACGGCACGCGGCAGTACGCGCGGGGTAAGCGGCACCAGGTGGCGCTCACCGAGCACTGGAGTCGTGACGCGAGTAATTCACAGGTGCTGTTCGTGTCGATGCACCCCGGATGGTCCGACACGCAGGCGGTGCGAGACGCGTTGCCGGGATTTTACGACTCTTTAAAGGGAAAACTGAGGACGCCGCGGGAGGGTGCCGATACCGTCGCCTGGCTGTGCGTGGCGCCCAGGGATGAACTGACTCCTGCGGGGTTCTACCTGGACAGGAAAGCGGTGCCGAAGCACGTGTCGACCAACTTTCTGACCGGGACGTCGTACAAAGAAGAGAAGATTCAAGTGTTGCGTGAAAAACTGAAGTCCCGGCTCGAAGAAGCGCTGAAGACGTGAAAGGTTGTCTAACTCTTTAGTTTGTTACATCGGGCTCTAGGCCGCGTTTATGTCTATGTAATGAATGTTGAATGTACAGCGGGTCTCGTTTTGTAGACTACTCACTTTCCGAGACCGCCGCCTGCGGGTAGCCCTCCTCCCATCTGGCCCGTCGCCTGTTGGATGGCGATGTTGATGTACGCGGAGAGGACGTCGTTGATGATGAACACGGCGAGGGACCCGCACACGAAGAGGCACGCCAGGATGCACAGCGCCAGGATGATGTTCCTCGCCATGTTGGGGCCCATGATGATGATGAGGGACCCGATGGGATCGAACGGGTTGAGCCTGGCGCGGATAGCCGCGGGCAATTCCGGATCCCGATTGGGCTGGTCGCGAGCTTTACCCACCGGTCGTTGGTCCGCCCGTCGCACGGGGAGGAGCGTCAACGAAATCTCGCACTCGCCCTGCTTGCTGTCGTCCTTCGACGGGTGGTACAGCGGGATCCAGTGCCCTTCGGCCGCCGCGTCGAGAATGTCGCCGAATTCCCCCATGTTGAACCACGATTTTTCCTGGGGCATCGGAGGCGCGTGCTTTTGGTTCTGGGCGTCCATCTTAACCTCGGCGTTGCCGGAGAGTTCGCCATCCGGCGCCGCCGTGATGAGCCGCATCAGGTCGTTGCACATGCCGGAGAGCGGCACGACAGCCTCGCCGATGTTGTCGTTGGATCCGATGAGATCGCGGTCGTACGCGGAGACCCGGAGCTTAGCCTTGGTGACCGGGATGGAGAATCGGTAGATGATGCGGTAGTTGAAGGACCCCTTGCCTTCGGACGCGAAGTAATGCGTGTCCGTCTCCTGGACCTGCCCGAACCTCGTCTGCTTGTGGTCCAAGCCGACGAGGCCAATCTTGAAGAACAGGTCGTTGTTACCGCCGAGGTCCTTGATGACCATCTTGCGGGCGCGCCACACCACCACCCGCAGCTCCACGTCGATGACGGGCGGCGGCGCGATTTTCATCGGCCTCGGGACGTTCTCGTCAGCCTCGTACATCTCCACCCAGAGCTCCAGGCTGCCTTGGCTGCCCGTCGCCTCGGTGTTCAGCAGCGTTCGCAGCTCCAGCGGCGGGGTTTCGCCGAATTGGTTTTTCCACATCGGCGAGAACCACCTGTCCTCGAGGTCCACGGTGTTGACCCCGATGACGTCGTCGCCACCGTTTTTATCCCAGTCGTAGAGCTTAAACTGCAGCTGCGAGGACCCCGGGAGCTCGGTGGTGAACTGGAACATCTTGTAGAACCAAGGCGCGAGCGTCTCCTTGACGTGGTCGCGCCTGTTGCCGAAGCGCTTGCCGGTGCCGAGTAAGTCCACCTTCATGTACGGGTCGCACAGACCCGACGGGTCCAGCGGCCGAATGTTCTTGCCCCGGACCACAAAGGCTCGGACGATGACGGACTGCGGTAAGAGCGCCTTGCTGCCGCCGCCGATCAGGCGTTGGAGCTTCTTGAAATCCGCGAGGGGCATCGTCGCGGCGTCGTCCTCGCACTTGTACGCGGCATTCTTGCGTTCGAGTTCCGCCTCCTCCTCCTTCTTCTTCTTGTTACCAAACGGGTTGAAACCGCCCTTCTCCAGAAGCTTCTCCGCCGGTTCCTCCTCGTGTTCGCTGAGGGGCACGACGCGGCACACAAACTTAACCTTACCCCCCTCCACGAGCTCGCTGGTGTTATCCGCGAAGCCCTTGCTCCGCATGATGGGCACGGTGATGAACGGGAGGGGTCGCATGTAGTCCTCCAGGTCGCCGTCGGTGACCATCTTGCGCCCGTCCATAAACTCGGGGACGGTTCCGCTGCCGTCGTCAAACTCCTCCATGTCCACGTCGGATTCCTCGGACTCCTCTTCGCTCCCGCTGCCGTCCACGTCGGACCCACTGCCGTCCTTCTTCTCCTCGTCGTCATCGGGTTCGTCCTCGCTTCCGTCGGTGGTCTCGCCGGCGGTCTCATCGCCGGACATCGCCGTCTTGCCGGCGTCGGAGACGTGGTCGGCTAAACCTTCGTCGCCCTCGTCACCCTCGGGGATCATGTCGAAGACGCTGAGCGCCTTCTTACGCTTACCCGTCGACTTGCCCGACTTGTTCGAACGACGGGACCGTCCCGATCGTCCCGACCGTCCCGACCTGCCGGACCGCCCGGATCTGGCCGATCCGTCGCCCTTGGAGAAGACGCTTCCGGCTTTGGACAGCCCGGACGCGACGGACGCGGGGAGATACTTGGAGTATTCGCTCCCTTGTCTGTCCCCGTCCTCGGACTCGCCTCTGCGCCCCGACCGCCCGCCGCTTCGTTTGCTTCCGCCTCGTTTGCTCCCCTTGCCCGACCGCCTGGACGATCGTTCGGATTTGGCGGATCCGACGATGGACGCCCTGGCGGATCGAGCCAGCGAGAGGAAGCTGCTGCCGGCTTGCGAGAACCACGACTTGTGTTCCTCCTCGTCGGAGAATTCATCCTCGGTGGCCGTGTCCGAGGACGAGTCGGACGCGATCGAGGTGGCGTTGGATGACCCGATCCATTCCTCAGAGTCGGTCGATTCCATCCCCTTGGTCTCGAGCTCCCGAAGCTCCTCCGGGGTCATCGGCTTGGGCTTCACGGCGCGGAGCTTCTTCTGCTTCTTACCCCCCTCGTCCTCCTCGTCCTCGTCGCGAATCAGTATTTTGTGCTGGCCGGTGCCCACGAGCCGGCGGATCGGCCGTGAGTCGTAGACGCGGATGGACAACGAGAGCTCAATCTTCGTCATCCGGTGCACGCGCCCGCGGAGGCGAAGGATCTGCCCGTTGAAGTTGGCGTTCGGGCCGTTGGGGTTGGAGCTGTACTCGCTCTGCGCGACGGTGAACGGAGCGCCTGGGAACAGAGGCAACGCGCCCGACAGCTCAACCTCGACGCACGGCGCTCCGATTGGTACCCCTTTGTACGCGTCCATACCCCGGACGCCCAACAGCATCACCTGCACCTCCACCGGGTTGCTCCCGAAAAAGTCACCGAGCGATCGGACGACTTTGGGGTAGTACCCCTTGGCCAGTTCGCTCGCCTTGACCTTCGGCGGGTCCAACCCGCAGTACCGAAATATACCCTCCTTGGGAATGTCCTTCAGGGTGTAGTGCAGTAAGATCTGCCCGCCCGGTCTGACGTCCACGCCCCCAGCGCGAGCTGGGTTCAGCTGGAACATGCTGTACCACTCGGGTTCCGAGATGCCGACGCGGTACTTGGACAAATCGGCGAAATCGTCGGGGACGTCGTCGATGCCAGCCTCGGTCCACTGCGACGCCGACGACGCCAACGTGGACAAAGGCGCCGCCTCTTCGACCTCGTTACCGAACTTGTCCAGCTTCTTCGGCCGCGCGTTTGGGTGTATGAGGGGCATGGAGCAGACGGAGAGCGCGTCGTTGTCGCTGCCGAGCATGCCCTCGTCGTGGTCAAAGACGATGACGGTCATCTTCGGCACCGCCCACCACGCGATACCCTCGAACCCGCCTTGCGGTAGCCGGTTAGCGCCCGGGTGTATACCCCGCGCGTTAGCCTGCGCTAAGGACATGTGCCCGCCTCCTCGCTCGAGGTCTAATTCGTCGTCGGTGGCGTCCTCGTCGCTCGAGTCCTCCTCGACGCCCATCCTCGCCTGCTTTTTACTCTGTTTCTTAGCCCTCGGCGCGGGTACCGTCGGGAGGTCAACCTCCATGAGCATCTCGCGGAACCACGCCGGGTTCGTGGTCGCCTTGCACACCTGCGTCTCCGCCTTGCTCCGACCGCATCGAATCACCGCGAACGGGTCCGACGCACCCTGCGCGTCACCCGCGGGCAGGTTCTTCGCCTGGTACACCTGCGCCTGGAGCATGTACTTGACCGTGCGTAACGAGTCGATCTTGCACGTCTCCTCGCCCATGCGGTCCTGCCGAGCCTCCATGCGCTTCTCGATCTTGGCCGCGCGGAAGTCCCGGCCTTCCTCCCCGGGCTCCTTCTCGACGTCGTCGTTGTCGGAGTCCTCGTCCTCCTGCGCCGCGAGTTCCTCGGGGCTCAACGACTTAGCCTCCAGCTTAGTCGCGGTGGATCCGCAGAGGTTTATGCGGAGGAGCACCTGGCCAACCGGCTTGACGTGCTCGGCTCTGCGCGACTCGCCCCGCTTGTGGTCGCCGATGGCGTCCGCGTGGAGCTGAAACCACCCTTGGATTTTCCAGTCCGACTCCGACGGCGGCGGGTTATGCGGCCCGCCCTCCGACTCCTCGTTCACGGGCATCAACCGCGAACACGGAACGCGGCAGTAGCCGATTCGCTTCCCTCCGACGCTGACGTCGATGAAGAGGTCGGGCGCGCCTTGCCCCGACAGCGGACCCTCGAACGGCGTCGGGAGCTTGACCCGCATCGGGGTCAGCCGGTAGTTGAAGTTGGCGTAGCACTCCTTTCCGAGAACCTTACCTTCCGACCGAAGCGTCTTGCTCGGGGACTTGAGGCTGTTCAAACCCATGTTGAAGCTCACCGTCGCCCTCGAGCCCACGTGCCTCGACTGGTTCAGCTCCAGCGAGTACACCTCGGCGTGGAAAAACACCGGCCACTCCTTACCAAGGTTATCGAGCACGCTCGGGATCTTCTTCTTGGGCCGGATCGTCCCTTTGTTCCAATCCGTCTCCTCGATCAGCTTCATGGACATCAAAACGCGGCCCCTGTACGCGCTGCCCTCGATGTACCCGGCGTTCATGCGCTTCGCCAGCTTGCTCATCTTTCGAAACCACGCCAGTTCCATCTCACGCGGACCGCCGTAGAAGGAGTACCACCTCGGTTGTTGGAACTCTTCTTGGTTCACGATGAGATCCCTGAAACTCACCGTCTTGCTCGCGATGTGGTCATCCGCGCTGCCGATGTCGTAATCCATCAGCGACATCTTCAGCGGCGGTAGGCTCGCCAGTCCCCCTTTACCGGGCGGAACTACGAGCCTCATGAGCACCTCCTGGTCCCAGTCCGGTGACCTACTCGCCCTGCTTCTGGACCGAACCGGCTTGGCGGATCCGCACTGCAGCTTGAGGTAGGCGTCGACACCCGCTCTGCCGAACCTGTCCATCCGCGGCAGATCACGTCCGCTGTACAGCTGCGCTTTCAACAGGTACGTCTTGGGCTTGACGTTGTCAGCGGCTGGGGGCACGCCGAGTGAGAGCGCGGCGTCGTCATCCTCGCCGTCGCCGTGGATCGCCGGCTCGTCACCCGCGCGCAGCACCGACACGCACACGCAAACCTGCCCTTGCGACCCTTGCCTGCGTTGCGATTGGTCGGTTAGCGTGAGCCACTCTTGCCACAGCTCGTGTCCCTCTTCCTGGTACACCGCCGCGAGGTTGAGGTCGCACGTGCCGATGACCCGATCGCCGCCGATGCGGGACTTGTCGGCGGCGGTGATTGTGATGGTGCACGCCTCCAGTTCGCCCTCCGCGACGTCTACTCCGTCGAAGTAAAACTGCTGATTCCAGAGCGGCGTCGCCGTCTCTTTCTCCACCGCGGTCTTGCGTTTCTCCGTCTTGAACCCGTCGCGGTTCAGTCTCACCTTGGTGATGGCGTTGGGTAACCGGTCGGCGGACTCCACGTTCGTCTTCCATGAGAAGGAGACTAAGGACTGGTACAGCGAGAAGGAGTTGATGGCGCTGAAGTCTTTCCCTTCGATGACGCGGACGCGGACCTGGTAGACGCCCGCGGGGGAGACGACGGGCTCCTCGCCGAGGCCCAGCTCCCCGGCGTCGATCTTGTCATCGGCATGGAACAGGCCGAACATCGTGCGCTACGTCCTCGATGTGCCGTCGGTGTGTCCGAGTGCGCGCGGCCTATCCGATGCGATGCGCGGCACTCGGCGTTTATTTTTCTCGAGCGGGCCCGCGTCCCCTCTCCGGGCGTCCCCTCTGCGCCCTATCCGTCGCTCGCGGTCCTGGAAGAGCGCGCCGACGATCTATTCACGGGTCGTACGGGGCGTTAGGGCGTTTCAATCCACGCCGCACACGCTCGCCGTCGCCCACTGTGGCTGTCAGGAATGCGCCGACGCCAGGATGTAACCGCAAATCCGGCCAGAAAATGCAACCGACCAAAACTTTTTTTTAACCAAACGACACTCGAGCCAAACGACACTCGCGCCACTTCAAGCCGCGCCGAGGGTCCCTGAAGACGCTCGCACGACCCATCGGGAGGACTCGCGCCCTCGACCGAACCCATCGAGCTCACACGTGAACGGCGACGGGCACGAGGATCGATAGACACGCCGCACGAGGGGTAGACGTGACGCGGGACGCGGTACGTCGATAAAATGGGGCTCTTCAACAACTGGTTCAAGAGCCGGGAGGACAAGCTGCTGGACCAGATCTTCAACCTTAAGTTCACGGCGAAGCAGCTGGCGAGGACGGCGGCGAAGTGCGAGAAGGAGGAGAAGCAGCTCAAGGCCAAGGTACGTTCCCGACAATCACGAGTGCCCCGCGCTAGATTTCAATTCCAGCCTGGCGCAAAGAAAAGACGGGTGCCCTCTCGACGCAAGGTGAACAACACGCTGACCACTCCGCTGACTCCATCAACGCAGGTGAAGACGGCGATCCAAAAAGGTAACATCGAGGGCGCGAAGATCCACGCCACGGACTCCATCCGCAAGAAGAACGAGAACCTCAACATGCTACGGCTCGCCTCCCGCCTCGACGGCGTCGTGTCCAGGCTCGAGACCCAACACAAGATGAACATGGTCAACAAAAACATGAGCACCATCGTCAAATCCCTGGAGGCGTCGCTGAAAGACAACAACCTCGAGAAGGTGAGCGAGAACATGGACACGTTCGAGAGGCAGTTCGAGAACCTCGACGTACAAACCGAGTTCGTCGAGCAGGCCATGGGCAACACCACGGCGGCCACCACGCCGCCCGAAGACGTCGCCCGGCTCATGCAGGAAGTGGCCGATGAAAACGGGCTGGAGTTCGCGTCGTCGATGCCCGAGGCGAACCAAGAGGCGCTCCCGGAGGCTCCGGTGGCGCAGAAGGAAGGGGACGAGCTGTCCAACCGACTCGCCGCCCTTCGTGCCAGGTGATCGATCGACATAGGGTTTATTCCATCCAAATACTGTAGTGTTACGCCGGCGTCGACCGAGAGTGATGAGACCTCGCTTTGTGATTAAAAAATACCCACCTTGAATCGAGCCTTAAATCTTCGCCTCCTTCGTCGCCTTGGCTCCCCCGAACGCGTTCGAATAAGGGAAAGCGCCCGCGAACTTAGCCTCGAGCGCGTCGGCACCGGCGCCGACCCTGCGCAGCGCCGCCACCGCCGCCACCGCGTCGTCGATCCCTCCCGACGCCGCG
>Ga0209425_10007601_pt1 | contig 10153 bp, 14 predicted proteins | sample COG_05_FD_184749 | JGI IMG/M metagenome (GOLD analysis project Ga0209425, IMG submission 184749) | Pelagic Microbial community sample from North Sea - COGITO 998_met_05 (SPAdes) (version 2) | ecosystem: Environmental > Aquatic > Marine > Neritic zone/Coastal water | place: Helgoland, sampling... | reverse complement strand
CAGCTTCTGATGCCTTTTTTCCATTTGTGGATGGAATAGAAAAACTGGTTCAGTCTGGAGTTACTGCAGTTATACAGCCTTCTGGCTCAATTAGAGATAAAGAGATAATTAAATTTGCTAATCAAACTGACACTGTTTTATTATTTTCTAAGACAAGGCATTTTAGACACTAAATACTTGATCAATTTTTGCTGCTAAAATAAAATCGTTTTCGGATAAACCTTCTATAGAATGAGTCGTAATTATAATTTTTGCATACCCCCACCCAAAAGAAATATCTGGGTGATGATTTTCATTTTCTGAAATTTCTCCAACTTTGTTGATAAAATTTTGACTTTCTAAAAAATTTTTAAATTCGAATTTTTTTTCTAAAAAAAATATTTTTTTTTTATCTTCTTTTACATTCCATCCATCAACTTTTTTTTGATATTTGTGTATTTCACTTATATCAAAAGGCAAAATACCGCCCTCGCAAGGAACACATTTTTTATTAGAAAGATCACTCATTTTTTATATGCCTATAAACTATTGGAGCGGGTCAAGGGAATCGAACCCTCTACCTAATCGTTGGCAACGATTCGCTCTACCAATGAGCTAGACCCGCTTATAAAACGCATTATAAATAGATGGTTTTTTTAAAGCAAGCAATAATAAAATATTAGGTTAGTATATAGACTTTAAAAATTTGCTAAAAGATAGAATGAAAAAAGAAAATTTACCAAAAATAATATCCATTTTCCCTCTAAGTAATTTTATAATTTTTCCACACACTTCAGTTCCTCTAAATATATTTGAACCTAGATATATTGAAATGATAAATGACAGTCTTAATACAGATAAGCTCTTAGGATTGATTCAGCCTAAAAACAGTTTAGACAGCTCAATCCCAGATCTACATAAAGTTGGGTGTCTTGGACAAATTAAAAATTTTAAAAATAATTCTGATGGAACATATTTAATCGAAATAAAAGGATTAAGCAGATTTGAAATGATGAGAGAAATTAAAAACAATAAGCCCTATAGACAATGTGAGATTAGTTTTGATAATTTTCAAGATGACTTAAATCCTAAGAAAAAAAACTTAGAATTTTCTGACTTAGAATTAATTTTTAAGGATTTAAAAACATTATTTGAAAAGAAAGGATACATGATAAATTGGAAATCGTTAGAAAAACAAGATTTAAATGAAACTATCAATGCTTTGTCTATGGCATCTCCTTTTTCTCTTGAAGAAAAACAAATTTTATTAGAAAGTAAAAATTTAGAAATTAGGAAAAATAATATTTCACAAATTTTAAATACATATAACTACGATGATTTTGAAAATACAACTATTCAATAAAGATTAAATATTTAGTCCATTATCAGCAAGTTTAATAAATGTATTATTTAAGTTTTTATTTTTTCCAATGTATCTTAAAATCTTATTTAAGTTTTTATTATTATTTTTTTTATCAAAATTAAAAAATTCATAAATAAAATCAATTCCGCTAGAAAAAATGAAATTTGAGTGTTTTGTTTTTTTTTCAAATTCTTCAAAAATAAAAGGATCTAGCTGCATTCCCAAATCAATTCTATTTTGTATAATTTTAGAAAGAACCTTTATATCTCTAATTGTAATATTAAATCCTTGTCCTGCTAAAGGATGTACTTTATGTAACAAATCTCCAAATGCTAAAATATTTTTATAATAATAGTTTCTTAAAATTGAAGATTGCAATTTAAATTTATTTAATTTCATAAACTTTTTTATTTTATATTTATTATTATTATCTTTTATTAAGTTAATAATTTCATTATCAGTATATTTTTTATTTTTAACTTCCAACGAACACACGATCGATGTTTCTGAGTTAGAAATTGGTAAATATGCTACGGGACCCAACTTCGTAAAAACTTGTGTTGCTGTATTATTAATTAATTTTTTATGTTTTAAAATTGTTGTGAATGCAATATTACCATAATCTTTATTAATTTTTTTTGAAAAAAATTTTTTTGATAAAATATTATTTGTGTCACAATTTATTATCAAATCGTATTTTTCGTCTTTTAGTAATTTTTTATAAACGTTATTATTTTTAATTTTAATCCTTTTGAAAAATTTACTATCTATTAATTGTTTATTTAATTTTTTGTAAAATTCGTCATTCTTTATCATAAAGAATAATTTATTATTATTATTTTCAAAATTTAATATTTTATTGCTTTTTAGTTTTTCAGTATAAATTTCTATTCTTTTGATTTCCCATGCATATTTTTTTGAAAATTGAAAATTTTCCTTTTTTAAAAAACTGATGTTATTTTCAGTTATCCCAATTGTTCTACTTGGTATTAAAGTAATGTTTTTTTTTTGGTGATATATATGAACATTTATTTTTTTCTTTATAAGAATTTTAGCCAAAGATAAACTGGTAAGTCCATCACCTATAATACATACATTCATAATTAATTTTTAATTTTAACAATAAAAATTAGATGATACAAAGTGATTAATTTGATTTATTAATTTATGGAAATAAAAAAAATAGCTTACAATGTACTTAATTTCGGCATTAATAGAGTAATTGAAATTGTAGGGATATGCACTGTTATAACAGGTGTTTTATTATTTACATCTTTGATAAGTTTTTCTCCAGATGATCCAAATTTTATCTTCCCAAACAATTCTGAAATTCAAAATCTTTTAGGTTTTCAGGGTAGTTTTGTTGCAGATCTTTTTTTTCAATCTTTTGGTTTAATTTCTTTATTAATCCCAATTACTTTTATTTTGATTGGAATTATTATCTCCATAAATAAAAATGTGGTTTTATTAATTGAAAGTTTTTTTTATACAATACTTTATTCTTTGTTTGGCTCATTATTTTTTTCCATTTTTTATCCGAACGCATTTAAACTTTACATAAATGGTAATGGTGGGTTTGTAGGTATTTATTTAAAAAAAAGTTTTTTTAATTCTTTAATTAATATTCAGCCCCAAGTATTTTATTATATTTTAATTATAATTATATTATCTTTATTTTTGATTAGCATAAAATTTAAATTGAGTTTTATTATTAGTTTAATTAAAAAAATTTCTGAAAATTTTTTAAAAGAAAAATCGAAAAATTATACTAAAGAGAATGAAATAATTGATCAATTTATCCCTCAAGAGGAAATTAAAAATCTTATACAAGAAGATTTACCTTTTATAAAAAATGACTCTAAAAATATTTATAAAAAAACGATATTTAATTTACCCTCAATTGATTTATTAAAAATTCCTTCAAAAAATGAAAAAGAGCAGTTAAAAAATGAAGATTATATAGATAGTGATTTCTTAGAAAAAATACTTTTGGATTTTGGTGTCAATGGTAAAATTAAAAAAGTTAGTCATGGTCCTGTTGTTACTTTAAACGAATTTGAACCAGCTGCTGGTGTGAAAGTTTCAAAAATTATTAATCTTTCTGATGATATTGCTAGAAACACTAGTTCAGAGTCTGCAAGAATTGCTACTATACCAGGAAGAAACACCGTTGGTATTGAACTACCAAATTCATCTAGAGAAAATGTCTATTTGAGTGAAATAATTTCAAACAAAGATTTTATTAAAAAAGATATTAGATTACCTATAGCCTTGGGTAAAAACATTTCAGGTGTTCCTGTTGTAAGTGATTTAGCTTCGATGCCACATCTATTAATTGCCGGCACTACGGGTTCAGGTAAATCTGTTTGCATTAATACTATTATTCTTTCATTGCTCTATAGACATACCCCAGACAGATGTAAATTTATTTTGATAGACCCAAAAATGTTAGAATTATCTACTTATGAAGGTATTCCTCACTTATTATGTCCAGTCATAACGGAAGCAAAAAAAGCAGCATCTGTATTAGGGTGGGTCGTGAAAGAAATGGAAAGCAGATATAGACTTATGACAAAGGTCGGGGTTAAAAATATTGATGGATATAATGCGAAACACACTCTTTGCATGCCCTATATTGTTGTTGTTGTTGATGAAATGTCCGATTTAATGCTCGTAGCTGGAAAAGAAATTGAAAATTATATTCAAAAATTATCTCAAATGGCAAGAGCTGCAGGTATCCATATTATTATGGCTACCCAAAGACCAAGTGTGGATGTAATTACTGGAACTATTAAAGCAAACTTTCCAACACGGATATCCTTTCAAGTAACATCTAAAATAGATAGCCGAACAATATTAGGAGAACAAGGTGCTGAACAACTTTTGGGTAAAGGGGATATGCTATATATGTCTTCAGCCAATAGAATAGTTAGAACTCATGCTCCATTTGTTTCTGAAAATGAAATAGATAAAGTTAATAATTATTTAAGGAAACAAGCAGAGCCAAATTATATAGATGAAATTTTAAGTTTTGTAGATGAAAAAGAAACTCAGCAAAATCCTAGTGATACAAATGATAAAGACGATCTATATCAGTCAGCTCTTGATATTATTAAAACTGAGGGTAAAGCATCAACTTCATTTTTACAAAGAAAATTACAGATTGGATATAACAGAGCTGCAAGAATTATTGATATGATGGAGGAAGAAGGTATTGTAAGCAAGGCGAACCATGTCGGCAAAAGAGAGCTTTTGTAATGTATAAGATTTTATTAATATTTTTTTTATTAAATTTATATAATGCAGCTTTTTCTTCTCCAAAAGAAAAGATTATTTCTAGAATGGAACTTATTAATAATATGAGTTTTAATTTTGTACAAACAATTGGAGACAAAAGAGAAATTGGAAAATGTACTATCAAATATCCTAAAAAATTATATTGTGAATATGATAATATAAAAAAAAAAATTATTGTATCAAATGGAAAATCTTTAGTTGTTAATAATAGAACAAATGGTAGCTATTATGTTTATCCACTTAAAAAAACTGCACTTGAATTTTTATTAGATAAAGATTTCTTAATATCAAAAATATTTAGTTTAAAACCCATATTAATTGAAGATAAGTATTTAAACTTCAAAATTTTTGAAAACGATATTGAAATCAATATTTTTTTTGATCAAAAAAATTTTGATTTAATTGGATGGCAAACCGAAGATGTTTATCAAAATCTAATTATAACTTTTATTTCATCTGTTAAAATAAATCAAAAAATTAATGAAAAAAATTTCATTTTGCCAGAAAATAAATGGTAATCTTATTTTATTTGAAAATTTTTTTTATTAAAAACTATTTGTTTATAATTTCTGACTTAAATATTTTCATCCCTCTAGATATATAATTATTTAAAGCATTTTTATGATCTAAAGAGCAAGTATGAACAATAACTCTTGTACAGCCAATTTTGAAAGAGAGTTTAATTGCTTCACTAAGCAAATAGCCACCTAATTTTTTTCCAAAATATTCTTCTAAAATTCCAAAATAAGCAATTTCAACTTCTTTAATTTCTTTATTAATTATTAATTCGAAATAGCCTGCCATTTTTTCTCTGTCTTTTAGAATATAAGTAAATAATTTTTTATTATTGATATAATTTATCCAATTTAAATCTGACCAAACGAGCCTATCGTTCCATTGGTATTTTTTTCCTATATTTTTGTAAAAAAATTTATTCAATTGGAAATCTTTTGGACTAGTAAGATTTACAGAATAACTATCTGAAGGTTTTTTTACCTCTACAAGATTTTCTAAGGTCTTTATTTCTAGAAATTTACGATAAACTTTTTCTTTCACTCAACCATTTTCCCAACAGTTTCACCTCCAAATAAATGAAAATGTAAATGTGGAACTTCTTGTCCTCCATCTTCACCAAGGTTTGATAAAACTCTATAGCCATTGCCTTTATCAGTTGATATTCCTAATATTTTTGCAACATGGCTGATAGCTTTGCTTAATGCTACTATTTCTTCATCTGATGCTCTTTGATTTAAATCATCTAAATCAATATATTTTCCTTTTGGAATAACTAACGCATGAATTTTTTTTTGTGGATTTATATCATAAAAAGATAACACATATTTATTTTCAAATATCTTTTTACAAGGAATTTCCTTACTTAAAATTTTTGAAAAAATATTATTATTATTGTAATTCATCATCTGTTATCTTTTTCGCTTAATCCTGATTGTTTGGTTCTTTTTTTTAATTCACTAACAACATCTTCAAATTTAATATTAGCGGCTTCTAAGGTCACCAAAAAGTGATAAATTAAATCTGCAGCTTCATGTACCTGATTTTTATCTTTATTAATTGCTTCTACAAGCTCATCAAATTCTTCTTGCATTTTACTAACACAATTTCCTAAACCACTATTTATCAAAAATGAAGTGTAAGAAGTTTTAATATTCTTTTTTTTATTAACTCTTATAGTTTTTACAAGTTCATCAATCATTTATTTTATTCTACTATAAACTTATCTTAAAATTGATCATTTTTATTCAATAAATAAATTTTTTTTTTTATATATCTTATGAAAAATTTAGTTATTTTTCTTTCGTTGTCAGATAATTGTATATTGGGATTTAAGGGTTTTTGTTTTACACTTTTGTTTTCAAACTTAATAAAATCATCGAAATTATATTTAAACATTTTTAGGTCTTCTTTATACATTTCAGATACTAATTCTATATTTTCTTTATCATTATAAAAATCTAAATAATGAGCATTTGATGAAAAATTACCAGAATCTGAAAAATTTTTTTTTAAAAATTCTATACTTGTTAAGTTTTCTAGTTTTGCCAAATCCTCAGAAAAATTTTCAAACTTTCCTATAAAGTTCATGTCTTCAGCTAAAAAAAAGTTGCGCATGGGCATCCAATGAGTATGAGGGTTTTTTTTAATTAATCTTATAAAATTTTTGAAAGAACTATCTTTATATATAACTAAGAAGTCTCTTAAATCCTTTCTATATTTCATAACTTCACAATACGCACTCGCAATTCTTGAATATGGATTTCTAATAAAGCAAAATTTAAAAAAATTTTTAACTTCATTTGGATAGATTTTTTTTATATTATCTAAAGTTAAATGCTGTAAACCATCCGATTGGTATTTGTTTCTATATTTATCAACAAATCCTTGTAATAGATGTTTTTCATCGTTCATTTCAAAAGTAAAATCTTCATTAAATTCACTTCTCCAAAGGTTTTTTTCTACAAAGGTCCCCCCAGTTCTTGGTATATGAACAAATATTATTTTTTTTTTGAAAAAAATCATTTAGCTAAAATTTATTTCTAACTGGAATCCCTTTTGAATCCAGATAATCTTTGGCTTCTTTTATCGAGTATTTACCATAATGAAATATTGATGCAGCTAAAACTGCACTAGCTTTTCCAAATTTAATACCATCAACTAAATGATCCAAATTACCCACTCCTCCTGATGCTATTACAGGAATATTCACTTCTGATGATATTTGGGACATTAATGCAATGTCATATCCTATTTGTGTTCCGTCTCTATCCATAGAAGTTACTAGTAGTTCTCCTGCTCCACTATCTTCCATTTTTTTAGCAAATTCTATAGCATCAATTCCACTGTTATTTCTTCCCCCATGAGTAAAAACTTTCCAATTATCATTATTTTTTTTTGCATCTATTGCAACAACAATACACTGGGATCCAAATTTTTTTGAACTTTCTACAATGACTTCTGAGTTTTGAACAGCGGCTGTATTTATTGAAACTTTATCAGCTCCACAATTTAATAATTTATTTATATCTTTTACACTTCTTACTCCGCCTCCTACTATTAAAGGCACGAAGCATTTCTTAGAAGTTTTCTTAACAACTTCATAAATAGTATTTCTATTTTCATTAGAAGCCGTAATGTCTAAAAAACAGATCTCATCAGCACCACCATCACTATAAATTTTAGCTTGTTCAACTGGATCACCGGCATCTTTTAAATCAACAAAGTTTATTCCTTTTACGACACGACCATTTTTGACATCTAAACAAGGTATAATTCTATTTTTAAGCATTTATTTCTTTCGCTAATTCTTCTAGCTTAATATCTCCATCGTATATGGCCTTACCTACTATTATACCTTCAATATTTTTATTCAAACCTTTTGCTTTTTTGATATCGTCAATTGATGAAACTCCACCAGATATAATTACAGGACAATTAGAGACATTTGCAATTTTAACCGTTTCTTCAAAATTTGGACTTTGTTTCATTCCATCACGATCAATATCTGTATAAATTAACCTGCTTACACCAAAATCATTAACTTCGTTTAGATAATCCAAAGTCAATTGATTTGAATTTTCTTTCCAGCCAGAGACTGAAAGATGCCCATCTTTAGCATCTAATCCTAAAGCAATTTTATTGGAAAAATTTTGACACGCTTTTTTTAAAAAATTTTTATCTTTTATAGCGGCACTTCCTAAAATAACTTTTTCTACACCTTCATCAATATATTTTTTAATACTATCTATAGTTCTAATCCCTCCACCTACTTCAATTTTTAAATCAAATTTATTTATTATTTCTTTTATGATATCTAAATTTACCGTCTCTCCAGTCAATGCCCCATCTAAATCAACAATATGTATATTTTTAAAACCACAATCTTTATATTTACCTGCTTGATCAACTGGCGACATTTTATATTCCGTTTTGTTATCAAAATCACCTTTAACCAATCTTATACATTTTTTATCTTTAATATCTATTGCAGGCAATATTTTCATATTGAATATTGTTTATAAATTTCTTCTCGTTGAGTTTTATTCATTGTTTTTGTATTTTCTATAAACTCATTTCTCAAATCTCTTGATTCAAAAATATAAAAACAAACAGTATCCTTGCTATGATATATGGCTTTTAATTCATCATCAATTTCGTTTAACTCTTTTGGAATATCAGCTTTTATACAAATCATCTTATAAATTCATAAAATTATTAATTATTTGAAGTCCCAATTTATCACTTTTTTCAGGGTGAAACTGAGTTCCAAATATATTTTCTTTTTCGATCGCACAAACAATATTTGATGAATAGTCTGTTGTTGCAGAAATTACTTTTTTATCTTCTGGAATAAATTCATAGCTATGTACGAAATACATGTGGCTATTATTTTTTATATTTTTAAAAATTTTACTATCTTTAACAATATTTATGTGATTCCAGCCAATGTGTGGAAGTTTATATTTTTTGTTTTGGTTATCAATTCTTGATACTTTTCCAGAAATCCACCCCAAACCTTTTGTTTCAGACTGTTCATATCCAATATCTGCAAACATTTGTAAACCAACACAAATTCCAAGTAGTGGTTTCTTATTATTCATTGCAAATTCGTTTAAAGTGTCGACCAGACCACTTATACCTTTTAAAGCATCAATGCAGCTCTTAAACGATCCTTGGCCCGGCAACACAACCTTGTCACTTGATTTAATTTTATTTAAATTTGAAGTTACTTCGATACTAACCTTGTCTTTAGCAACTTCCTTGAAGGAATTTATTACAGAACTGATATTTCCAGAGTTATAGTCAACAATCGTGACATTCATCAATTTTATAATGAGCCTTTAGTTGATGGAATACTTTTTTTATTTCTGGGATCAATTTCCAATGCTGTCCTTAATGATCTTGCTAAAGCTTTAAAACAAGACTCAATTATATGATGGCTATTATCTCCGTAAATATTTTCCATGTGTAATGTTATTCCTGCTGACTGAGAAAATGCTTGAAACCACTCTTTAAAAAGCTCTGTATCCATCTCTCCAAGTTTTTCTACTTTTAATTTAACTTTCCATATCAAGTAAGGTCTATTTGAAACATCTATTGCTACTCTTGTTAATGTTTCATCCATTGGAATCATTGCATGCGCATACCTTCTAATTCCTGCATAATTTTTTAACGCTTTCTTTAAAGCCTCACCTATTGCTATACCTGTGTCTTCTGTGGTGTGGTGGAGATCTATATGAGTATCTCCTTTTGCTTTTAAATTTATATCTATTAATGAATGTTTGGATAGCTGTTCCAACATATGGTCTAAAAAACCTATGCCAGTATCAATTTTATATTTACCTTTTCCATCAATATTTAACTCAACACTGATGCTTGTTTCTTTTGTTTTTCGAGAATTTTTTCCTTTTCTAGTCATAATTAATTATAGGTATATAGAGATTAGTTAATTATATCAATATTAGTAATCAAGCACTTGAACTATAAAAATTAATATCC
>Ga0209425_10007592_pt1 | contig 10162 bp, 9 predicted proteins | sample COG_05_FD_184749 | JGI IMG/M metagenome (GOLD analysis project Ga0209425, IMG submission 184749) | Pelagic Microbial community sample from North Sea - COGITO 998_met_05 (SPAdes) (version 2) | ecosystem: Environmental > Aquatic > Marine > Neritic zone/Coastal water | place: Helgoland, sampling... | reverse complement strand
TTCCATATCTTAAGACAAAGTACCATCGGCGCTGAAGGACTTAACTTCCGAGTTCGGGATGGGATCGGGTGTGGCCCCTTCGCAATAATTACCAGGCACAAACTTATAATGTTTTTAAATTAACATGTAAATAGTTAGTTATTGGCTAATTATCTATCTTTGGTGGGCGTGACAAGAATTGAACTTGTGACCTCTTCGATGTCAACGAAGCATTCTACCACTGAACTACACGCCCATTAAAAATTGTTAAACAAATTATTTTTTTCAATATTTACTATATTTTAATTTAAATCTACAAATTTTGCTGCAAATAAGGGATTTATTAATATCAATATTCTTCTAATAACATTTTTAATTGTATGATAAATATTTTTAAAAAAATTATACTTTTCTTTATAAGAAAATAAAATTCTATAATAAGCTTTGATTAAATTGAGAGTTGTTACATTATTTTCTAGCCGGTAGCCGTGTTTTTTCATTGAATAAAATAAAAGCATTTCTATATCTAGGACTTGTTCATCGTTTAATTTACTTTTCCATCTTTTTGTAACATTTTTTAAGTTATAAAAGTTTTTAGGCAATGGTTTTGTTTGTTCGTTTTTTCCTAGATATGAGCTATCTCCGTGCCATACTTTTCCAAAATAAGTAGGTTTGGTTAGTTCTTTAGAGTATTTAATATTCAGCCATTTGCTAAGTTTCTTCATCTCTTTTCTTAATTTTAAGATACCCTGAAATTTTTCATTTTGTAAAATATAAACTTTATTATTTTTATTTTTTTTAAAAAATTGATCAGCTATTAACCAGTTTCCTAAAAGTCGATCAAATGAGTATGTTTTATGTAAATTCCAAAATTTATGCATTCCAAGAGAACCAGCAAAAGTTGGTCTAGGGTCTCTAATAACTAAAATATACTTAGTTTTAAAATATTTGTTATATGAAGGACAATGATTTGTTCTATCTTCTTGAGTAAATATGTACTTCTTATTTAAAATTTTAATCCTATAAATTTTTGATAAACCATAATGAATTCCTAAAAACAATTTTTTTTCAAAATTATTTGCATTTGAGTATTTAATAAATTTTTCAAAAAATAATTTAAATTGTTTTTTTTGTGAGTTATTTTGAAAAAAATTATAACTTGCTAGACAAGATTTGTGTAAAAAATTATTTATAACAATTCCACTTAATTTTTTAATGCTAATATTACTATTAATCTCGATACCTTTTTTTTTTGCTATTTTTAATTTTCTAAAGAATGACAAAGGGGGGAATCTAATTATTTGTTTATTGTTATCAAATAAATTACCAACATAATCGATGCCAACATGGCCGTAGCAACTTAATACAACTAGATCGATCTTATCTAATTTCTCAATTTCATCTAAAAAAATTTCTCTTTTCACGTTTATATTAACCTCTTTCTCTTTTTTGAAAATTTATTAGTGATAGTATTTTTTTTCAAGTTGATATTCTAGTAATCATGCTTCTTCAATTATTAAAATTTTATTTTTAGCCATGGGGCTTTTTTTTCTTTGATTAATTTAATTAGTAAATTTTTATCTCTCATAGTATCCATGCACTGCCAAAATCCATAATGTTTATAAGCCATTAAGTTTTTTGATCTTGTAAGTTTTTGAAACGGTTCTCTTTCAAGCATTTCATTATCACCGGAGATAAAGTTAAAAATTTTTGAATTAAAAATAAAATAACCTCCATTTATCCAATTATTTTGTAATTGTGGTTTTTCTTTAAATGATTTTACCCTATTACCGATAATTTTTAGTTCGCCAAATCTTGCAGGAGGTTTAACAGAAGTAAGTGTTGCGATCCTTTTATGCTTTAAATGAAACCTAACTATTTTTCTTAAATTTTGATTTGTAAGTCCATCAGCGTATGTAAGTAAAAAGTTTTCATCTTTTTCAAAATATCTTTTTAGCCTTAATAACCTACCGCCTGTTAACGTATTTTTCCCTGTGTAAATACAATTTATATTTTTTCTATTTGAGAAATACTTTTCTAAGATTTTATTTTTATATCCGGTAGCTAATATAAAATCATTAAATCCATGTTTTTTATAAATATTTATTATATGATCAATTATTGGTTTACTGCCAATTTTAACCATTGGCTTTGGAATTAATTTTGTCTCCTCTGCCAAACGTGAACCTAAACCACCACATAAAATTACAACTTTCATATAATATAATTCTTTAATTAATATATTTTTTATTCATTTTTAAGTAGAATATTTTTTTAACTCTATATATCTGATTAACTGACTCTTTAGCATACTAATTGATTTATCATTAGTATATTAATTTATCTATTATAATTATTTTCATTTTTTCTATCCAATAGAACTAGGTAAAATTTTATATCGATTATTAATTAAAATCTTATTAAGTAACAAATTTCTTTTAAAATAAAAAAAAGGAATTGAAAGAAGGTGTTTCCATCTAAAGCCTTTGTAAAATAGATGCTTTATAGTATTACGCCAAATCATGATTTCACACTTCATTGGCAAAAAATTAAAGTAAATATTTTTTTTTGGGTACATTAATTGATAGTTGTATTTCTTGGCGATATCAATTGTCAAATTTTGAAAAAAAATTAAGTCTCTTTTATAAAAATATTTCTCATCAATTTTAATTTTAAAATTTTTATTTATACCTGAAATCCACTTTTTGGTACCCATGTCTCCCCACCACTTAAGCCCATTTTTGGTTGATTTACATAAACAATATTTATATTTAATTTTGAATTTCTTACAAAAATCTATCATAAATTCTTTATTTTCGAGATGAAGTTTTTCAAGCTGTACAATATGCACTTTTTTTTTTTTATTTAATTTGATTAAATTATTTATGCAATTACAAATTTTATCCAGATGATAATATAAATCTTTTGGAAAATAGTGAGCTCCATTTTGAAAAGTTAGCCATGTTCTTAAATTTGAATTAATAGCAGCTAATGGGTGTCTTATGGTATGAAGAATTTCAAACTCTTTTAATCCTGTAATTTTAATAAAAAGTTTAGTCCAAGATAATAAATGAGTGTGAATAAAAAGAATTTTTTTTTCTTTTTTGTCCCCTTTTGCTTTAAAATAAGAAAAGTGTAAATTTTTTATGATTTCTAGTTTATTAAAACTATTTTTTTTTTTTGAAATTTTAATAAATGAGCTAATAAATTTTTTTTTATTAATTTTAAAATGTTTATTTTTACCCTGTCCAAGTTTGTCCCATCTTTCAAACTTTTCATTTCGAGAATCAAAAAATTCAGGAAAAGATTTGATAAAAGTTTTGGCTATTTTAATGTGAGTGTCATAATTTAAAATTGGTTTTAATTTATTGACCCTCAAATATCCGGGAAATTGTAAAATTTCTGGGTGCCCATCTATTAAGCTATGAAAAAAATCTGACCCAGCTCTCCCACCTGCTGCTAAGAGTACTACTTTCATTTTAATTCCAATCATAACCTATAGATTTATCTAGCGGATCTATTCTTACCATTTCATCCTCATTATGAGGCAAGTTAAGACAATTAGCTATAATTGACTCTTCCTTATCTAAACCTTTAAAACCATTCCATATATTGTTAGGAATTGTTACTAAAAAGTATTTTTCTGGAGACATGATTATTTCCTGAATAACTCCTTTTGTTGGACTGTTATTTCTATTATCAAAAAGGACAAATTTTACTTTACCTTTTATGCAAACGTAATTAAGCGTTGTCACTTTGTGTAAGTGCCAAGCTTTAATTTTATTATAAAAAATTGTTGAAAAATAGATTTCTCCAAACTGTTTAAATATTTTACTGTCACTTCTCAACATATGCATAACTTTACCTCTATCATCGGCAATGATTTTTAGCGGAGTAATTGTTACATCATGGATTTTCATTTGAACTTTAAAATTTTATTAATTTCCCTTGCCATATAATAAAAAATAGAAAACCAAGCATTTGGGTAAATTAAATTTTTAATAATATGTTTTTTAATATTTATATACTTATATAGCATGTCAGTTTTATTTAAATATATTTTAATAAAATAGTTAAAAAAATTTCTTAAAGAATAATTTTTTTCGTAAATATACTGAAAAAAATTAAGTCCTTTGCTTCTATAATAATCCAAAGCCTCAGGAATTCTTACTATTTCAACTAGAGGGTATACGCTTACCCATTCCCTTACTCCATATAAATTTACGCTTAAGGGTTTTGAGCAAAAATACGACTTTGAGTTTTTAAAAGCTTCACAAAATATTTTTATATGAAAACAAGTATTTTCAAAGTTCGACCATGAGTTTCTGTCTTTTATTTTTTCATAGTCAATGATATTTAAATTTTTTTCCCACCCAGCTCTCTTAAACACACAAACAAAAACACCAAGAAGATAATCAAATGCAATTTTATGTTTTATTAAGTCAAAAAACATCAATTTTTGGTCAACTTTTAATTTAGATAAAGTTTTCATGTCTTTTGGTAAATGTTTTGTATCAAACGGTTTATCAAATTTTTCTATATATTTAGTATCTAAATGAGAAGAATTTACCCAAAAAAAATCACATTTAGGATTTTTATTTATTAAATTAGTAAGGTTTTCAATTGCATCAGGCACAAGTAAATCATCGTCTCCTAAAAACCATATGAAATCACTTTCGGACATTGATGCTACTTTTAAAAAATTTAATGCAGCACCTAAATTTTCCTTATTTCTTGAAAATTTAATATTTAGTTTTTCTTTATAAGGTTCAATAAGTTTTTCAATATCTTCTTTAGAGTCATTATCTGAAATACAAATTTCGAAATTTTTATTTGTTTGGAGTAAAAGAGAGTTTAAGCAATCTAATAAATTTTTTGGTCTATTGTAAGTAGGAATACAAACTGAAATTAGCATACAAATCTTATTTTAAAAGTTAAATGGCTCAGCAATTTTTTTAAAAACTCTTGATACGTAATCAATATCTTTAAGCTTTAAGTTTGCATGATTAGGCAAATAAATTCCGTATTTATCTACATATTTTGAATTTACTAAATCTTTATTTCTAAAGGATCTCTTTTTAAGAAAAGGCTGCTGGCCCATATTTCCACAAATTAATGGTCTAGTTTGAATTTTTTTTGATTTTAAAAGTTTATATACTTCAAGCCTATTTTTAACAAATGTTGCATATCCAAAGCTAGAAATTAAATCTAAACCACTTTTTTGAGACCAAAAATTTGGTAATTGATTTTTATATCTTTTAAAATTTAAATGTCTAATTTTCGATATCTTATCTATTTTTTTTAATTGCTCAATACCAAGTCTTGCATTCAAATCAGTAGATCTAATATTTAAACCAGAATAATAAAAAGTAAAAAATGATTTAAATTCATCAATTCCATATTTTTTTTCCAATTTTTTTTTATAATTAGTCTCCATGTCTCTTGACCACCCATGTGCTCTTATAGAGGAGGATATATTATAAAATTTATTATCTGAGGATGATACCATTCCGCCTTCGATTGTTGATATATGATGACCAAAATAAAATGAATGTGAAGATGCAAGCCCATAAGATCCAAGGCTTTTGGATTTGAATTTACTTCCCAAACTTTCACAATTATCTTCTATCAATTGAAAATTATATTTACTCTTTAATTTTAGTATTTTACTTATATCGTTAGCATGTCCAAGCACGTTAACAATTACAAGCAATCCTGGATTAAATTTTTTACATAAACGTTCTAAATGCGAGATGTTCATTCCTAAATTATAATTGTCACAATCACAAAGTATAACTTTGTATCCTAATTGTAAAAAAGGACTTACCGTTGTTGCCCAAGAAACTGAAGGTAAAATTGCAATTTTATTTTTAAGAAAATTTCCCTCTAATAAAGTTTGAGCAATTAGTAAATTTGCTGAAGAACCTGAGTTTACGAAAGTTGAATATCTAATTCCAACTTTTTTTGAAAAATTTTTTTCAAATTGTTTTGTAACTTTTGATTGATTTAAATATCTTCTTTTTTTTAAAAAATTTATTAAAATTTCGTAATCTTTATCTTCAATTGTATTATGAGCAAGTTTAATCATTAATTAAAATTTTTTATCAAATTCTTTAATATGTTTAATTACATAATTAAATTGTAGTTTAGTCATATTTGGATAAGTGGGAACTGTTAAAAGCTCTTTCCATATTTTAAGGGAATTTTTTATATTAGATTTATATTTTCTATACAGCGGATGTAAAGGAAGTGGTTTTATATATACTGTTGTGGCGATTTTTTTTGATTTGAGATAGTCTATTAGTTCATCACGTTTTTTACATCTTAAAGTGAACATCCAATATGAAGAGTTGTTAAATTTATATGGAAATGCAGGTGATAAATTTTTACAATTTTTTAAAGATTTTAAGTAATCTTTTATTATTTGAGTTCTTCTAAAGTTAAAATAATTTAATTTTTTTAATTGAATCAGTCCAATTGTAGCCATTAAATCAGTCATATTGTACTTGAATCCCAGTTTCGTAATTGAATAATTCCAATGTTTTGATTTATTTCCTTGTAAACTTTTTTTGTGCCTGACAAGAGGGTCTTGGTCCCAACCGTGATAGCTTAAAGTTTTAAGATCTTTAACAAATTTTTGATGATTAGTTGTAATCATGCCTCCATCACCACCTGAGGTCATTATTTTAATTTCTTGAAAACTAAAACAGCCAAAATCTCCCCAAGTACCAAGTTTTTTTCCCTTATAATTACCACCACAGGTTTGAGCACAATCTTCAATAACTTTTAAATTTTTTTTTTTTGCCCAAGGTACAATTTTTTCCATTTCACAAGGTTGGCCATTAAAATGAACGGTAATAACAGCAACACAATCTTTGGTATATTTCTTTTTGAGATCTTCAACACTCATCACAAGGGTTTTTGGGTCTACGTCGACAAATATCGGCTTAAGCCCACAATATAAAACTGATGCGGCAGAGGCACTAAAAGTCATGGCAGGCACTAGCACCTTTTTATTCTTTTTAAATTTATTTACTGCTAAAGACAAATGAAGGGCTGCAGTGCAAGAATTGACTCCGATTGAATACTTTACATTAAAAAAATTACACCAAGCTTTTTCAAATTTACCTACTTGAGGTCCATAACCAAGCCATGAATTATTAAAAATTTTTTTTATTTCTTTTAATTCAAGATTATTTACAGTTGGAGTCGAAAGTCTTACTTTTAAATTTTTCATAGAATTTTAGATGCTATAACCAAGACTATTTAAATTTTCATTTTGATAATACTTATAATTATATTTATCAATAATATGAAATATTGGAAGAGGAAAAATTAACTTCCCTCCATTTAAAAGAAATTTTTTTTCCTGTTTTATTACTTCTGACCTGAATGACCAAATTAAAACAAAGAGATAATCGGGTTTTATTTTTCTCATTCTTTTTTTTGTAATAATTTTAATATTTGAACCTGGTGTGTAATTGCCAATTTTCTGAATATTTCCATCACAAATATGTTTAATTTTATCTGATTTAATACCACAATGATTTAAAATAATATTTCCTTTAGTTGAGGCACCATAACCTACAACTTTTTTATTATTTTCAAGAAAATTATTTACAACTTTTTTTACATTATCTAATCTTAAATTAAATTTTTTATAAGACTCAAAATTTATAAAACTTTCCTCTTTTAGAATTGAATTAATTCTTTCTATTGATGGTTTGTGTTTACTAGAATTTTTAGAAACTGTTACCTCTGCGCTACCACCATTTATATCATTAAAATTAATGTCTAGTATTTTAAGACCATTTTTATTAAGAATATTCTTCAAGGTAGTTAACGTATAATAAGTTACATGCTCATGATTTATTTGATCATATGTTAAATTTTTTAGCAACAATGGAAAATACGAAAATTCAACTATCCAAATACCGTTGTCTTCAAGCATATTCTTAACGTCCTTGCAAAAAGAATTTGGGTCGTTGATATCATAAAACATCGCAAAAGAAGTTATTAATGAAAACTTTTTTAATGAAATATTTTTTAATTTTAAATAGTCGTCTATTTTTTTTTTAGAAAAATAATCAATAATTAAATTTATTTTTTTTTGTGTAAAGCTTTTTTTAAATTTAGCTGAAGATGGGTCTATAGCAAATAGATCTAAGTTGTTTTTACTTTTTCTCAATAAATTCAAAAAAGTTGGATCACTTGAGCCTATGTCTAAAACCCTAGAAAATTTTTTTAATTGTTTTGAATTATTTAATCTTTTCACCTTTTTTTTCATATGGTTAATCATTAAAGGACTTAATCCTGTCCAGTAACCATAACCAGATCCATACATGTCTTTAGCGGGCGCAACTCTTGATAACTGAATAAGTTTACAATGCTTGCATTTAAACAGATCAAGTGGATATTTTTTTAATTTAATTTTTGATTTATAGGTTCTGCTACTAATGGGTTGCAAACCAATTTTAATTATTTTATCAAATTTTGTCTTTTTGCAATTTCTACATTTCATTATTTGCTTTTTTTTAAAATTTTTTTATAAAAATTTATTTGTTTAAAAGTAAATTCTTTAATTTTAATTTTAGATTTGTTTTTGTAAAAAAATTTATACCATTCAAAAGATAAGCTTAATGCTTGTTTGGCATCCATTCTTGTTTTCCAATTAAGCAGCTTTAAAGATTTGCTGCTATTAAGTGAAAGGTTTGTAGACTCATATAATTTACTTTTTTTAATTTTTATCAAAGATTTAGATTTTAAATAACTCTTTCCATATCTAGCTACATCTATAACCTTTAGGTTATTTTTTGTTCTTGGTCCAAAATTCCAAGCACCTGAATACTTTTTGTTGTTAAAAAGTTTTTCAGAAAGTTTTATATAACCGTAAATAGGTTCCATAACGTGTTGCCATGGCCGAGTAGCATTTGGATATCTAATTATAAGTTTTTTATTTTTTAGAAAATTTTCTGCACAATCTTTAACGATACGATCTTTAGTCCAATCACCGCCTCCAATACAGTTTCCAGATCTAACAGTAGCTATATTACATTTATTATTTTGAAAAAAAGATTTTTTATAACTTTGTGCAATTATTTCAGTCGCTGCTTTACTTCCGCTATAAATATCGTGACCACCTAAATTGCTATTTTCTGTGAAAGGTATTTTTTTTTCTAAATTAAGATAAACTTTATCAGTAGTAGCAATTACAAATGACCTAATTGATTTACATTGTTGTGCAGCCTCTAATAAATTAGCTGTACCCATTACATTAACATTAATGGTATCTTTTGGATTTTTATAACTTGCAACAACACTAGATTGAGCAGCAAGATGAAAAATTATGTGAGGTTTAATATTATTTATAACTCTTTTAATTTTATTAAAATTTAAAATATTATCTCTATAGTCATTTGTTAAGTATTTTGTAAGATTTAGGTCATCAAATAAATTACGTTTTTCAATAGGGTTTAATGCATATCCAGCTATTTTAGCTCCTAAATCAGATAAAATAAGTGTCATCCAACTGCCTTTAAATCCAGTATGCCCGGTAATTAAAACTTTTTTATTTTTCCAAAAATTTTTATTCATTTAAGATAGTTTTTTTCGTAATAATTTTAATTTAGACTCAATAAAGTTATCTGTTTTTTTCGTTAAATAATCAAGATCTTTTTGACTGTCTATTGAGTACCATAAACCGTCAATAATTTCTAAGCCTGATTTATATTTTTTTATCACCAATGGATAAAATTGCTTTTCAAAATTAGAAAGGTTTTTAAATTTGTTTTTGAGGATAGTGGTATTCATTATAGATATTCCAGAATAAATATAACCTGTGAAGTCCTTTTTTGATTTCATTTTTACAGCAAAGAAATTTTTATCTCTTTCAAAACTTTTTACCTTTCCTCTTTCAACGCCAACAACTCCATAACTTAAATTAGTTTCACATCCTAAAAATGTAATTAAATTTTTTTTCTTTATATGGTTTTGAAAAAATTTTTTTATATTAAACATAAATATTGCATCGCCATTGAGTAATATAAAATTTTTTGACTCAATGAAGTTTTTTATTTTAAATATTCTTTTGGATATAGGAGTGTTTTTACCAGTTTCGATTATATCAATTTTAATTCTATTAAATTCTTTATTGTCTTCAAAATACTTTTTAATCATAGAGCCT
>Ga0209425_10007590_pt1 | contig 10165 bp, 12 predicted proteins | sample COG_05_FD_184749 | JGI IMG/M metagenome (GOLD analysis project Ga0209425, IMG submission 184749) | Pelagic Microbial community sample from North Sea - COGITO 998_met_05 (SPAdes) (version 2) | ecosystem: Environmental > Aquatic > Marine > Neritic zone/Coastal water | place: Helgoland, sampling... | reverse complement strand
AACTAGAAAAAGATGATATTGACTTGCTAATCCCTCACCAAGCAAACTTGAGAATAGCACAATTTATTCAAAGAAAATTTCAGCTTTCAGATGAGAAAGTTTACAATAATATCATGAATTATGGCAACACAACAGCTGCTTCTATAATAATAGCTCTTACAGAAGCTTGGGAACAAGGAAAAATTAAAGATAATGACTTAGTTGTCTTAGCAGCTTTTGGAGCAGGATTCACCTGGGGTTCAGTTATTATAAGGTGGTAATGACAACTTTAGTATTAGGAGCCTCAACAAATATTGAACGATATTCGAATATTGCAATTAAAAAATTATTATTAAATAAAATTGATGTTAAAGCTATTGGATTAAAAAAAGGAGCTGTAGAAAATGTTTTGATTGAAAAAGATTTAGTTAAATTTAAAAATATTCACACTGTTTCTTTGTATATAAATAAGCTTAGACAAAAAGAATATTATGATTATATAATTTCTTTGAAACCAAAAAGAGTAATTTTCAATCCTGGTACAGAAAACCCCGATTTCTACATAATTTTGAAAAGTAATCACATTTCATATTTTGAGGCTTGTACTTTGGTTTTACTTTCTACGAATCAGTACTAATCCTAAAAACGTAATAAAACCATTTATTGGCAATAGTTCATACCCAATCTTATAACCACCAAGGTATGTAGGGTCCAGATTGGCCAGCAGGTAAACTGAAAGAACAGAAAGAATTGTAACTATCCAAACATATCTATCATGTATTTTGTAATCAGTAAAAATTCCAAATGCAAATAGCCCTAATAATGGACCATAAGTGTAGCCTGCTAAAACTAATAGTCCATCAATTACACTTCTCTCTAAATAATTTTCAAAAATTATAATAACTATTATAAGAACAGCGCTCATAACTAAATGGGCAATTTTTCTAATTTTAATCTGATACTCTTGGCTTTTGTTTTTTATATTAATGACATCGACACAAAAAGAAGTTGTCAGGGAAGTTAGTGCACTGTCAGCACTGCTGTAAGCTGCTGCTATTAGACCTAATAAAAATGTTATTCCTATTACACTCCCAAGATTACTATTTAATGCAATTTCAGGAAATAATAAATCTGCATTTGGAGAGCCATTAAGTTCAGGAATAATAATACCAGATTTTTGAGAATAAATAAATAATAAAGCACCTAATAATAAAAATACAAAGGTCACAATAACTAAAACGATACTAAATACAATCATGTTTTTTTGAGCATCTTTCAAAGATTTACAAGTTAGATTTTTTTGCATCATGTCTTGATCCAAGCCAGTCATACAAATTGTAATAAACATACCACCAATAAAAGATTTTAAGAAATGATTTTTTTCTAGAAAACTATCTGTTACTAGAAAGTTTGAGTATGTTTTAAGTTCATCAGAATTAATAAAATCTACGAACGACCAATTCAAACTGTCGTTTATTAAATAAATAGATAATAAAACTGAAATAAGCATAAATACAGTTTGTAATGTATCTGTCCAAACTATTGTTTTTATTCCTCCTCTAAATGTGTAAATCCAAATAAGTAAAACAGAAAAAACTACAGTAATTTCAAATCGGATATTTAATTCACTAAAAACAAATTGTTGAAGAACAATAGCTACTAAATATAATCTAAACGATGCTCCAGTTATTCTGGACAGAAAAAAGAAAAATGCTCCAGTCTTGTGACTTACATTCCCAAAACGTACTTTTAAATATTCATATATGGACGTCAGGTTGAGCTTGTAATAGATAGGTAATAGAACTAAAGCAACTACGAAATATCCAAAAAGGTAACCTAGAACAACTTGAAAATATGTAAATTGAGTAGTTCCAACATCACCTGGAACTGAGATAAATGTTATTCCTGATAGAGATGCTCCAACCATACCAAAAGCAACAAGGTACCATGGAGATTCTTTATTGGCAGAAAAAAAAGTTTTGTTATCATTATTTCCAGTAGTTAGATTAGAAATAACAAAAAGACCAAAAAAATATAGAAAAATGACGATAAGAATAATTGATGAGCTCATTTCTAATGTTATCCAAATATACTAATTTATGGTTCTTATTAAATGTAGTAGTATATTTAACAAATGAATTTTTCTTCAAAATTATTAGAAAATGCGGTAGATGAAATGTCTCAATTACCTGGAATAGGAAAGAGAACTGCGTTAAGACTTGTTTTATTTCTTCTTAACCAACCCAATTCTCAAACTGTAAAGCTTTCGAAGTCTTTAGTTGATTTAGTTGAGGGAGTAATTTTATGTAAAAATTGCCATAATATTTCTGATTTAGAACTGTGTGAAATATGTACAAACAACAAAAGAGATAAATCAGTTGTTTGTGTAGTTGAAGATATAAGAGATGTAATGGCTATAGAAAGTACTGGTCAATTTAATGGTGTTTATCATGTTTTGGGAGGAAAAATATCACCAATTGAAGGAATCGGTCCAAATCAGTTAAACATAAATTCCTTGATTGAAAAAATTAGATCTAAAAATGTCTCGGAACTTATTTTTGCTTTAAGCGCAACTATGGAGGGCGATACCACTAATTTTTATATTTTCAGACAAATTAAAGATGTTGATGTCAAAATCACTACTATAGCAAGAGGCGTTTCGGTTGGAAATGAATTGGAATATACTGATGAAGTTACACTGGGTAGGAGTATTTTAAAAAGAATTCCTTTTGAAAATTCTTTAAAAACTTAAATTAAACTATTTAGTAATTCAGTCAATATCAAATTATAATTTGATATTTTTGCATTATCAATTAATAGAGATGTCTAATAAAATCGAAATTGTCTTACCTAAAATGGGAGAAAGTGTTGATGAAGCAACCATAACTGGTTGGTTAAAAAATGAAGGTGATGACATTAAGGAAGATGATTTAATTGTTGAAATAGCTACTGATAAAGTTGACTCAGAAGTTCCAAGTGAAGTTTCTGGTGTACTAATACAAAAGCTATGTAAAATTAACGATGTAGTAAAAGTTGGAGACCCTATAGCAATAATTGAAACAGATCAAAAAATTGAATCCATTACTATTGAAAATAATCAAAAAACTTCTTCAGATAAAACGGAAACAACATCATATAAATCTGAAACAATTGTTACCGAACCAATTGAATATTTTAAAAAAGCTGACTCTATAATAGAAAAAAATGACAATAAATCATCTGAAAGAATATACTCACCATTAGTAAAAAATATTTCAAAAAAAGAAGGAATTTCTTTGAAAGAATTAGACTCCATAATTGGATCAGGTAAAAATGGAAGATTAACTAAAAATGACCTTTTAAATTATATTTCTGCAAAACTAAAAGAACCAAATAAAATTACTAAAACGATAGAGCCTTTAAATACTAATAAAGAGTCTGATGAAATTTTAGAAATGAGTAGGATGGAAAGACTCATTTCTGATCACATGCTTTCCAGTAAAGAAAAATCTGCCCACGTCCAAGCTTTTATTGAAGCTGATATATCTGAACTTTGGAATTGGAGAGAAAAAATTAAAAATTCCTTTTTTGAAAGAGAAAATGAAAAAATTACATTTACGCCTATTTTTATAAGTTTAGTTGCTCAAGCGTTAAGGGAATTTCCAATGCTTAATATTAGTGTCGAAAATTATAAAATCATAAAAAAGAAGTCAATAAATATTGGCATGGCAACTGCTCTAAAAGATGGTAATCTAATAGTTCCAGTAATAAAAAAAGCAGATCAATTAAGCCTATTTGGTTTAGTAAAAAAAGTTAATGATTTAGCCAGTCGTGGAAGAAATGGCCTTCTATTGCCTGATGAAGTTCAAGACGGAACATACACAATTAGTAATGTTGGAGTATTTGATACATTGATGGGAACACCTATAATAAATCAACCTCAGGTCGGTATTTTAGCTTTTGGATCTATAACAAAAAAACCCTCTGTAATTGAAACTGAAAAAGGAGATTTTATTGGTATAAGAAGAAAAATTATCCTTTCTCATAGTTTTGATCACAGAGTTGTTAATGGAGCTCAGGGTGGATTATTTATTAAAAGAATAAAGGGGCTTATTGAAAATTGGGATCCTTCCACCTCAATTTAGTAATTCTTAAATATGAAAATAAAACTATCAAAGCCTATTTGTTTTTTTGATTTAGAAACAACTGGGATAAATATTTCTAAAGATAGGATAGTTGAAATTTCAATTTTGAAGGTTTTTCCAAATAGTAATAAAGAATCAAGAACATGGTTAGTTAATCCTGAGATTTCTATTCCAAGTGAGGTTTCAAAAATTCATGGTATCACAAATGAAATGGTAATTAATGAGCCTAGTTTTAAGGAAATAGGCTCTCAGGTCAAAGAAATGATAAACAATTGTGATCTTGGAGGTTTTAATTCTAATAAATTTGACATTCCTCTTTTAGCTGAAGAATTTCTAAGATCAAATATTGACTTTGATCTAGAAAAAATTAAGTGTATTGATGTCCAAAATATTTTTCATAAAATGGAAAAGAGAACCTTAGGCGCAGCTTATAAATTTTATTGTAAAAAAGATTTAATTGATGCTCATTCTTCGAAGGCCGATACTTTAGCAACTTATGAGGTTTTGGAAGCTCAGATTGAAAAGTATTCTGAATTAGAAAATAATGTTACGTTTTTATCCGAATTCTCCTCTAGAAATAGAACAGTTGATTTGGCAGGTTTTATAATTTATGACCAAAATAATGTACCCTGTTTTTCTTTTGGTAAACATAAAGGTAAATCAGTTGATTTTATAATTGATAATGAGCCTGGTTATTTTGGGTGGATATTAAATTCAGATTTTCCAATGTATACCAAGAAAATATTAACTAAATTAAGGTTAAATAAGCTTAACAATAAATTATAAAATGAAAATAATTTGTATAGGTAGAAATTATGAAGATCATGTTACTGAATTGCAAAATGAAAGGCCAGATAGTCCTGTTATTTTTATCAAACCTGATAGTTCAATAATCCTAAAAAATCAACCTTTTTTTATACCTGATTATTCTAATGAAATTAATTATGAAATTGAAGTTATTTTAAAGATTTGTAAACTTGGAAAATCTATTGAAAATAAATTCGCAAAAAAATATTATGATCAAGTTGGATTGGGGATTGACTTTACAGCCAGAGATCTACAATTTGAATTGAAATCAAAAGGTTTACCCTGGGAAAAAGCAAAAGCTTTTGACGGCTCTGCTTTAATTGGAAATTGGATAAACAAAACAGAATTTAAAAATTTAAATGATATCAATTTTTCACTGAATAAAAATGGGAGTTTAGTTCAAAAAGGAAATACTGGTCAAATGATGTGGAATTTTGATGAATTAATATCAGAAATATCTAAATTTTTTACTCTCAAAATTGGAGACGTTATTTTTACGGGAACACCAGCTGGAGTTGGAAAAGTTAACAGGGGTGATAAATTAGAAGGTTTTATTAATAATAATCATAATTTCAAGATCAATATTAAGTAATGATTAGAGCAAAGATTATTACTATTGGTGATGAAATTTTAATAGGTCAAATAGTTGATACAAATTCAACTTTTATCTCAAATGAATTAATCAAAATAGGTGTAGAGGTTTGTGAAATTTTGTCAATTAGGGATACTAAAGATGATATTATAAACGCATTTAATAATTCGATTGATAAATTTGATATTATAATTACAACAGGTGGGCTTGGTCCAACAAATGATGATATAACAAAAGATGTTTTTTGTGAATTTTTCAATGATAAATTAATACATAATCAAGAATTATTAGTCCATATTGAAAACCTTTTTAAGAATTTTGTAGACAATCCTATTAATGATTTAAATAGAGCTCAAGCCTTAGTCCCATCAAAAGCATTACTAATTGAAAATCAATATGGAACAGCAGCTGGTATGCAAATAAAAAAAAATAATTCCTTTTTCATATCTCTCCCTGGAGTTCCGTATGAGATGAAATCTATGATTGTTAATTCAGTTGTTCCATTTATTGAAAAGAAATTTAATTGTCCGATTATTTTAAAAAAAACCTTGATGACTTATGGAGTTGGCGAAAGTACCATAGCAAAGAAGTTAAAAGACTTTGAAGATGGTTTATCTAAAAATTTCAAATTAGCATATTTACCAAATTTAGGTAGAGTAAGGTTAAGGTTATCATGTCGAGGTTTTGATCGAACTGATCTTGAAAAAAAAATGGACAATTATATCGCTCAGCTTTTTGAGATTTTAGGTAAAATTATAATAGGATTTGAGTCTGTAAATTCAATAGAATCTGAAATAGGAAAAATATTAAAAAAATTAGGAAAAACTTTATCAACTGCAGAAAGTTTTACAGGTGGTTTAATATCTTCAAGAATATCTTCTGTTCCTGGAGCTTCATCATATTTTAAGGGAGCTGTTGTGGCATATGACACAAATATTAAACAAAACCTTTTGTCAGTGAATAAAAATGATATTGATTTGCATTCAGTTGTAAGTTCTCAGGTAGCTAACAGCATGGCTTTAAATGCTAAAAAGCTTTTAAAGACAGATTATGCAATATCTACAACTGGGAATGCTGGTCCAGATAAGGGAGACTCAAAAAAAGAAGTGGGTTCTATTTATATTTCTTTGGCCACTTTAAATGATGTTAAGTCATATGAATTTAACTTTGGAAAAAACAGGGAAAAAAATATAAAAAAATCTGTTAATAAAGCTTTAGAGCTTTTATTTTCTGAATTATTAACAGAAGACTAAAAAATTTGGCATTACTGTAAAAATGTTGTTAATTTGCACCCTGTTTTAAAATAAGATAGTTATGTCTAAAGTTTGTGAAATTTCAGGAAAAAAAGTTTTAGTTGGAAACAATGTTTCAAAAGCAATGAATAAAACTAAAAGAAGATTTGAACCTAATTTAATCAAAAAACGTTTTTTTATCCCTGAAGAAGGTAAATGGATAACTCTTAAGGTATCGACTTCTGTTTTAAAAACAATTAATAAAAAGGGCATTTCAGCAGTTTTGAAAGAATCCAAAATTAATAAAGCTTAATTAATTTATTATGGCTAAGAAAGGAAATAGAGTACAAGTAATATTAGAATGTACAGAACATAAAAATTCAGGTCTTCCAGGTACATCTAGATATGTAACTACAAAAAATAAAAAAAATACACCTGATAGATTAGAGATAAAAAAATTTAATCCTATCATGAAAAAAAATACTATTCATAAAGAAATTAAATAATAAGAGAAATGGCAAAAAAGACTGTAGCATCACTTCAAACCTCTTCGAAAAGACTAACAAAGGCTATAAAAATGGTTAAAAGCCCCAAAACTGGTGCGTATACTTATTTAGAATCGATTATGGATCCTTCTTTGGTTAATGATTGGTTAAGTAAATAATTAAATCTTTGGATATTAATTACAAGAGTCACTTTTTAGTGGCTTTTTTTGTTTTACATATCTTTGATAAAACTTTTATTAAATGAATTTTTTCAAAAAACTATTTACAAAAGAAAAAAAAGAGACTCTTGATAGTGGTCTTAAAAAAAGTAAAGATTCATTTTTTAACAAAATTTCCAAAGTAATAGTTGGTAAAAGCAAGGTTGATGACGAAGTTTTAGATAATCTTGAAGAAGTACTGATCAGTTCTGACGTTGGAGTTAAAACTACACTCAAAATAATAGATCATATTGAAGACAGAGTAAAAAAAGATAAGTTTATTAGTTCTGACGAATTAGACACAATTCTAAAAGAAGAAATAACCAAGATAATATGTGATTCTCAAGATGATGATGATTTCTTATCAATTGGTGATAATAAGCCACATGTTATTTTAGTTGTTGGAGTTAATGGGGTTGGTAAAACCACTTCTATCGGTAAAATGGCTAATCATTATAAGTCATTAGGACTTAAAGTAATGATTGGTGCTGCAGATACTTTTAGAGCTGCTGCTATTGATCAATTAGAGGTGTGGTCAAATAGAGTAGGTGTTGAATTGGTAAAACAAAAAATGGGAAGTGATCCAGCATCAGTTTCTTATGATACACTTGAGTCTGCAATAAATAAAAATATTGATGTTGTTTTAATTGACACAGCAGGAAGACTCCACAACAAAACTAATTTGATGAATGAACTTGGAAAAATTAAAAGAGTTTTACAGAAAAAAAATGTAAATGCTCCTCACGAAGTTCTGCTTGTAATTGATGGTTCAACTGGGCAAAATGCATTTGAACAAGCTAAGCAGTTTACAAGTGTTACAGAAATAACATCTTTAGCTGTTACTAAATTAGATGGAACAGCAAAAGGTGGTGTTGTTTTAGGGATCTCAGATCAATTTAATATTCCTATAAAATTTATTGGAGTTGGTGAAGGTATCGAAGATTTACAAGTATTCAATAAAATAGAATTTGTGGATTCATTTTTTAAAAAATCATAAAATTTAATAATTGAGAACAAAATATTCAAAAAAAAATACAATTAATGTAGTCACTTTAGGCTGCTCAAAGAACATTTATGACTCTGAGGTTCTTATGGGTCAATTAAAAGCCAATAATAAAAATGTTGTTCATGAAAAAGAAGGTAATATTGTTGTTGTAAATACATGTGGTTTTATAGATAATGCGAAAGAAGAATCTATTAATACAATATTAGAATATTCTTCAAAAAAAGAAATAGGTGAAATAGATAAACTATTTGTTACAGGTTGTCTTAGCGAAAGATATATGCCTGATTTAAAAAAAGAAATTCCAAATGTTGATCAGTATTTCGGAACAACTGATTTACCAAAACTTTTAAAAGCTTTAAAAGCAGATTACAAACACGAGTTAGTAGGTGAAAGATTAACAACTACCCCAAAAAATTATGCATATCTAAAAATCTCTGAAGGTTGTGACAGACCTTGTTCCTTTTGCGCAATTCCGTTGATGAGAGGAAAACATAAATCAAAATCTATTGAAGTGCTTGTTAATGAAGCAACTTTACTTGCAAAAAATGGGGTTAAAGAACTTATTTTAATTGCACAAGATTTAACCTATTATGGACTAGATCTATATAAAAAAAGAGAGTTGTCGTCATTACTTAAAGAATTAGTAAAAGTTGATGGAATTGAATGGATTAGATTACATTATGCTTTTCCAAATGGGTTTCCTTTAGATGTTTTAGAAGTAATTAAACAAGAAGAGAAGGTTTGTAATTATATAGATATACCACTTCAACATATATCTACTAAAATATTAAAATCAATGAGAAGGGGGTCCAAAAAAGAAAATATCATTGAATTAATCAACAAGATGAGATTAATGAATCCTGAAATTGCAATAAGAACAACAGTAATAGTTGGTTATCCAGGTGAATCAGAGGAAGATTTTAATGAACTTAAAGAATGGATAATGGAAACTAAATTTGATAGGTTAGGATGTTTTGCTTACAGTCACGAGGAAAATACTCACGCCTACAGCTTGGTTGATGATGTTTCTACAAAAATTAAGCAAGAAAGAATTAACTCAGTAATGGAAATCCAATCTCAGATTTCGTTGGAGTTAAACCAAAAAAAAATTAATCAAGTTTATAAATGTGTAATTGATAGAAAAGAGGGTATTAATTATATTGGAAGAACAGAATTTGATTCACCTGATGTTGACAATGAAGTTTTAGTGGATGCAAGTAAATATTATCTTAAAATTGGGGATTTTGTCAATTTAAAAATAATAGATTGTACAGAGTTTGATTTATATGCAATCCCTAATGAAAAATTATAATACCTTATATTTAAAGAAACCTTGACATATATAAAACCTGAAATATCAAATCATTTACCAAAAATTACTCTTAGTTATATAAATAATGATAAGGGAATTACCTCTTTTTACAATAATTCATTTGAAATAGATAATTATTTGGATCAGCTCAAAGAAAAAAAAGAGCAATATAATGATGATTATAGAAAAGTTTTAGGTCAAGAATTGTTTAAACAGTATAAGGATTTAAAAAATAATGATAAGCAATTAAAGCAGATTAAAAGTTTATCAAATTCAAACACATTTACAGTTTGTACTGGTCACCAATTAAACTTATTTACTGGTCCACTATATTTTTTTTATAAAATAATAGACGCAATTAAAATATGTGATCAATTAAAACTAAAATATCCAGAATACAATTTTGTTCC
>Ga0209425_10007589_pt1 | contig 10165 bp, 9 predicted proteins | sample COG_05_FD_184749 | JGI IMG/M metagenome (GOLD analysis project Ga0209425, IMG submission 184749) | Pelagic Microbial community sample from North Sea - COGITO 998_met_05 (SPAdes) (version 2) | ecosystem: Environmental > Aquatic > Marine > Neritic zone/Coastal water | place: Helgoland, sampling... | reverse complement strand
TTAGATATGCCTGGCAATGTCCTACTCTTCCGTGTCTTAAGACAAAGTACCATTGGCGCTGAAAGGCTTGACTACCGAGTTCGGAATGGGATCGGGTATTACACTTTCGCAATAATCACCAGGCAACGCTTGATACTAAAAAAATATTAGAATGTAAAGATTATTCTATTAATCTTTCTTCTAAAAAACTCAATTTTTAAAGAATAAAATCATCTCCTAAGCTGTTCATTTATTTTATAGCTTTTTTTGAATAAATAGATTGAAGATAAAAACCTATTGGCAAGCTATAAACTATCATTAGCCAGTTATTAAAAAAATTACCATTTGGAGAAAATGGCCAAACTGTTATTAATATTCCCGCTAATAGGCAAACCTGATAATCTGTGAGGTGTCTTTTTTGTTTAAAGATTATAGATTTAAATTGCCTAAAAGTTGTATAAATAACATAAATAAAAGCATTAAATAAAAATAAAAATCCCACAATTCCTGTTTCAGCTAATAACTGTATATAAAAATTATGTGGGTGTGTTGAGCAAGGATAATCTCCAACTGCATATTTTTCATCTTTACATTTGACTCTGAACATCTTTGGACCATGCCCAAAAATAAGTTGATCTTTAAACATATTATATGCAGTTCTAACGTAATTATCATGTATAACTGAAAAAATAACTGGTTCTTTTGTGCTTTCAATCAAGCCCATATCCTCTGCCGGGCCCTTAAACATTCTTTCATTTAATTTTGATGAATTTAAACTTAAAATAAGAATACAAACAAGTGCGATAATGAATGTCACTAATCTAAATTTTTGATACTCTTTAATTAAAATAATAATAAATATTGTTGATAAATTTAAAAAGAAAAAAGCAGAGCGCTCCCCAGACATAAAAATTAACACATCAACTAAAATAAATAAAAACCCTATAAAATAAATTTCAAATTTTTGTTTTCTCTTTACTAAAAATAATGCAAATAATAAGGGGAATAATCTTGACAAATATGAACCCAAAATTAATTCATCTCCAAAAAATGATGAAATACGAATACCTGATGTTTTAAATCCTAATAAATTAGAACCTACAAAATATTGAATATAACCATCAATTACTAGGACTGAAAAACATAAAACTAATACATAATAAAAGAAAGTTAAAATACTTTTATCTTGATCGATTAAATACCAAATAAGGCAACTAAACACCCCTATCCTAAAATAAAATAAAGAACTTTTTATACTTAAAGATATATCTTCGGCCTCTAAGCTGATTAATGATGAAATTATGCAAAATGCTAAAAATATAATAAATGGTTTCTTATTAAAATAATCAAAATTATTCATTTTTAATAAATAATATAAAAACAATAAAGATGACACACTTACAATTAAATCTGGAAAAAAAGGTCCCCATATCAAAAAAGGAATGATGGATACTATTATTAAATTAATTAAAACTGAATTTGAGTATTTTAAATTATTCATAAAATATTTTACTCAATATTAATTCTGTTATTTTAATTTTATATTTTTATCTAAGCTTTTAGAATTATTGATTATTAGCCTTAAAAATTTTATAATTTTATAAATTTTTTAATTTCTTATAAATAATTAACTTATTATATTAAATTTATAACATACTGAATTTAAATTATTTTTTTTTAACATAATATGAATAGATTAAAGCATATCCACACGTAAAAGTTAAAATTAACATTAAATACAAAGATACCTTAATAAGAGCATTAATTCCACTCAATTTCAAACATAGACTTGTTGAAACTAAAAAAGTCTGAGAAACAAATAATATTAAAAAAACTTTTTGTGGTTTTTTCAAAAATTTTAATAAAACGTGAGATAAATGATTTGTATCACCAGTAAATATTGATTTTTTAATAGTCAATCTATAAATTGTTACTAAAAATAAATCGATAGATAACAACAAATAAATTATATAATTTTCGAAGAAGCTTGTTAAGAAATATATATAATTTGTGAATTCATAGTCTTTCCAAAAAATTTGATGTCCCAATATAATTGAAATTAAAGCTAATTGACTTGATCCAACATCACCCATAAATATTTTTGAAGGATAAGAATTAAAATAATAAAAAACTATAAGTGAAATGGAATAGACTGATGTAATTAATATTATATAAATATCAATATTAATAATTAATCCAAAAACTAAAAAAAATAAAAAAAGCGGCAAATAAATTGACAAAAGACCACCATCAAAATTATCAAAAAAATTTGTAATATTAAAAACTATTAAAAAAAATAATAAATTTAAAAATAAATCTAAAAAATAAATGTTAAAAAATTCAACATCAAAATCAAATATAATTAAATTAATTGAGATTAAAATTTGGAAGAAAGCTTTTACTTTGGCTGATAATAACAAAATATCATCACATAATGAAAATGAACAAGTTAAAATTAATAAAAATAAAATTTTAAAATTTTTTAAAAAAATATCCTCATCATAAAAAAAGAATGCAATGAACAAAGCAATTAAAAAGCCCAACAAAAAAGCTAAGCCACCCAGGTGACTTTTAAATGAGTTTCCCCATCTCTTTAAGTTCTTTCTTTTTTTAAAATTGCTATTAGATATTTTTTTATAATCAATTAAAACCTTTAATGAATAAAATGTTAAAATTGAAGAGATACATATAATTAGTAAGAAAATATTTAAACTAATCATTTTTCTTATAAAAATCTATAATTTTATCTATTCCATTATTCAAATTAATTTTTTTTTCAAAATTATAAATTTTTTTTATTAAACTATTATCTGCACAAAATATTTTAATTTCATTAGGTCTAGATTTTTTTTTTTGAACATCAAAAGAAATATTTTTTTTCTTTAATAAACTTACAATATCATTTACCGAATGTGTTTTTTTACTTCCAATATTAATTTTTCTAAAGTTTTTACTACTAAAAATTATCTTTGTTAAAACATTGATCGTATCATCTATAAAAGTAAAATCTCTTGCCTGATCACCTCGGCCTTCTACATATATTTTTTTATTTTTAATAGCATGTTTAACAAATTTTGGAATAACAGCATCAGCTCTTTCAGTCGGACCGTATGTATTAAAAAAAATTAACGAACAAATTTTCATTTTTTTTTGTCGCATTAAAAAAGTATCTATCAAATATTCTATAGCAACTTTTGAAACAGCATATGGAGAATGTGGATTATACGAGTCATTTTCTTTTAAAAATTTCTTTTTATACCCAAATATCTCGCATGAAGAAGCGTTATAAAAATTTTTTACGTTAGCCTCATAAGCTGAGTTTAGTAAAGAAAATGCATTTTTATAATTTTCTACAGAATCATTTAATTTATAAAATGAAGTATCTACATTTTTTCTTGCTGCAAGATGAACAATTGTATGAATATTATTTTTTTTGAGAAAACTGGTATTTAAATTTGAAACTGATTTAACTATCAAATCTTTAGGCGGCTTAATAACTGGTTTTGAAGAAAGATCATCAATTCCATAAATTTTTAGTCCCTTCTTTTTTTTTAATTCTAACCAAAGTTGATGTCCTAAAAAACCTGCTGCTCCAGTGATTAAGATATTTTTCATATTTAATTATTAATTTTTAATTTATTCTAAATACTTTATTATTACATATTAATGAAATTAAAAATCAAAACTACGTATCATTTTCCCTGAACTATTCCTGTATTATATTTTTTAATATTTAACCTTGCTAAAATCTCTTAAAATTAAATTTTAGCTTTTACTTTACCTAAATAAAATTCATAAATTTTATTTTTATCATATATATCATGCTGAATACCAATAAAAAAAAGGCATATCTCTATAGTAAGCCAACGACTAATGTAGATAGCTAGATAAGGTCATTAAAAGCATAGTGGGTTACTAATAAAGCTTTACTTAAACAATCCTAGTATATTCATAAACAATAAAACAAGTGCATCTCTCGGTCTACGCCTAAGTTTGTAGAAATTAATTATTAAAAAAACTCTACTAAAAATTATATTTTCCTTGGAATATGGTTTCAATAAACTAACAATTTTTTGCACTTCATGACTGTACCATTTATTATTGATTTTTTTCAAACGACTCAAATAAGCTTGCAGATTTGTATTTGCACCAATTTGATTATACTTATGTTGGCGATAATACATCGAAGAAGTCTTGTCAATATACCACAACATTGAAAGTGCACGAAAGTAAGCATAAATCATCCAGTCATGTAACTCAACTTCGTTTACTAGAGTCCAATTATTTATTAAAAATTCTTTAAATTTTTGTATAGATTTTTGTTTAAATAAATAAGTGCAGCCAGCTCCAGCTGCTTCAAAATAATAATCAAATTTCTTTTGTGGATAAGATTTATCAATGATGCTCTCTCGACCATCCTCCCAAAAAGCAATAACATTAGAAGAATATCCATCTAATTTTCTATCTGTTATAAATTTAATACCTCTTGAGAGTTTGTGAGGTAGCCATATATCATCTTGATCAGCTAATGAAATATAATCATATTCACTAAAATCTACATCCTTTATTAAACGAAAAAAATTTTTTGCTGCGCCACCAAAATAATCTCCATATGGTAAAACTTTAACCTGGGTATTTTTTTCGTCTAATTCTTTACACCATTCATAAGTGCCATCACTTGACACATCAACACTAATATATATATCGACATCAACATCTTTCTGCTGAAAAATTGTGTCTACTTGTTCTTTAATCCACCTAATTCCATTATGCGCTGCCAGCAAGACCGCCACAGAAGGATTATTGATCACTAGCTAACAACACCCAATCTTTGACCTTGATAACTGCCATCCTTAACTCGATCACACCAACCTTTATTTTTTAAATACCACTCTACAGTCTTCTTAATCCCCGTTGTAAACGTTTCATTTGGTTTCCAATTTAGCTTCTTAGAAATCTTGGTTGCATCAATAGCATATCTAAAATCATGTCCTGCTCTATCATCTACATAAGTAATTAGTTGCTCATATTTATTAATACCGTCTAATTGACTTGGTGCTAGTTTATCCAGAATGCCACAAACAGTTTTTACAACTTCAATATTCTGAAGTTCATTATTTCCTCCAATATTATAGGTTTCACCAATCACTCCATTAAGTGCAACATGAAGTAGTGCACTTGCATGGTCGTCAACATATAACCAATCACGCACTTGCTTACCATTTCCATAAATTGGTAATTTTTTACCTTCTAATGCGTTAAGAATCATAAGTGGGATAAGTTTTTCTGGAAACTGGTAAGAGCCATAGTTATTAGAGCAATTTGTTATTAATGTTGGAAGCTTAAAAGTGCGGTGCCATGCTCGAACTAAATGGTCTGAACTTGCCTTAGTTGCAGAATAAGGTGAGCTTGGTGAGTATGATGTTTTTTCTGTAAAGAGATTGCCTTCTACCTCTAAATCACCGTATACTTCATCAGTTGAAACATGATGAAATCTAAAGTTATTTTTTTTTTCAACACTTAAGCCTACAAAATAATTTCTAGTCGCCTCAAGTAACGAATAAGTACCAAAAATATTGGTTTGAATAAATTGAGCAGGGCCATCAATTGATCTATCAACATGTGACTCGGCTGCTAAGTGTATTAAAAGATCTGGTTGATGCATATTAAAAATCTGAGAAACCTTAATAGAGTTACAGATATCTATTTTTTCAAAAGTATACCTTGGATCATTCTCTATAGAGGTTAAAGACTCTAAATTACCCGCATAAGTAAGCTTGTCGATATTAACAACACTATGGTTGCTGTTATTAATAATATGGCGAATAACGGCTGAGCCAATAAAGCCTGCACCGCCAGTTATTAATATTTTTTTTGAGTTCATTGTTGTTCCTTTAGGATTGTAATGCAAGTCTCAAGAGATTTTTTCAATTCTAAGATATTTACATCAAATCTATAAGATATTTTACTTTTATTCATTAAAGTAATTTTTGGTCTTTGTGCAAGGGTTGGGTAATGCTCTGACACTATTGGGTTAACCTTACAGTCTATCTTTGCAAATTTAAAGATTTCTTTAGCAAACTCATACCAACTTATCTCACCTTTATTTGAATAATGATAGATTTCTGTTATTTGATTTTCTTTTTTAAGAGTTCTATCTTTTATAGCTTGTAAAATTACCTCTGCTAAATCAGTTGCATAAGTTGGTGAGCCTATCTGATCACTTACTACATTTATTTCATCTTTCTCTTTTGCTAACCTCAACATAGTTTTAACGAAGTTGTTACCATACTCAGAATACATCCAGCCTACCCTGATGATAGTTGCATTAGTTGGCAAGATTTTTTGTATTGCTTTTTCTCCAGCTAATTTAGTTTTGCCATAAATATTGATTGGATTGGTTTTGTCTATTTCTAAATAGGGATTACCATTTAGTCCATCAAAGACATAATCTGTAGAGATGTGAATTAACTTAGCTTGCTGATTTTTGGCAATCTGAGCCAATTGTGATACTGCAAGATGATTAACCTGATTTGCAAGTACTGATTCTTCTTCTGCTTTGTCTACTTGAGTATAAGCAGCACAGTTAATAATAATATCGAAAATATTATCTTTAAAGTAACGAATCATCTTGTTTTCATCACATAAATCAAACACATCTCTACCAACAAAAATAAATTCCTCAGTTTGCTCAGTATTAGTGGTAAGTTTTTGAATAGATTTTCCTAATTGGCCATTTTTACCAGTAACAAGTATTCTGCTCATTCTTTTTATTCAAATAACTCTTTGGAGTTAGCTAAAGTTGGATTTGATTTATCTTTGTCTGAGAGTTGTAAATGTTCATGCGGCAATTTCCAATCAATAGCTAAATCTTTATCATCAAATGCAATACCTCGATCATTCTCTGGTGCATAGTAATTATCTACTTTATAAGTAAAAGTAGCGCTATCACTTAATAAAACAAATCCATGTGCAAATCCGGAGGGTATAAAGAGTTGATGCTTATTTTCACTTGTTAGTTCAAGAGCCACATGTTTGCCAAAGGTGGGACTAGATTTACGAATATCCACAGATACATCTAACACTCTACCATCAATAACTCTTACTAATTTAGACTGACTGTATGGTGGTAGCTGATAATGCAATCCACGCAACACACCCTTGGTTGATTTTGATTCATTGTCTTGGATAAAATTAACTTTACAGCCTGTAGCCTCTTCAAACAAATCTTGTCTAAAGGTCTCTACAAAATAGCCTCGATCATCTTCTCGTACAGTGGGCTTAATAAGAATTACATCAGGGATTGTTTGAGGAATAAACTTCAAGTCACTTCTCCTACACATCTAAGTAGATATTGTTTATATTTTTGATTGGATAAAGATTGGGCTAATTTTATAAGTTGCTCTCTGCTAATATAGCCTTGTTCAAAGGCGATCTCTTCAATACAAGCTATTTTCAAACCTTGTCTTCTTTCTATCACTTCAATAAAAGACGAGGCTTCTAGTAAACTTTCATGTGTACCAGTATCTAGCCAAGCATAGCCTCTACCCATAATTTCAACTGTTAGACGTTTTTCCCTTAAATACATTTGATTTAAGGTGGTGATTTCTAACTCACCTCTATTAGATGGTAAAACTTCTGCAGCTTTTTTAACCACATCATTTGGATAAAAATATAAACCTGTTACTACATAATTACTTTTAGGGTTTTGTGGCTTTTCCTCTATATTAATGGCCTTACCAGTAGTATCAAAGTCAACTACACCATAATTCTCTGGGTCATTTACATGATATCCAAATATGGTTGCCATATTATTTTCTTTAGCATTTAAAGACGCTTTAGACAGTATATCACCAATACTGTGACCATAATGAATATTATCACCTAATATTAAACAAACATCATCATCACTTATAAAATCCTTACCCAAGATAAATGCTTGAGCTAAACCGTCAGGAGAGGGCTGTTCAATATATTTAAATTTCATACCAATATCAGAGCCTTTGCCAAGAAGTTGCTCAAATCGTGGTAAGTCTTGAGGCGTAGAAATAATCAACACCTCTTGGATACCAGCAAGCATCAACAGTGATAATGGATAATAAATCATTGGCTTGTCATAAACTGGTAAAAGTTGTTTTGATAAGCTTTTAGTAAGGGGGTAAAGGCGCGTTCCTGAGCCACCAGCTAGAATTATTCCTTTCAAAATCTAATCACTCCTAATTTTTATATTTATAAATTTTATTTACTACTGATAAAATATTTCTATGATAAAGTTATATATATATTTCTGTTTCATCAAGTAATTGATTGTGCTTATTTAGGTAGGTATCTATTAATTTATGCTCACGTTACAATTTTTTTATTTTTTTGTGAATCATTGGGAAGCTTTCTGTAAATTTCTTAAGCGCTTTCTAATCCATTTAAAATAATATTTACAAAATACACTCTATCTTTTCATGTGGTAGTCACTTCTTTAATTTAATTAACGTTTAAACTATTAGCTTATAAACTCACCATTTATCTTGGTATTTTTCCATTCTTTAGTATTTGTGTCATATTTTTTTACTATTCTTCCAGGGGCACCAACTATTACACAATAGTCAGGATACAATCCTGATACTACAGCATTTGCACCCACTATACATTGTTTTCCTAAAATAGTTCCCGCATCAATAACTGCACCAGTTCCTATAAAGCAATTTTCTCCAATAAAAGTTTTTTTAATAATTGATTTTTGATTCATTATATGGATACCAATTTCTAGGTAGGTGTGCTGATTATCTGTTATCAACACATTAGATGAAATAGTGCAATTTTTGGAAATCTCTAAAGTTGAACGTGCTGTTAAATGCAAATTAGGCCCAATAGACACATTGTCATGAATAATAATTTTTGCATCCTTACCTATACATTCTATTCTAGAATTTGGAAAAATACGAACTTGTTTACCTATAAATATTTTTTTGAAATTTTTTATATAAATAGGCTTACCTATATAAGATAGAAAACTAAATTTTCCAAAGAATGGTTTATACACCAAGCCTCTAATAATCCAAAAGATTTTAAATATCATTTATTAACTCCACCATTTAATAATATATCACAAAGTTGTCCCCATGACTCAACTGTAAGCTTACTTTTTTTAACTGCTGAGTGTTTAGCAAAAATTAATTTATTTTCTAAAAAAGTTACAATATATTTAGATAACATTTGTGCATCATCTGGTTTAAAAAAGTTTACTTTATTGTAATTACCAACAGTCTCATATGCATATGTTAAATCAGCTGCTAATATTGGTTTATTAAACAGTTTATATTCTGTTATGGGTAACCCCCACGATTCTAACTTTGAAGGAAAGATTAGACAATCAGATTGTGCATAAATTTCAAAAACTTTCTTTCTACTTTGAAGACCTATAAATTTAATATTTTTTAAATATTTATATTTTTCATATATCATTTTTGCATATTTATTTTCAGTCCCATCAATAGTTAATAATACTTCGAATTTGTCATCATACTTTTCATCGATCTTACTTACAGCATCACATATAACCTCAAAATTTTTAAAAACTCTTGGAAATGAAGGATAAAAAAAAACTTTTTTATCCTTCTGATCTTTTTTTATATTAGTGGGAATAGAAATATCAATATTTGGATTAGCAACTATTATATTTTTAATATCAAACATTTTTTGAAATTCGTCTTTCATCCAATTTTGTTGAATAATTACAAAATTATTTCGATGAATGTTAATTTTATAAATAAACTTATATAATAAATTCATTATTAAAAAATTTATGCTTAAAAAAAAATTTTTTTTACTTGGTTTGTAAAATGGTGAAGCGTTATGACAATATACAGCTTGAATAGTTGAATTTACTCTAGGACTAATATCGTGCAAAGACAACCATAAATAGGGCTTAAGCTTCTTCGATAATTTATTAAAATAAAAATATTCATAATAAAGTCTATATAAATAAGAATTTGCTGACTTTGGAAATTCAATGTAGCTTATATTTTTTGTATTAGGCGCTATAGACTTGCTATGAATTAATGCAATAATCTTATATGAATTTGCTAAATGAGTGTCTAAATAATTTAAAAAGTCGTGTAGAATAAACAATGGTCCACCACTTCTAAAATTAACAGCTGAAATAACAATTAGTCTTTTCATGGTTTCTTCA
>Ga0209425_10007587_pt1 | contig 10166 bp, 11 predicted proteins | sample COG_05_FD_184749 | JGI IMG/M metagenome (GOLD analysis project Ga0209425, IMG submission 184749) | Pelagic Microbial community sample from North Sea - COGITO 998_met_05 (SPAdes) (version 2) | ecosystem: Environmental > Aquatic > Marine > Neritic zone/Coastal water | place: Helgoland, sampling... | reverse complement strand
ATTTCTGCCTCTTGCAGCTGCAGCTGTAGCTACTAAAAAATTAGAATTATTAACTTCAATAGCAGTAGCATTTTCAAGAAACCCAATGACTTTAGCTAACCTTGGGTATGACTTGCAGTTGATGTCTCAAGGAAGATTTACTCTTGGTTTAGGCTCTCAGATTAAGCCTCATATTGAAAAAAGATATTCTATGCCCTGGTCATCTCCTGCCAAAAGAATGCAAGAAATGGTTAATGCTATTAAAGCAATTTGGAGCTCTTGGCATGATGGTGAAGAATTAAACTTTGAAGGAGATTTCTACAGACATACTCTTATGACTCCATTCTTCAACCCAGGAAAGAACCCATTTGGATTACCAAAAATTTATGTTGCCGGCGTTGGCCCCTTAATGACTCAAGCTGCAGCGGAATCAGCGGATGGCTTTCTTGTGCACCCATTTCATACTTCAAAGTTTCTAGAAAATATTACGATTCCATCCTTAGAGAAGGGCCTTAAAGTAGCTGATGCCAAAGAATTTGATATTTCTGTTGGTGTAATGATTGCCACAGGAATGAATGATGAAGAAATCTCTGCAGCTAGAGATGCATGTAAAGCTCAAATTGGTTTTTACGGCTCAACCCCAGCATACAAAGTTGTTTTAGAGCAGCATGGCTGGGAAGGAGTGCAGCTTGAGTTAAACCAACTAACTAAAAAAGGTCTATGGCAAGATATTGCTGCTTTAGTGTCAGATGAGATGCTTGAAAGCATTGCAGTTACAGGAACACCTTCAGAGGTATCAAATAAAATATTTGATCGCTATGGTAATATTGCTTCTAGAATAGCTCCTTCTATTTTTTCTGGCGATCCAATTATTACCAAAGAACTAATCGAATGCTTAAAAAAGAGTCAGTAATAAAAAATGAATTTATTAACTAGAATTTTTTTCTACTCCTTAATCTTTGTAGGTTATCTATTCTTTATGAGTATCTATGCTCCCTTGGGCATCAGTTGGCTTGAGCATCACGCAGAAAGAATGACAAGTGCTGTAAATTTTCTACATTTAAATGGTTTTGAGACATTTGGTTTTACTGTGTGGTCGTCCTGTGCAGACTGTATCTTGGAGGGACCAGTAGAGAATGAAATGTATTCTTCCATAAATGGAATCTCACTTTTTCCATATATCCTTTTAAACTATTTTGGAGGCATAGAATCCTTACTGTTCTTTGGACCTATTATTGATAAATTATTTATTTTTATTGGTGCAGTCTTAATTGCAGAACTAATGATTAAATTTATTCAAGATTATTCCAGTCTGCCAGATTATTTAATTGGAATGGCGTGCTTTTCTTTATTTACTTTATCTCCATGGACCTACAAAATGTTTCTTACGGGTTGGTGGGAAGGATTGTTTCTAATGTTTTTTTTGTTTGGTATGGCTGCCTTTCAAAACAAGAGATTTAAATTAGGTTATTTAGCTTTTTTCTTGGCTGGAGTATTCCATCATCTTTGGGCTTTAGTCGTTTCTATTTTTTATACTTTATTGATAGTTTCATCATACTTGTTCCAAGGAGAGAGAAATTTCAATAAGTATTTTCCACCCAATATTGTTTCGCAAAATATGAGTATGAAATTAATCTTTGCCCTAGGTTTATCTAGTATTATATTTTTCTTAATTCAGTTTTTAGCAAGCCAATACTTTGATTTTGGGTCAGGAAGCTCTGTTTTTTTTAGGGTGGGGATTTCTGGTAATGATATTCATAATGGTGGATTGATAGGCGCTCTTCAATTTTTGGGAGGAAGTCGTTTTACTCAATGCTTTCAAGGAATGGGGATGGAAGCTTTCTCCGGGTCAACCATGGTGATTATTGCAATGTACAATTGCCTGTTTTCTATCGCAGGCATGGGAATTATCTCTTTAATAGCAATTTTTGGGGTATATCTTTTGATTAAAAATTCAACATTAGCTATGAAGGTACTGATTCCATTAATTTTTGCATTGTTATTTTTTATTGGTGTCTTTCAGCAATCTATGTCCGTTCACTTAATGGGGTACTCATATATTTTCTCAGCAATATTCTCGGTTGGGATAACTTATTTGATGTTGGTACTTCAGAAAAGCTCAGGATCCAGTTTACTAGGATTTATTTTTTCTATTCCTTGTTTAGCGGGTATTTTAATATTATCTATTAGAGTAAGCATGCTTTCTGGTATGAGCTAACAAAATATTACTTTTTAATGAAACCTGTTTACACACTCGGCATATGCAATGATGAAACCTCATCAGCCTGTTTATTTAAAGATGGTGAGCTAGTATCTGCAGCTAGTGAAGAGAGGTTTTCTTGTAAAAAACTAGATAGCTCATTTCCCCAGCAAGCAATTGATTTTGTCTTATCTAATTCTAATATTAGCTTTAAAAACCTAAGTAATATTGCATATTCCTGGGCCAAAGGATTTGCAGAGGTCTCTAGTCAAATCTTTAAAAGATATGGAAGCATTGCAGCAAGAATTGCCCCATCTATTTTTTCTGGAGATCCGGCCGTTACAGCTGAGTTAATCAAATGCTTAAAAACCCAATAACTTTTTCTTTTAACAAGCTCGCTCTTGCACTTTATTTCTAATATGAAAAAAGTGGCAATTCTTCAATCGAACTATATTCCATGGAAAGGCTACTTTGATATCATAGCTTCCGTAGATGAATTCATCATTTTTGATGAAATGCAGTTTACAAAACGTGATTGGCGTAATCGTAATCTTATTAAAACTCCAAGTGGCAAACAGTGGCTTACGGTTCCAGTCAAGACAAAAGATAAATTCCATCAAAAAATTTGTGAAACAGAGATTGATGGCGTTGATTGGAAAAAAAAGCATTTAGATACAATCAAACAAAATTATTCTAGAGCTAATTTTTTTAAAGAGATATATCAATTAATTGAACCAATTTATTGCCAAACAAATCATTTGCTTCTTTCAGATTTAAATTTGGAGCTTATTCAATCAATATGCGGGTATCTAAAAATAAATACTAAAATCTCTTCTTCAAGCAACTTTAGTCTTGCTGATAAAAAAACAGATCGATTAGTTAGCCTTTGTAAGGCAAGCGGAGCAAATATATACCTTTCAGGTCCATCTGCATTAAACTACATAGAGGAAAGTAAATTTACACATGCTAATATTGAATTAGAATGGTTTGATTACAGTAAATATCCAAGTTACCCACAATTATGGGGAGATTTTGAGCACGAAGTGTCGATTTTAGATTTATTATTTAATTGCGGAGAGAGTGCTGTTAATTTTTTAAAATTTTGCGAGAAAAACCTATGAGCAATCAATCAATCTCTCGTATATCTAAATATTATAATGAGAAACTTACTCTGCATGGTTCAACACCTCTCGGAGTTGACTGGAATGGAGAGAGCAGTCAATTTCAACGTTTTGGCGAGCTCTGCAAAGTCGTGGATACTAAAAAAAATTTTTCTATCAATGACTTTGGATGTGGCTACGGAGCTTTGTACGACTTTCTAATTCAGTCTGATTATAAGAATTTTCAATATCATGGAAATGATATTTCACCACTAATGATTCAAAGTGCTCAGGACCGTTTCAAGGGTTTCAAGGACGTTTCCTTTGTTGAATCTTTACAGCCTCAAAAAATTTCAGATTTTTCTATTGCTAGTGGAGTTATGAATGTCAAATTAAACGAAACAGATTCAAATTGGCAAATAGAAGTTCAAAAAATTTTAAGTTTATTGAATCAATACAGCAAATACGGATTTTCATTTAATTGTTTAACCAGTTATTCTGATCTAGATAAGATGAAAGATTATTTATATTATGCCGATCCACTGCAGATGTTCCATTATTGCAAATCGGAATTTTCTCAAAACATTGCCCTGCTTCATGATTATAATTTATATGAATTCTCCATACTGGTAAAAAAATAACCCATATACTATGAAAAAATTTAATACACACACCACATCAATAACACAGTCATCTGATACGCAGGTAAAAGCAAGGGAAGAGTTATGGGACTATTTTATTGAAGGCTCGATGCCAGATGCTGAAAAAGAGAGAAATCTTGGTTTATATATCCGTTCTCAGAACTTAGCTCGAATATTAACAATTTCTGCAATTTATCAAAAAATTAAACACCTTCCTGGCTCTATAATGGATTACGGAACATGGAGAGGCCAAAATTTCATTTTATGTGAAAATCTTAGAGCAATTTATGAACCTTTTAACAAGCAGCGAAAGATTTTTGCATTTGATACATTCGATGGATATTACTCTTCAGACCCTGCGGATCAGTCTGACAACTCTAGCTTTCACAATGGTCGATACTCTACTGGTACTGATTACGACCAATCTCTGCTGAAACTTATGAGCATTCATGAATCAAATAATATTTTAAGTAATGTTAAATCTGACCATCAGATAATTAAAGGAGATATTTTAAATACACTACCTAATTTTCTTCAAGAGCAAAAAAATCTACTAGTTGCCCTAGCATTTTTTGACATGAATCTTGAAGAGCCAACATCATTTGCATTAGAAAAAACACTAGAGCATTCAATGCCAGGAACTCATTTAGTATTTATGCAACTGCAAAGAGATTTTCTACCTGGTGAGGGAATATCCTACATAAATAAAATTTTGGGTAAAAGGAAGCACTCCATACATTTAGCGGCAGAGTATCCATCAATCACTATTATTGAAATATTGTAGGTTGTAAATTTATATAATGCATATAGTAATTATTGGTAATGGCGCAGTAGGGCTAGCGATAGCCAGCGGACTATTAGCAGAAAATAGCCAGCTAAAAGTTTCTATTGTTGGTCCTTTTTCTCAAGATAATTCAGCTTCTATGGCCGCCGCCGCAATGTTAAATTCTTTTGCTGAGCTCGAGCCTAGCTGCTTGGATTTGCATAGAGACAAAATTAAATTTCAAGCAAGTCAAGTATCCTCAAAGCTTTGGCCTAATTTTCTTGAAGAAAATAAGGTAGCAAAAAATTTTTTAAGAATGGGGACTGTTTTGATAAATAATACAGCGTCCGATAATCTTGAAGACAGGAATTATGATGCAATTATGGGTTATTTAGATGCATTCAATGAGCCATACGAACAAATCAATCCATATCATATAAAAGGATATAAGCCTTTGCAAAAATTAAGAGCTCAAAGAGCTTTATTGATTAGAAATGAAGGATGGGTTCATCCAGATGGAGTTCTCAAAAGCTTGGAAGAAAATTTAAAACTTCAAGGCGTACAATTTATTGATGATGAAGTTAACTCCCTCACTACATTACCGGATGAAACCGAGGCAGCTAATCTAAATTCTGGTGGGAAAATAACTGCTGATTTATTTGTTCTTGCAAATGGATCGAGCGCATCAAATTTATTTAATAGTTCTAAGCATATTCAGCAAAAGATGATGCAAATTACCCATGGTGTTGGCTGCACCATTGAGCTTCAGGCTCCAACAATAGAATGTGACTATGTTATCAGAACACCAAACAGAGGTGGAGCATGTGGTATCTATCACGCCCCTTATAATGAAAATAGTTTTGTATGTGGCGCTAGTAATTTAATTACAACGGCACCTGAACAATTCCCACGATTAAGTGTAATACAAAATCTAACTCAGGCTGCAATGGAGCAAATTAATATAGATCATTCTAAAAGCCAATTATTAAAAGTGAATGTTGGGTTTAGACCTACAAGCATAGATACTTACCCAGTAATTGGTTGGCTAAATTCTAATACATACACTGTCACTGGTACGAAAAGAGATGGGTATCATTTTGCTCCCTGGATTGCTAGCGCATGCTCCAAAAATATTCTTGATGGTACTTCAGATGATGAATACCTCTCATTCTGTAGTCCGTTTCGAAAGCCATATACCTTTGGAACAGTCGAGGAATGTGCTGATAAGTATGCTGCCAGCAAATTATCTGCATTATCTCAGCATGGCTTTGACCCTGGTCATACTTTTCCCATGGAAGATTTGCATAATCAATATAAAAATAAAGTGTTGAACTATTTTGAATTAAATGAAATTCCTCTTGGTATTGCTGCAGAAATTATTGAGCCTATGATGCTCGGTTTTATTGACTATAAAATTTTCCAATGATTTCAATTATATCTACTCTTTATAACTCTGAATCTACAGCTCTTAGCTTTGCAGAAAAAGTTCTGAAAGCTATGAATGAAATGCTGGAAGAGGAGTTTGAACTGTTATTAGTTTCTGATGGTGATGTCACTATTTCCTTAAGCCTCGAAAATCAGTTGATTGCTCTTGATAGTAGAATTAAATTGATAAAACTTTCAAGGAATTTTGGACAACATATAGCTATTTATTGCGGCTTGGAAAGCTCTATTGGAGACGAGATTGTGATCTTAGACTCAGACTTAGAAGAAGACCCTCAAGACATCAGACACTTCTTAAAAGAGCTTAGAGGGAATAATTTTGAGATAGTGATTGGTTTGCAAAATGAAAGAAATAAAGATTCCTTTTTTGGCATGCTTTACTGGAAAGCAATTTCTTGGAACAGAAAAACACCTGCTAATATCTGCACCATTAGAGCATTTACTAGAAAATATGCTAATTTTATTTTAGAGTGCAAAGACGAAAGCATTATTTTGGTTGATATAGATAGTCATATAGGGTTTAAGAAAGGCTATTTAAACGTTCACAAGACCTATAAAGGGGTTTCCTCATATTCGTTTAAGAAAAAGCTAGAGTTCTTTCTTTCATCACTAATTCTTGGTAACCCAAAGATATTAATATACGTGTCATCTGTAATTGCATTTTTAGCTTTTATCTTGATAGTAGCTGCAAGCGCGATCACAATATTTCGACTTTCAGCAGAACTAGATCCAGGCTGGGCATCAATAATAGTCTCAATCTTTATTTCCATGAGCTTTAATTTAATATCTTTTGGAGTAATTTTTTTCTACCTATCTAGGATTCTTAATCAAGTTAGAGTAAGACCCAGATATATTATTGATGAAATAAAATCTATTAAAAAAAATGATTAAGGCTCCTTTCCCTCATCTTTTAAAGAATAGTGATGTTAATGTCTTCAAAAGATATGTTCTTTTTGGCCTAGCATCTAATTCAACTATTTATATTATTTATTTATCGATAACATCTCTAGGCATGGATCATAAGTTGGCTATGACAATGCTATATCTTGTTGGCACGATCATTTCATACCTTGGAAACAAGACATGGACATTTCGCCATAGAGGTAAGATCTCTTCTAGCTTCATCAAGTTTCTTTTGACATATCTGCTTGGTTACTTTCTAAATTTATTATTGCTATTTTATTTTGTAGACATATTAAAATACCCACACCAGATAGTTCAAATCTGCTCAGTAATTTTAATAGCAGTTCTTCTATTCCTGTTGTCAAAATTTCTTGTTTTTCCATCCTTACACGATGATTAGATAGCATGATCGCATTTAATAAACCATACCTGACTGGCAACGAGCTAGGATATATAGATAAATGCTCAGAAAATATGCAGCTTGCAGGTGATGGCTTATTTACCACGAAATGTAGCAAATGGTTAGAGCATGAGATTTCCTGCTCTAAGGCATTGCTAACTCATTCTTGTACAGCAGCTCTTGAAATGGCTGCAATTCTTGCGGATATTCAAGTGGGTGATGAAGTTATCATGCCTTCCTTCACCTTTGTCTCAACTGCAAATGCATTTGTTTTGCGAGGTGCCACTCCAGTCTTTGTGGATATTCGAAAAGATACTTTAAATATAAATGAACAGCTCATCGAGGCGGCAATTACCAAGCGAACCAAAGCTATTGTGCCGGTTCATTACGCAGGTGTCCCCTGTGAGATGGATACCATTATGGATATTGCGCGAAGACATCATTTATTAGTCATAGAAGATGCTGCTCAGGGCATTCTTTCTTCTTATAAAGGAAGACAACTCGGCTCAATAGGTGATATCGGATGCTTAAGCTTTCATGAAACAAAGAATATTATTTCTGGTGAGGGCGGAGCTTTGTTACTTAATAACGATCTATTTTCTAAAAGAGCAGAAATTATTAGAGAAAAAGGAACAAATCGAACTGAATTCATGAGGGGAGAGGTATCAAAATATTCTTGGGTGGATGTCGGATCTTCTTTTCTTCCTGGTGAACTTACTGCGGCATTCTTGTGGGCCCAACTCCAAGAGGGTCATCTAATAACAAAAAAAAGGAAAGAGATATGGAATTTTTATCATGCTGCATTCCAGGATCTTGAGAAGATGGATAAGGCTCAAAGACCCTCAATTCCAGAGTATTCATTGCATAATGGCCATATTTATTACTTACTTTTAAATAGCAATGATGAAAGAAACAACTTTATAGAATCTATGTGCTTAAAAAAAGTTAATTGTGTCTTTCACTACATTCCCCTTCATAGCTCAATAATAGGAAAAAAAATTGGCAGGTTCTCAGGAGATATGACTGTTACAGAGGATATTGCTGAAAGATTAGTAAGGCTCCCCATATGGCTTGGAATTGACAGCGCCCATGTTTCGCAGTGTGTGAATGAGTGTCTTTTATGATGTCAGTAATATCTTATTGAATCTTTCGATGATGGTTCAATAGATCTTGATGGAACAAAAAAATATGTATAAAAAGCTAATGCTAGATTTAGATGGCTATGCTCTGTCTTATGATGAGATTGACCTCTTAATAAACTCTTTTGTTGGTGGAGTCATATTATTCTCTAGAAATATTAAATCCAAATCTCAGGTACAAGCTTTGTGCAAACAAATTAAATCTATTAATTCAGAGTTATTAATAGCAGTTGATCAAGAGGGTGGTAAAGTACAGCGCTTAAAAACTGGCTATACATCGCTTCCTTCAATGCATCAATTGGCAGATGAGTGTAGTAAAAATAATTTTGCAAACATTGATTTAGCAAAAGATATAGGTTGGCTGATGGCTTCAGAGGTTATAGCATCAGGCCTTGATATAAGCTTTGCGCCAGTTCTTGATCTTGACCTGCAAAGAAGCTCTATTATTAGAGATAGATCATTTGGGGACATTCCCGAAAGAGTGATTGAAATAGCAAGTTTATTTATAGATGGAATGAATGAAGCTGGCATGCAAGCTGTGGGTAAACATTTTCCAGGGCATGGAGGCATTTATGCTGATAGTCATCTAATGCCTGTGGAGGATTTCAGGACCTTAGAGGAGCTTAAAAAGCATGATTTACTTCCTTTCAGCGCCTTGAAAGATAAATTGGGAGGCATCATGACCGCTCATATCTCTTTTCCAGAAATTGATACCAAGATTGCAACCTTTTCTAAATTCTGGCTCTCAGAGATACTTAGAAATGACATAATATTTCAAGGAGTTATTTTTAGCGATGATCTATCGATGAAAGGTGCTAATTCTGAAGAAACAATATCTGAAAAACTGAACCAAGCTATAGGCGCTGGCTGTAATATGATTTTGATATGCAATGATAGGCCTGCTGTTATAGAGGCCTTAAATTTCATGCAAGAACATAATATTAAATCAACTGGAAATCTTAAAGTGTTGCAGGCGGCTCAATCAGTTTCGTGGGATGACTTAGAGCGAGATCCCAGAAGGATTGAGATTCAGGAAAAAATAAATAATATTTTTATAAATCACTCATGATGACACTTCCTGATATATGTGATCTTCACTCTGACTCTATCCAAATAGGAAAATTAAGCCTTGTCTCATATGGCCAGCAATCTTCACTTGCAGGAGAGATTTATACCGTCTCCTGCTCAGATGACAACTCTATTGTGAAGTCAGTATTGTCTAAAAAAGGACAAAATAAGATATTGGTTATTGATGCTTCTGGAGTATCTCATGCCTCCATGATTGGAGATCAAATTGCAGAGTCTGCACTCAAAAACAATTGGGCTGGTATTTTTGTGAATGGGTATGTGAGAGACGTAGAAATCTTAGGAACTCTTGATTTGGCTATTTTTGCACGAGGAAGTGTGGTTCAAAAGACAGATAAACAAGATCATGGTTTCGAGGACATTATGATTTCATTTGGAAGCACCATTATGCGTTCAGGCAATTGGTTGTATGCAGATGAGAATGGTTGGATAGTTGCAGATACAAAGTTAGAATTCTAATTCAGTATACAGTTCTTGTTTTTCTTTCCAGATTTTTTCAATAAAATTTTTGA
>Ga0209425_10007582_pt1 | contig 10169 bp, 7 predicted proteins | sample COG_05_FD_184749 | JGI IMG/M metagenome (GOLD analysis project Ga0209425, IMG submission 184749) | Pelagic Microbial community sample from North Sea - COGITO 998_met_05 (SPAdes) (version 2) | ecosystem: Environmental > Aquatic > Marine > Neritic zone/Coastal water | place: Helgoland, sampling... | reverse complement strand
ACACGAAAGTAATCCCCTTCTATACTGAATAGCTCTCCGGGTAGAACTAGCACATCCTTCTCGAACCAAGAATCGAGCAGAGGCTTAAGAGGCTCACTTGAATGCACTAAGCCCAGCATACCCGCTTCCGGTCTATGCCAGCTCAAAGAGTTGTTGTTAGCAACGAAACCATCAAACAATTCAATATTCTCGCGTACAATTTCATTATTACGCTTGATAAGCGCATCAGCTTTCTGCATTACAAAACAGGCCACCTGCTCATCGAGCTGCGACTGACAGATACTGTTGTAGGTTTTCAAGTCACGAATCAATTTGCTTAGCTTTTCGTTTCTCGTCATCACCCAACCGATGCGAACTCCGGGTAAGCCAAAGGTCTTAGAGAGCACATTCGCTAGTATAGCTTTTTCGTATTTCAGTACGTTCAACTGACAGCCAATTCCGGAAAAATCCGAAAACGCGAATACATCATCGCAAATCAGATACAGGCCATGCTTTTCACAAAGAGCAAGTAGACTATCTACGAAACCTTGATCTAGCAGCATACCAGTTGGATTGTGTGGAGAGTTTATAACTATTGCTTTCGAGCGCTCGCTGATCTGCGCAGCGAAATCTTCAATGGATGGCTGCCAGCAATTCTCAAAATTAAGCTGTACTGACTTAAACACGCCGCCAAAGCACGCGGGAAGATCAGAAAGTGACGGATAGCAAGGTAGCATCCCGATCACTTCATCGCCGGGCTCCAGGATACAGGCCATGATAGAGAACAGGCCCTCCTGTGTACCACTAAGCACAGTGATGTGATCGACACCCAGTTCGGGGTAGAGCTGCTTATACAAATTATAGATACCAGCACGCAGATCATCCCTGCCCTCTACACTGCCATATGTCAAAGGTACTGACGCTATAGCGGCGATCTCATCAACGCTCAAAATATCTTGCAGAGTCGCCGTCGCCCCACAGGCATCGCTTAGGTTATAGCGGGCACGCCTGGGCAGCTTTTCATAAAATTCATGGTGCTTCATTGCGCTAATTTTCATGGGTGAGTCCGTCTAGCGCTTACGCCAAACTGTCAATTGAGCCACTGTATGCTGATGCTTGCGAGCTGTCTCGCGAATTACAAAGGGCACGTCAACGGCCTCTTCAAAATCGAAGCTGTCTGCGAGCTTTTGTTTAAGCGCGTCCAGAGTACTGAAGTTTTCACCATTCACTTTCACGCCCCCTAGCCAATTGGACTTATCGGTATATTCTTCAAGCCAGGTATAAGGTGAAGTCAAGACCAACAAGCCGCCAGATAAGAGGCGAGCTTGTATGTCGTTCAGGAAGATCGCAGGCTCGTAGAGCCGGTCAATTAGATTGCCGGCGAAAACCACATTGTAGTCAGTGAACTGCGGCTTCAGGTTGCAAGCGTCACCTTGCAAGAAATCAATACGGTCTTTTACATCGTCATAGCCCAATTTATCCAGCAAAACTTCTCGGTACTCGACGATATCGCCCTCGACTGGAAGCGTATAGCGCAGCCGATTATGTGCCTGCAATTTTGCTCCCTGCTGGACGAAACGCGCAGAAAAATCTAACGCATCCACATGCTGAAAATTCTTCGCCAATTCAAATGAGGACCGTCCTACCGCACAACCCAAATCGAGAGCCCGATCTGTAGCGATACTGTTCGCTTGCACATGAGCCATAAGCGCCTGCACACACGCAACCGGGAAATTTTGCACAGAGAAATATTCATTGCCGTAGTGGAACTCACAGTACTGCGCAATCAATTCATCTGTTTCATAAACATTATCTTGTGTCTGTGTTTTGGGCGCTTGCTCAGATATAACCATTCTAAATCCTGCGTGTTGAAAAAAGTGTCTGCGAAATGCGTAACGCGATGAAGCAAGGGTTTCGTTTCCTGTAGATATCCAAGACCCACCCTTAATCAAATTGTGCTTGCCATCAAAAGTCGGCGTCGAGAAATCGTCATACCAAGGGTGCACAGTAAAGCCTGGATAGCCATCGATAGGTGATTCTGTCCATTGCCAGACATTGCCAGTGACATCATAGAGCCTTCCATGCCGATTATCCGTCACCGGGCAGGACGAGGCATACTGCTCTAAATTAATATTGCCCGAGCCGGAATCCTCCCCTAATTCTGACTGACGCAGCGCAGACCATTCAGCCTCCACTGGCATTCTTACTGGCTCACCAATGCGCTCGGCCATCCAATTACAGTAGGCTTTCGCCTCCAGATAATTCACCTCGACGGGCCAATCCATTGGCAAAGGCATTTCCGAGAATAGATTCCTCTGCAGGTATTCCCCGTTCAGCGTAGTTCGCCAGAATTTTGGATGCCGTGATTTGGTGAAGGCTAACCACTGCCTTCCTTCTGCTGTCCAATAGCGAGCTTTCTTATAGCCCCATGCCTGCACAAATTTGAGGAAGTCCTGATTACTCACCAAGGTCGTAGCGACCTTAAATTGCTCTACCTTCTGCTCATCGAAACCGTACTCGTTATCCCAACCATAGCTACGATCGCTGTCGCTTTTGCCGAGCTTTACTGCAGTCGCAGGTATCGGCAACCATTGCACAGACGGGGCTATACCTGCCTTGGTGCAAACTGGCCACGATTCGGCTTGTCTTGCATCGATAAGATCCAGCGGCAACATACGCGCAATAACCGACGAGGTTTCAAGGTGAATCCGCTCATGCTCAATGCCCATCAAAACTAACCATGCTGGGCATTGCTGAGTGATAGGCAGCGTGATCTGCATGGATTTGATGAAGGCACAGATTCGGGCCTTGACCTTGTCTCGGTATTCTTTAACAAGCTCTCTTGTCGGCCAGTCATAGTGAGCGCAGTCCAAATCATCCCAAGACATCTCATCGACACCGATGGCGAACATGGCCTCCAACTCAGGATCTACACGCGCTTCAGTAAATTGAGCCAAAATCATCTTATTCACATAGAACGTAGCCGTATGCCCAAAATAGAAGATCAGAGGGTGCCGCAAAGACTCCGCTGAGGTGTACAAGGCCTCATCCTTAAGAGCAGAGAATAGAGCCTCATACTGCTCCCAAGTAGAGACGAAATAAGCTAACAGCTGCTGCCGTTTAGCTTCGACATCGTTACCGTCGAGGGATATTGGGCGGGTTGTTAGTAGAACTTCATGCGATATTGCATGCTTTCCGGATAGGGCTTGCACTTTGCACCTGTTTCAATAAGAATTTTCTGTAATACGCCATAACTGGCAGCCTAGACCTGCCAAGCACCTTATTTATTTTCATCTGAGTTTTAACGCCTGGAGAGAACTGCGCTTAGAGGTTTTATCAATGCTCGGCCTAGCAGCAAGACGAGTAGGAAGAGTGCAAAAAAGTAGATAGGAAAACCGCGCAGAGCATCCAAGAATATGGCATCACGAAAGGCCGCCTCCGGCACTGTGCCTTCTTGTTGCGCTCGCAATAGCGACACATAAGCGGTGTATAGAAGACTCGCAAATCCGAGCCCCAAATTTAAGGCTAGCCCCTTAAAGCTGAGAACCGTCGCCCTATGCACTGAATCAACTTCCTTATTGATGTAGTAACTAGACTGAAACTGCACCATCCCCATCATCGCGAACGCGCCCACAGCGAAAATTACACCGTAGTAAGGAATAGCTAAACCAAGCCCAATCAACCCTGTCATTAAAAGAAAAGAGAGTGTTAAAAAATTAAATAGTGGCGAATGGTTTGTAACTAGATAGCGCGACAATATGGCATTCACCATTCCCACTAAAGACATGCCTGCCCCGATAAATCCGAACCAACTCACCGGTATATCGATAACGCGGTAGTATTCACTGGCAAGCACCACAAATTGTCTACCCACGCTATCCAAGGCCAGCGCCGCCAATATGACAAACAACACAAATCGGTGGTTGATAGTCCATTTCGCGGCAACTACTATTTTACGAAAAGGGTCTAAAAGAGAATTCCCTGTTAGTTGCAGTGAGTCAGAGGATTCACCTTCGCCAATATCAATATCAATATCAATATCAATATCAATATCAATATCATGAAACCCTAAAGCGGTGCCGAGCACAATAAACGAGGTCATCAGCGTTAATATCACCGGCAGACGGATAACGAGATTGTTGGACAGCTGCCATTGTGAATCTATGGCCGAAAGCAAGCCATTCACCGTGTTCGGATCATAGGCGAATGCCCCAAGAATCATTGTCATGAAAAACCCGAAGGAAACAACTTGAGTCGTGCGTTGTAAAATCTTCGACCAGTCATCTTCGCGCCCCAGAGCCTTTAGCGAATCATAGGCTAATGCCTCATCAGCCCCACTTGCAGCTGCTTCAGACAAACCGGAACAAATTCTGTTCGCAAGAAAAAGGGGGAATAGAAAAGGCGATGCACCAATCGGCGCAAAGGCGATTAAAGCCATCTCGACCACCATCATGATCGCTGCAAAAACCACCAAGCGCTTGCGCCCGACAATATCTGCCAAAGCTCCAGAGGGTACCTCCGCCAGGACAATAGTCAGCGCCCATACAATATTAAGAATAGCGAACTGTTCTAGAGTCAGCCCATAGTCCAAGAACAACACGGTAAACACCGGATAATAGAAGCGCGCGGAGTAGAACAGGCGAAAAATAATAAAGCGGCGCAGGTTTCCCTGCAATTGAGCCGTACTGAGTTTTGATGAAGCCATTCTACGAGAACTCTACTATTTTGACTTATGAGCACGAACCAATAGCCCAGATCACATATTCCGTTGGTGCGAAGAGCTTAACCCTAACAGCATGCCAAAGATTCAGCTATGGCAATCCATAATTGGTTACAGGACGTACCACTTTCACCATTACATGCCAAAAGCAATTGCTAGAATTAATTAGGAAATAGCATGAACAATTTATCAAGCACTCAACAGCGCGCAGTAGCTTCATTGCAATCCATGTTTATAGGAGACTCTCTAGCAATGCCTGTGCACTGGTATTACAATCTAATGGATATTTATAAGCAGTTCTCCGGCGGAATCACCAAGCTTGAAGCAGCTCCTAAGCACCACCCTTCATCGATCATGTCACTTCATTCCACCAAGCAAGGCGGGCGCAATGCACGTCATTCCAAAAATTTTCAGGTCGAAATTGTGGGAGACGTAATACTCAAGGGTAAGCGACAGTTCTGGAATCAATCAAATCAACATTATCATCAAGGTATGCGCGCTGGAGAAAATACGCTTAATGCACATTGCGCTAGAGCTACGATACGAGCTCTCGCTGCTAATGGCGGGCACTACAATGAGGAGCTATTTCTTGATGCCTACATTAAGCTAATGACAGCCGACCCGGCATTGCATCCAGATACATACGCCGAATCCTATCACCGAGGATTTTTTGCGAACTTGTCTGCTGGTAAAAATCGTAACAAATGCGGCGCAGTGACACATGATACGGCTTCTATCGGAGGTCTAGTAACAATCGCTCCAATTGTAATATCTGAACTGTTACGTGGCACGTCACTTGAAATCGTCCAAACCATCTGTCACAAACATTTGAAACTTACTCACCCAGACGAATATTTAGCAAAAGTTTGCAGTGACTATGTCGGACTATTAGATGCACTATTATTTCGACTTGAAGCGAATTCCGCTCGAGATATCATAGCTATCTGGGCAAAGCGTAGCATCGGAATGGCTATGCCCGAGTTACTAAGCAAAGTACATTCCGACAATGACGTTGTAGGGCGCCTGTTCTCTTCCGCCTGCTATATAAGTGACTCTTGGCCCAGCGTACTTTATCTGGCTTACAAATATGCAGAAAAACCAAAGGCCGGCCTACTCGCGAATGCTAACCTCGGTGGTGATAACGTGCACCGCGGAACTGTGCTGGGAGCAATTTTGGGACTCGCAATCAACAACATTCCACATGAGCTATATGATGAGTTGCAGGATAAAGATATTATCGAAGAAGAAATAACTGTCCTGCTAAACAGAGAAATTTCCTGATTGATCTCTGTTTATCCGCAAGTGGCACTAACTTCGTCCTGCGATCTTCCTAGTTTTTAAATGTTTGATCACCTTCAACATCTTATCTTTTTGGTGTTTCACTCAATCACCGCTATTTTTTATTTCTTATGGGATAGATCCAAAATGTCAAAGCAGACGTTAATTTTGTTTAAGCAAGAGAGCAAAACATGATTAAATTTTTTCACACTGGAAATCTAAGTCCGGCAAAAAAAGCCAGTGTATATTCTGGTTTCGGGTTACTTATTCTCTCGACTTTTCTTGCAGGGAGCGTAGTTCTCAATATTTTTGAGCTGGAATCATTCGCAGTTTTGGGGCATAGCGGAGTAAGAACTCTCGCTGGCCTGGCTGTTGTAGGCTGCTTGCTAGCAGCTATTGGTTTTTTTGACGAATAATCGAGGAAAGAATATGTTCAAACAGTCAGACTTTTTTATATTAATGGCAGTGGCAGTATCATTTGCCGTATCTGGTTTTCTTTGGTTCTCAGGACAGCATGAGGAAGGACTTTTCACTGCGGTGTGGGTGCCTTCAATATTGTGCTTTGGAATCTACTTCAAACTTATGGCGCTAGTGGGACGGAAATCATGAGTCCTATGACGCTGTTTTATATCGCTATGCTAGTTTTCAGTCTATTGATTGTAGGTCTCTATTTTTCGGTTCGTGAATTCCTTTTAGTGAGCAAAGAGCCTTCTCAATCTAAAGGTCCAGTGCCTGCTAATGAATGAATGGCAGTTTTAGGTTCACAGCAATACTGCACAGTTGTATTTTCTCTAAGTAGTCCCTCTTGAAAGCTTGCCTAACGCTCTGTTTCCCATCGGAAAGAGAGCGGGGCCGGTTTAGGGGCAGTTAAACCAGGCTACTTCTAAAGCTATTCTACCGAGGCGCGGCATCCAAATTTGGGCAATATATTCCATAAACTAGGCAATATCGAGATTAGCTACTGACTCTTGGTTCGGCCTAGCTATCGATAGCGCTGTTTTCAGCTCCTAGGCTTCACACTGCTGGGCTCAACGGCAGTTTCGTCTATAAAAGAAGCTGATCAGGCTAGAGAGCATTGGATGGGAGCGACCCATAGAGCACTGCTATTGCCAAGGCGATACAGGATATCCAAGGGTAGATTAAGACTTCTTGCGCAAGCTTGGAGCGCTAGTCATCTTGTTCTAACTGACAGTTGACGTAAGAAGAGTTAGAATATTTTGCAGGCTAGGCAAGCACAAAAGCGTGCCTTGACCTCGATCAATAGGCTAGCGATGCTGCTTGCGTCTACGCAGTGGATTGAATCGCACGCGCTCAACCGGTCACCGAAGAAAGAACCCAGCCTCAAAATCCTTTCGAAGAACGTGCCTTTGAACATGTCTGCGATGAGGCTACTAATTTGCTGAATTCTCTCGAACTATTTTATGTAGAGTCTCTGATTAGTTCGGAGTAATCTTTGGTTATGCCTAATGCACCTTCGAAAATTCTACTATCTTTGCTGTTTATTCTTTCGACGCCTCACTTTTTATCCGCGCAATCATCCTTAGTAGAACGCCTAAGACAGGATGAGGCACTGCAGGATGCAGCAATAATCGTTGTGCGCAGCGCACTTGGCGCACAAAAGCAGACTGTCGTTGTTCGTCGCAGTACATTCGCAGTAGAGATTGGAATGTATATCCAAACTTACCGCACAACGCGCAATGCAAAAACGCTGGAGAATATTCAGACGCGCTACACACTGGCGAAGTCGGAACTACTGGAACCGAGTCTGCCCGCTACTATGGAGGAGTTAGTCTCGATTCTAGAAATGCTCTAATTCGTGCTATTGCGCCTCCCTCTTAAAAAAGGCCTTACATCCCCTGCCTACACCGTGAAATAGTCGTTTTACCAATGATAGTAACCGAAACAGATTTTTTACCAATGAATAAATCCCGCAACTATTTGCTTCATCAAATCTACTTAACGTACGAAGAGGACAAGATAGAACAGCAAGCAGCAAGCAAGTGACCCATATTTCAGAAGTAACATTTAAGACTTGGATTCGCGATGAATCCGTGGAACGCGAGAATTCATTTGCCTGGAAGGGCGTTATGAGCCCCGAGATTTTCAGGGGAAAACGCGTAATAGTAGTTGCCCCGCTAGGTGCATTCACGCCGGCGTGCAGTAGCACTCACCTTACCGACTATGAGAAGCACTATCGTGAGTTGAAAGAACTGGGTGTAGATGAAATTTACTGCGTTAGCGTCAACGATGCATTCTCGATGTTTCAATGGGCGACACAGTTGAACGTGAAAAACGTGAAAATGCTGCCAGATGGACATGCTAGTGAAAAAGGAAAACCTTGGCTTTGGATATCGCTCTTGGCGCTACTCGATGTAGATTGAAGATAGCGAGGTAGCTGTACTCTTCGAAGAAGCCGGTAAATTGTCCTGATGATCCGTTTACACGCAGGGTAAACGACGGCTGCACTGTGAAATCGGCGATTTTTCTGCAAACAATAGTATCCGAATCGACAAAGCCGTCGGCTCCACAGTTTTCATAGAGCCGCAAGGGTCCATTAAGGAAAACTATGGCAAGACTCAGGTCTCCATCGTTATCATAGCCTCTGCAGACATTCGATTGACCAAGCGGATCGGAGAAGGTGTCAGTATGCACTGCAGTGAATTCAGCAACGGCAGCTCACGCATTCAAAGTAACAATGACCAAATCAGGTTTGCGAAGCAGAGCGATAGAAATTTCCTACTTCGTTCTGAGTTCAATTTCGACTTTCTAAGCATGTGCTATCCCCTGAACTGTTGCATCTAACTAGAAATATACGCATGGATTCAACGCGTCCTTCTGGCCTTATAGCAATCACTAGCTCTAAATCGGATCACCGGGAGGCAATCGTAAGGCAGGCGCTGGAACAGAATTCTCAGGCCGATGCTGCCAGCGGCGAACATCGGCGGCGGCGGCAGTCTGATGTGCGCTCGCATTTCTACGTCTCTCAATTTGATTGGCCAATTTATCTAGACGATCGTAAAGTACAGCTTTAACTGCACCGGAGCTATCCGCACTGCTCGCTTGCACCATCATTTCATCTACAGTGACTCGCTGTACCACGTGCAAGAGCTGCATTTTATAATCATCATCGGGCGAATCTGCGTCCCATGTGACTTCTAACAACCGATCTATCACTTCCTCGAGGTCAGGGTAGTCACCCAAGCTACCGTACGCAACCAATCTTGCCATGCGTGCTGGATGCAGCAACTGCTTAACAGACAAACTTGCCGAACCCTCAGCAGCGCCAAGCGTATCGAAGAGCAAACCTGTACGGCCGAGAAATGGCTCGCCCTGCGTATAGCGATATGCAGGAGGTGGAATTAAATCCAGAATATTTCGCGGCAATGTCAGAAAGTCTACCGACAAAGTTGAGAGCACCGCCTCCAATGCGTCTCTTTGTTCTTCGCCATCGATAATGGCGAAAGGAGTTTGACCGTCGCCCCTCACAGTATATTTGTAGTCTGCGCCACCTATGCTTTGCGCTGCCGAATTCAACTGAAATCGATGGTGCATGTAGAGAGGTAAAAGCACATATTCAAGTGTAGAAAGCGGCTCGCCATTGCGAATTAAGGCAGGGCCGAAATTCTCCAAACCTATTCGACGCACCTCAATCTCATGTTTTAAATGATCAACTAGATTTGATCCATTGTCCCAAACACCAGCAAACTGGTGTCCAGCTCCAACAAAATTATTATTGTTATGTGCCATGAATAACAGTCCGCGATCCAGACTTTCCTGAACTATTTTCCCCAGCTCTTCAGCCTCATCGGCGCCTGGGGGAAATTGCTCATAGGCATACCGAATAGCTAACTTGTCGTATTCGCCAATTCTTTGTACGTAAGCATTCGATAGATCTATCTTCCCATCGGCAGTAATTTCGACAAGAGGTGCCGGATAGTCCATAACACTTTCTCGGTCGTAGGAGCTGCTTAAATAGTTGTGGGGAAAACCTAAGGTGTGACCTACTTCGTGTGCTGCAAGTTGACGCACCCTATCTAGCGCCATATTTACTGAGGCTGAATTGTTATCTGTTATCGCTTCCAAATAGTCAAAGCCGGGAATAAGACCCTGCCCATGGAGATAGTCCTGCCTCAGCCGCAAGCTGCCAAGATTTACATTGCCCTTTATAATCTCTCCAGTGCGCGGATCCATA
>Ga0209425_10007580_pt1 | contig 10169 bp, 9 predicted proteins | sample COG_05_FD_184749 | JGI IMG/M metagenome (GOLD analysis project Ga0209425, IMG submission 184749) | Pelagic Microbial community sample from North Sea - COGITO 998_met_05 (SPAdes) (version 2) | ecosystem: Environmental > Aquatic > Marine > Neritic zone/Coastal water | place: Helgoland, sampling... | reverse complement strand
CCCATAGGGGCTCTTATAAGACCAATATCACCTGCAACTTTTGAGTTTTCTGGATCATTGAAGAAACCAGCCCAACCAGCCCAGTCAAGGTTCATAGCGATTGTTCCACTTGCAAATCCTAGACCAGTATCGTCCCATAGGTAATTTAATACTCCTTCAGGAACTGCTTTTGCATTATATAAATCTATGAACCATTCTAGTGATTCAATACCTGCATCCGAATTAAAAATTGGACGATAGTCTTCATCAAACAATGCTCCACCATTAGCAACAACTAATTCGTAGAAACGACCTGCAATAGCTTCTTCTTTCCCAACATACTGAGTTCCATAAAAATCAGGTGGGTTTGAAAAAAATATTGATTGGTCTTTAACTTGATCCCAAGTATCAGGTGGAGTTAATTCATAACCATATTTTGCTTTGAAATTAGCTTTGTTGTCAGCATCTTCATATAAGCTTTTTTGATAATATAAACTGCTAACATCACTGTGTCTTGGCATTTGAACAAGTCTTCCATCAACAGTAGAATGTTCAAGAATCAATGGTGTATAGTCAGCTAAAACAGAAGCTGGCATAATACCATTTAGATCAGTATAGATACTACCGTATTGAGCAGCAAAACTTGTGTGATTTGAAGCTACACAAAAGTCAAGGTTGCCAGAGGCAATATCTTTTTTGATTTCTTTATCTAATTCAAAGTGATTTTTTTGAGTGACGATCTCAATCTTACCACCAGTATTTTCTTCCCACCAGGGGATAACTTCATTGTATAAATTTTCGTATTGACCTCCACCAATAAGCTTAACTCTAAGAGTTACACCACTGTAATCACCCCAAAGTTCAGTTTCTGCTTTTGCTGAAATAGAACCAAAAAGTGATAATAAGAAAGTCAAAGAAAGAAGTAATCTTAACATTTTTCCTCCGTATATTATTAAATATTAATAATAATATATTAGATAAAAAAGAGAAAAAAGAAAGATATTTATATATAAATAATATTTTTAAATATAAATTTAATTTAGATCGAATTATTAATTATATCCTAGTTTTTTGGATAGCATCATTGAATGACCTTTAAGTAACTTTGTAGTTGCTGCTAAACTTAAACCTATATTAGTATCTCTGTTGACCCTCTGAAGGAATGGAATAGTGACCGCAGCAATCGCATTATTAGTGTGATCAAATACAGGAACGCTAATATTTGTTACTCCATTAACTTGTAGGCTTTTTACAACTTCACATTTATTTTTAACAATTTCATGTATTATTTTACTTGAAAATTTTTTTTCTAAAGCAATTGCAAGCGCATTACTTTTCTTTTTTTGTAAATTCATAAAAAGCTTTCGTCTTTTTAAACGTCTCTCACGCTCTTCTTTAGTTTGAAAAGCTAGCAACACCCGACCAGAAGAAGTTTCTAACAAGTCAAAGTTTGAACCTGCTTTTACCGAATAGTTAAATGATGAAGGACTATCAACTTGACTTATTACCAAAAGCTTTCCTGCATAATAAATAGATAAATGAATGGAGTGATTACAAAGTTGCGCAACTTCTCTCATCATTGGTAAAGATTTTTCCATAATATTTTTTATTGGCTGATGTTGAGAAGATAATTGCAATAATTTGAAAGTTAACTTGTAACGATCAGAGTCAGTATCTAATTCTATATATTTTCTAGCTACCAAAATATTTAACATTCTGTAAATTTCATTGACTGATCTTTTTAATTCTTTGGCGATTTCAGCTTGACTCAATCCCAGAACTGATCGAGATAAGAGCTCAATAATATCTAAGCCTTTTTCTAATGCAGGAGCACTGTATGTATTTTTTTTTCTAATCATTTATATTAATAATTAACCTTAGTGCCAGGAATTAAATTAGACTCCAAGCAAGCATAAACAACTGCCATGGTCTCATATGCATTATCTACAGAATGAAGTAATTCTTTGTCCTCTCCTGAAGCATACCTTTGAAGACTTGCCATGGTTCCAATAAATGCATCGGGAAACCATGTTCCAACATCATTAACTTTAGTCCAACTAACACCATCAGTACTTATTTCAATCTCTTCAGGCTCTCCATTAGGATAGTTTAAAAGTAACCCAAACTTAATATAAGCAGCACCTTTTAATCCCTCAACCCGAGCATATGCATGAGAGTGTTTCATTCCATGCATTTCAGTATCATGCGTATGATTTATAGATAAGCAACATCTTAAATCTCTATCGTATTCTAAAATTATACTTGATCTTGCATCAGCTAACTTTGGGACACTTGGATGTTTTACAGATTTACAATGAACACTTTTAGGATTGCCTAATATTGATCTTATCCAATCGAGATAGTGAATTGAATGCAAAGGAACTTCAACATTTTCTAATGACTCTAAGAAAGGCCATAGGTGCCATGGTGTTTTAACACTTAAGCTAACTTCTAATTCTGTAATATCTCCGATCATTCCTTTATTGATAGCATCACGAAGTGCGATCATCATAGGGCTGAATTTCAATTGTAAATTAACACAGGCAATAATTTTTTTTTCTTTTATTACTTTTTTTATTTCAGCAGCATCTTTCATGCTGTTTCCCATAGGTTTTTGAAGTTGACAAATAGAGCCTTCTGGTATTTTTTTTACTATATCCAATAAGACTTGAGGAGGAACAGCAATATCAAAAACTACATTTTTTTCAGATAAAGCTTCTTCTTCAGAAGAGTATATTTTATCTATATCAAAATCTTTTGCACATTTTTCAGCCTTTTCTTTCAAAGGATCAAATATACCTAACACTTTAAAACCAGCTTTTTTGTAAGCGGGTAAATGAGCATCACTAACTATCCCACCAGCCCCAATAATAACTATACTCATTGGGCTTTTAGGCATAGGAATTTTAGTTGTAAGATTTGTAATATCTGAAGGTTTAAATGACATACAATATTTTAGTTAATTTTAAATTTAAAATCAAACTTTATATTTGAAATCAATACTGAATTTTGTTTATATAAAAGCTATTATAAAAAATAAAATATATTTAATAAATAAATTTTGAATAAGGAAAGGTTTTATATGGCTACACAACGATATGCTATGGCAGTCAAGCTAAAAAATGAAAAGAGAGAATATTATATTGAGAACCACGCAAATGTCTGGCCAGAAATATTATATGAATTAAAAAAAATAAAAGTAAAAAATTACAGTATTTTTCTAAAAGAAGATTTTATGTTTGGTTATCTTGAATATGATGGTGATAATTTTGATTTAGATATGAAAGAAATGAGTAAAATAGCTATTGTTGATAAATGGACTAAATTGATGGTAGATTGCTTTAACCCCTTTCCTAATAATGAAGATAGTAATTCTTGGGTTATGATGGATCAAATATTTTTTATGGAGTAAAGTTTAAATGAATGTTCTAGTTACTGGTGGTTTAGGTTTTATCGGCTCAAAGGTTGTTTTACAATTATTGAAAAGGGACATTTCTGTTATTATTGCTGATGTAGATATTGAAAAAAATAGAAGTAAATTAGAAAATAATATTAATAAAATTGGTAAAGACAAAAACTTAATAAAGTATGAAAAACTAGATATTACTAATTATCAAAATGTGGAAAAAATATTTCAGGAGTATAATTTAGATAGCGTTATACACTTAGCTTACGGCATAGGTGCGATTTGTGAAGAAAACCCATTACTTGCCAGTAGAATTAATATTGTGGGAACAACAACAATATTTGAGATGATTGTTAAATACAAAATACGTCGATTAGTATTCGCAAGCAGTGAAACTGTTTACGGCGCTAACCAGCAATTTTTTGGCAATAAAGCGGTAACAGAAGATGATTTCTCTGGAATAAATAATCACTATTTTACTTATGGTGTCATGAAATTATTAAATGAATTCATGGCTGAAAAATATATTAAGAGGCATGGCTGCAGTATTGCTTATACGAGACCATCGGTTGTTTTTGGTTATGGTAGGCAAAATACAGCGCTTAACTGGGCTGAAGATTTTGCAGCAAAACCAGCTTTAAATAAAACTGCAAACCTTCCTTTCTCTAAAAATAATAAAGATAATTGGATATATGTTGATGATTGTGCAGAACAACTTGTTAGGTTAACTTTAAAAGATAAATTAAACTATTCTTGTTTTAACACTGGCTCTGAAACTGTAGACGGTCATCAACTTGAGAAAATAGTAAAGAAATTTATTCCAAAAGCAGATTTAGTATTTGATGAAAATATAAAATCAACTCCATTAATTGATGATCAAAATGATGAAAGGATAAGAAAAGAAATAGATTTCAATCCAAGATCATTTGAAGATGGAGTAAAATGTCTTATAGAAGACGTTAAAGAAAATAATTAAAAAAATATGAGTTATTTAACAACTGTAACTGGAAGTTATCCTAGAAAAGAAGTTCAAAAGGATACACTCCGAAAACCCACTGTTTCAGAAGAAGATTCTTTTGAAATGATTAAATGGGCTGTGAAGGAGCAATCAGAACTTGGCTTAGATATTATTACTGATGGTGAGGGTTACCGCGAAAACATGTATTGGTTTTATCAATTAAGACTAGATGGGATTGATGCTATTAATAAAAAACATAAAGATTTTACTCTAGGGGGATCAACCGAAGGGGTAGATTTGACTAAAACACATGGGACAAAAGGTTTTGGTATTGAGTGCGCTGTAGTAACTGATGAAATCAAGAATCTTAAAACAGGTTTAGCTAAAAAATGGCGTGTTGCCAGAGATAATACGCCCTCAAATGTCAGACTGAAACAAACTATTACTGGCCCACATATGCTTTCTAGATTTAGTGTTAACGAAAGAACCGATCTTTATCCTGATGATACTAGTTTAGCTAAAGCATATGCGAAAGTAATAACTGAAGAGATAGAAGATGTTGTTAAAGAGGGTTGTGATTATATTCAATTTGATGAACCGGTCTGGACAGAAAATGTAAAGGAAACATTATGGGCTGCTGAAGTTTTAAATGAAATAATTGAACAGTTTCCTAATGTTAATTTTAATCTTCATGTCTGTGGTGGTAACGCTCATCGAAAAAGAGGCTTCTTTGGTAAGTATACAGATATGATAGATGCATTTAAGATATTAAAAGTTAATGAAATTCATTTAGAGCACTGTAGCCTACATTATAAAATGTTAGATGTATTTAATGATTGGAATTTTGATGGGAAAGTTTCTTTAGGAGTAATTGATCAACGCATTGATAGTATTGAGACAGAAGAAGATATAATCAAAGCAATTAAACCTGCATTAGATTATTTTCCAAAAGAAAAAATACTTCTTACTAGTGAGTGTGGCTTTGGCCATGTACCCATTGATATTGTTAGAAATAAAATTAAAATGTTAGTATCAGTTGCAAAAAATTTATAATTAAATTGCTTCTAACTCAACATCTTCATTTAGTTCTGCACCAAATCCTGGTAAATCTGTTAGAGTTACTTCACCTTTAATTGGCACGGGTTCATTAGTAAACATTTTGCCAAAGATTGGGACTACTTCAGTTGCTTTTGGATGAAGATTTATAAATTCATTAAAGGGTGTTAGTGTTGATGCAATTCCAAAATTATAAGCGTACACTCCACTACAATGAGGAATGACAGTTATATCGTATGCAGAGGCCATTGCGGCTATTCTTAATGTTTCAGTCATACCGCATAGAGTTAAATCTGGTTGAATAATATCAACAGATCTATCTCTTATTATATTTCTAAAACCATACCTAGAGTTTGTGTGTTCACCTGTTGTCCACTTTTGCCAAGGAGTAGCTTCTTTAATTATTTTATGACTTTCAATATCATGAGGGGGAAGTGCTTCTTCGATCCAAAATAAATTTGCTTCTCTTACTGCATTTGCTAAATCTATTGCATAGGGAACATCTAATGCCATATAACAATCAACCATTAATCTATAATCTGAACCAACTTCTTTACGCGTCTCCATAATGTATTCTTGGTTTTTCTTTAAACCAGCGATGCCATCTCCTGGTCCAAAGGGAAGTGGAATTTTAGATCCTACATGACCCCAATCTTGTGCTAATTTTGCTTCAGGACCAGTTACATAAGTTTGAAGTTTTTCTCGAACTTTTCCACCAATCATCATATAAACTGGCTCTTGTCTAACCTTACCAATTAAATCCCACAAAGCTAAATCAATTCCTGCAATAGTATTTATGACAACTCCATTTTGTCCTGAATATGGAATTGAAGCTCGATACATCTGATCATATAATAAATTTAAATTTCTTGCATCTGCTCCAATTAAGAAGCGGTTTAAATGATTGTTTATAATCCAACTAGAAATATAACCTCCGTATGCCGTAGCATATCCTTGATGACCACTTTCAGTAGTAATTTCGATAAAAATACCTTTTAAAACATCCATTCCCCAATTAGATCTAGACTCCTGATAATCGCTATAAACCGACATTGGATTTGCAATGATTGAATCATTTATCCAGTGTCCTGCTGCATGATCTGTATAGTCAGCACCAGCACTTTGAGTTTTTACAAGAGAAACTTTTATTTCAGCTATTTTATATCTTTTATCCATAATTATTTTTTATCTACAATAAACATTATTAATTTTCAAATATAAAAACAAAATTTATATTTAAATTCTTTATTATTTAATCTTTTGTGTTATTTTCTATCTATCATAACAATAATAGGAGGAAGAAATGTTTAAACATTTTATTAAATTTTTTGCTCTAGTATCTATATTATTTTCTTTTAATGTATTTGCTGATGGGCACGAAAAAATTATTAAGGTTGTAGATTGGCAATCTGGTGTTGGTGGAATAACAAATTCTTATGCAGATTTTATTAAAGAATTTGAAGCAGCTAATCCTGGTGTGAAGGTTGAATATACTCAATACACAGTTTCAACTTATAATGAATTTTTAAAACCTGCACTATCTTCAGGACAAGGTCCAGATGTATTTGCAGTATATCCAGGTCCAGATCTTGATGAAGTTGTTAATGCTGGTCACTTGGTAAATATTACTGCTGAAGCTGATGATGAATGGAAAGGTTGGTTAGGAAGCAATATCAATATTCCTGAATTAAGCAGAGGTGGAAATTTATACTTAGCTCCTCAAGATGCATTCACGGAAGAAATTTGGGTTTACAATGACATGATTGCAGACCTAGGTTTTGAATTGCCTGCATTTGGTGACTCTTATACAGTTGATGAATGGGTTGCGATTGGTAAAGCAGCTAAAGCTAAAGGTCTCGATGGATTAATGTTTGGTCCAGTTGAGTCTTGGTGTGTGTTTGACGGTTTTGCTAACTTTGTAAATCAAGGAAATGCAGATTATCCAACTGACTCTCTTGGTTTAGCTCTAGATGGAGCAATTTCATGGGATCAGCCAATGTTCAGAGATGCTTTAAATGCTTATAAAACATTACATGATAATGGCGTTTGGAGAAAAGATTCACTAAGTATGGATTATCAAGTTCAGGCTTGGGGTAAATGGATTGATAGAGAAGGCGTTGGTATCTATTGTAACGGAGACTGGTTTATTTCTTCTGCTCCAGCAGAATATAATACTGCCGATAGTCTTGGAATAACAATGATGTCATATCCTAAATTATCTAGTGATTCTCCTATGACTTATAATAAAGCCACAGGAACGAATCTCGGCATTAATGCTAATTCTCCAAATAAAGATTTAGCAATGGCATTTGTAAAACTTACTAATAGCCCAAAAGGTTCTGAGACATTTGCAAGTTATGGACAAATTCCAGCAAACCTTGCTGCTGTAGATATGGCTGCACTTGCTGCATCTCCAAATCTTTTATTTAATGATGGAATTAAGATGTTAGCGACAGAAGGTAGAAACACAAATATCTACTATTCACAAGCTGAGCCAATGAAACATTTATATGATGGTATCATGGAAATGTTCTTAGGCGTTACATCAGTTGATGAAATCATTGAAAAAATGAATAAAGAAACTGGTTACGGCGGTTAAATTTCTATAATTTAATAGGGGTTTATATTGTATAAACCCCTATTTTTTCTTCCACAATGATTTACAAAAAATTTCAATTAAAAACCTTACTATATTTACTTCCAGCATTATTTATTTTTCTAGTTTTTAATGTTCTGCCTGGAATTACATCATTAATTTTAAGCTTCTTTGATTTTAGTGGATTTGAAACAAGTTTGTTTAAAAAATTTGTTGGATTTGATAATTTTATAAAGATTTATGAAGACAAATATTTCTGGATAGCATTAAAAAATACTTTTTTATTAGTTTTTGGTGCAGTTTTTATTCAAACAGGGATAGCGTTAATGCTCTCAATATTTATTTTTTTTGGCAATTTTAAATTTTCAGTTTTAATTAGATCAATTATATTTTTCCCATGTGTTTTAGCACCTATTTCAGTTGGTTTAGTTTGGAAAAAAATATTGGAGCAAGATGGTGTTTTAAATTCTATTCTAGGCCTAGACTATTCATGGTTATCTTCTATCAGCTTAGTCATGTGGTTAATAATAATGGTAAATACATGGCAATGGATTGGTTATAGTTTAGTCATATATTATGCGGGACTTCAAAGCTTAAATATTGAACTGCTAGAAGCTTCAGATATTGATGGTGCAAATTGGAGTCAAAAAATATTCTCAATTGTAGTACCTCTTTTATGGCCTACTACAATCTTAGTTATGATTTTAAATCTAATTGGAGGTTTTAGAGCTTTTGATATTGTCTATGTATTAACGCGAGGAGGGCCTGCTCATTACTCTGAAGTGTTAGCCTCTTATTTATATTATTATTCTTTTGCTGCTGGTGGTCCTAATAAAATGGGAGTTGGTGCTTCAGTTGCTTTTGTAATTTTTGCCTGTATCTTAACTATTGCAATAGCAAGAGTAATTATACAAAAAAGGATTGAAAAAAATTAATAATGGCAACTTCATTAAAAAATAATTATGGAGCAACTTTTAAGACAAGTCCTATTTTTTTTATCTTAACTCGAGTAGTGATTTTATTTTTTTTAATAATTATAATCTTTCCTTTGTTATACACTTTTTCACTATCTGTGCGTTCACCTGAAACTGTTTATAGTGCTAAATATTTTTTAATACCATATGAATTTTCTCTACAAAATTACTATGATGCATTTTTTTATGCTGAAGAAAGATTAAAAGTATCTTTCCCAAGAATGTTTTTAAATAGCATAATTGTTACAACATCATCCGTTATATTAATTATTACATTATCAATATTTGCAGCTTTTAGTTTTAGTCATTTACGCTTTCCTATGAAAGAGAGTCTGTATAATGTTATGATAGCGAGTGTTGCAATGCCAGCACAAGTATTATTAATTCCATTATTTTATTTATTAATATATTTTGGAATTATAAATACCTATACTGCTGTAATACTTGCATATGCTGGGTTTTTAATACCAATAGGTATTTTAATTTTAAGAATGTTTTTTGAACAAATACCTAAAGAAATGACAGAAGCAGGGATTGTAGATGGCGCCAGTGACTTTCAACTTCTATTAAGAATATTATTACCACTTGCTAAACCTGCAATTGCTACATGTGTTATCTTATTATTTTTAGATACATGGAATGAATTTATTTATGCAATGATATTTATGCAAGATCCAACTATTCATACTGTGCCTGTAGGCTTGGCTAAAATTGGAAGTAGTAGATATCATATTAATATTGGAACCTATAGTGCTTCTGTAATGATAACGATAATTCCTGTAATGCTAATATTTGCTATTTTTCAAAGATGGTTTATCGCAGGTATGACAATGGGAGCTTTAAAACACTAAGTATTTTTTACAGGTTTACTTTATAAATTTTTTGAGCATTACCATTTGCGATTGCTAAAGCTTCATCTTCAGAAAGAGTAGCGAGTATATTTCTTGTAACAGAAATCCATTCTTGAATTCCTTTGCCAAGATTTACAACAGGCCAATCACTTCCCCAAACCATTCTGTTGGGACCGAAACACTCCAACACATGATCAACGTATGGTTGAATTGTTTCTTGAGAAGAAGTTCCTGGGGCACAATAGGCCATTAGTCCAGACAGCTTACAAATCACGTTAGGTAATTCTGATAATTTTTTTATATCCTTGCCCCACTGATCTATTTCACCAGCAGCTATGGAAGGAACACC
>Ga0209425_10007576_pt1 | contig 10173 bp, 8 predicted proteins | sample COG_05_FD_184749 | JGI IMG/M metagenome (GOLD analysis project Ga0209425, IMG submission 184749) | Pelagic Microbial community sample from North Sea - COGITO 998_met_05 (SPAdes) (version 2) | ecosystem: Environmental > Aquatic > Marine > Neritic zone/Coastal water | place: Helgoland, sampling... | reverse complement strand
AAGTTTTTAACTGACCCTACTTCAAAAACGCATTTTGGACAACAAGTCACGGTATTAGTTCCGCACCCGAATGCCTCAGACGTTTTATCTGAAAATATAAAACTTGATATTTTTTACGAAGATGCAGATTTGTTAGTGGTAAACAAACCTGCAGGTATGGTGGTTCACCCAGCTCCTGGAGCACACAGTGCTACACTGGTGAATGCACTATTATACCACTGTGGCGAGTCCCTTTCGGGTATAGGCGGGGTAAAGCGTCCCGGTATTGTTCATAGAATTGATAAGGACACCTCTGGTTTGCTCGTAGTAGCAAAAACAAATTTTGCTCATTCTGAGTTAGCCAAACAATTTTTTCAGCATAGTGTAGAGCGAAAATACCTTGCTTTTGCATATGGTTGTCCTTCAAGTTTTGATCGCAAGCTTACGCAGCTATCAGGTGTGAGCTTTGAGGCAAAAGGTCAAATTAAGATGGTTGGTAAAATTGGTCGCCATAAAGTTAATAGGAAGAAAATGGCAGTTTTTGAAAGTTCAGGGCGTCATGCAGTAACCAGAATTAAGATAAAAAACTATTTTGGGACAAAATCGTCCCCAGTGGCTTCCTTGTTGGAGTGTCAACTTGAGACTGGACGCACCCATCAAATTCGAGTTCATTTAAATTATATGGGACACGGTATAATAGGGGATCAAACTTACAAAGCACGAAAAAGAGCAAGTTTTGTCACTTCTAAAGCAATAAACTCTTATGCTGACAGTTTTAAAAGGCAGGCCCTACATGCAGCAAGCTTGGGATTTGTTCATCCCAAAACAAATCAGTGGCTCTCGTTTTCATCGGCACTTCCAAAAGATATGGAAAGCCTGTTAAGCTCTTTGGAAGAACTAAATATAGCCAATCCATAGACACTAAGGTTTACATTATGCAATAAAAAATCAGAGGTTCTATTGAAATTTTCAATAGATTTCCTATATTGAGAGGATAATTAAAAAATAAAATAAAAACGGTATATTAAAAAAGACGCATGGAGTAGTTAATGAGTTATTCTAATCTCCCAATACCATCATCTGATAATGGGTTAACGAGATACTTACAAGAAATTCGAAAGTTCCCAATTTTGGAGCCAGAAGAGGAGTATATGTTAGCGAGGTCATGGGCTGAGCATGGAGATAGTGCGTCAGCACATAAGTTGGTTACGTCGCATCTAAGGTTAGCAGCAAAAATTGCTTTAGGTTATAGAGGTTATGGCCTTCCGACTAACGAGGTAATTTCGGAAGCAAATATTGGGCTAATGAAGGCGGTCAAGAGGTTTGAACCTGAAAAAGGTTTTAAATTGGCAACTTATGCTATGTGGTGGATACGTGCGAGCATACAAGAATATGTCCTAAGGAGCTGGAGTTTAGTTAAGATGGGTACAACAAGTGCTCAAAAAAAACTATTCTTTAACCTTCGAAAGCTGAAAGGCCGTATTGGAGCTTTAGAGGATGGAGACCTTAGGCCTGAGAATGTGTCTCGGATAGCAACTGAACTGAAGGTTTCTGAGGATGAAGTTATTTCAATGAACCGAAGAATGTCGGGTGGAGATTCTTCGCTAAACACTAAGATAAATGCGGATGGGGAAAGTGATGCTGAATGGCAGGATTGGTTGGAAGATGAAGCGGCTGATCACGTTGAAAAATTTGAAAGCAAAGAGGAGTTGGATTTAAGACGCGTGCTTTTGGTGAAAGCCATGTCTGATTTAACTGAACGTGAAAAGGAGATAATTTCGTCACGTCAATTAAGTGATGAGCCCAAAACACTTGAGGAGCTAAGTAGAGTATTTAAAGTTAGTAGAGAAAGAGTTAGGCAGATAGAAGTGAAAGCTTTTGAAAAGCTCAGAGAAAAAATAAACATATTGAACAAAGAAAAATTAAAGGTGTGATTTTTTTAGAAACTATGAGAGTTATTGTAAATATTTCGAATAAACAGATGAATAATCAGTTCTTTATCAAAAATAGTTAGGATTGACAGGATTTATTTTTAATTGAATGATCTATTTAAAGAATTCAAGTTTTTTCTCAGCACTGTAACTCTTCGAGTTCATCTATCATTGAGCTTATTAGGTCCAAGCCTTTGGTCCAAAATGTTGGATCTGAAGCGTCTAGTTGGAATGGTTTCAATAATTGGGAGTGATGTTTTGAACCGCCTGATGAGAGTAATTCAAAGTATTTATCCTCGAAGTTTGGAACTCCAGATTGATACGCAGAGTATAGAGCATTAACTAGACCATCACCAAAGGCGTAGGCATATACGTAAAATGGAGAATGTATGAAGTGAGGGACATAAGCCCAGAAGTTTTCATAGCCTTTCACATAGTTGAAAACAGGACCTAAGCTCTCTTTACTTACATCCAACCAAATTTTATTTATTTGATCTGGTGTTAGCTCGCCTAATTGACGATTATGATGAACTCTGCATTCAAAATCATAGAACGATATTTGTCTTACAACAGTATTTATCATATCCTCTACTTTTCCTGCTAGTAGTTGTTTACGATTAATTTCACCTTTACTTTCGGAAAGCATCTTTTGAAACGTCAACATTTCCCCAAAGACGGATGCTGTTTCGGCTAATGTTAGAGGAGTATTAGCTAAAATTTCTCCCTGAGAAGATGAAAGAGATTGATGCACTCCATGTCCTAATTCATGCGCAAGTGTCATAATATCTCTTGGTTTTCCAAGATAATTTAATAGAATATATGGGTGGACATCAGTAACTGTTGGGTGTGAGAAGGCCCCAGGAGCCTTCCCTGGCTTTACCGCTGCGTCGATCCAACCCTTTTCAAAAAACGGTTGGACTAATGCGTCCATTCGGGGATCAAACTCTGTGTATGCTGAAGTTACTATACTCCTTGCTTCACTCCAGCTAAACACTTTTTCTTCATTTTGCGGCAAAGGAGCATTTCGATCCCATATTTCAAGTTTTTTTAAGCCAAGCCACTTTGCTTTTAACTTATAATATCGATGTGAGGTCTTCGAATATGAATCAACCACAGAATCTCTTAGCGCTTTTACAACCTCTTCTTCTACATCATTAGTTAAATGTCTTGAAAACTGAGGGTTTGGAAATTTACGCCATTTGTCTTCGATACTTTTCTCTTTAGCTAGTGTGTTGGTAATTCTACTAAATAAGGTTATATTTTTTTCGAGTACTTTTGATAACGACTTCGCAGCTTTTTCACGATTCCTTCGGTTAGCATCAGTCAATTGATTTAAAACCTCTTCAAGGGATAGGTCTTTTTTGTTAATATTGAATTTTAGGCTTATAATAGTTTCATCAAATAGCCTGTTCCAGGCGGTAGCCCCGACTACAGATTGTTCATGGAGGAATTTTTCTAGTTCATCACTAAGTTGATAAGGCTTCATCGCCCTCATTCGATCAAAGGCGGTCCTGTAACGGCGGAGCTCTGAATTTTCGTTCAGCATGTCATTCAAATGTGATTCATCTAAAGTATTGAATTCAAGAGAGAAAAATATTATTTTTGCACTTAATTGAGTTATCTTATCTTGAATATCGCTCAAGAGTTTAGTCCTGGAAACATCAGTCGTCATTTGATAGTATCTAAGAGCGGCAAACGACATTAAACGCCCCATTAATCCAGTAATTTTTTCTTGAGACATTAAACAAATTAGCATTTCTGTAGCGGATAGAGTCGATAATTTGTTTTCGTACTTTGAAGCAAAAGACTCTGACAGCTGTTCAACACTTTTTAGATCTTTTACTATCTCTTTGGCAGAGGCACTACTGTAAAGGTCTGATAAATCCCATTCTGGCATTTCACCTAATTGGCTTTGCTCTTTTAAGTTTTGAGATTGATCAAGTGTGTTGTAATTAGAATTTAAAAAATTTATTACTTTCATTCTTAGGACCTTCCAATTTTGATTTAAATCTATTTCAAATTTTTATAATTTATTGCTTTGTAATATGTTGGTTGATCTTCTGCCAGGCTTCATTGATTGCAATTAGACGAGAAGTTGCTAGGTTAATCGCTTCTTGGGGCAAACCTTGTGCTATTATATTATCGGGATGACTCTCATGTACAAGTTTTTGCCATTGCTTTTTTATATCTTTCAATTCTGAATCTGGATTTAAGCCTAAAACTAAATAAGGATTGTGTTGCAAGAATGGAATATATCGAGCTTTAAGAATTTCGAGCGTTTGCTCCGAAATTTTGAAAATTTTTGCTACCTCATTTATAAAATGTTCTTCTTTAGGATGAAAAACTTTATCTGATATTGAAATATAAAGGAGGCCCTCTATCAAATTCTCTAAAAGTTTTGGCTTATTCTTGAGCATTTTAGATATTTTTTTTGCGTAAATTTCGTATCCTGCTATGTCCTTTTGTGCTAGTTCAAACACATATTTTACGTGTTTTTCGTCCCTTGGTAGAATAGTAAATATTTTTTTAAAGGCTAGTTTCTCTTGGCTCGTAACGATACCGTCAGCTTTAGCCATCTTTGCACTCAAGGCTATTGCAGCAATAGTAAAGCCTATTCTTTTTTCAGGAGTAGTTTCCAATCTATTAAATATTACAGATAAAGTTTCTCCTATTTTAAGTGCCTTTAATAGTTTTGAGATATGAGACCAAATTGACATTTCAAATTTTTTTCTATTGAGTTGATTGATTTTTTTAATAACTAAGTAGCAAGAGCTCTTATATATTTTTCTGACACATTATAAGTAAAAGCAGAATGTCTTAACTTACTATTCTAGGTGGATAAATGAAAGCTATCCTATTGGCAATGATATCAATTTGGGAGGCTTATTCCTTTCACCATATGTATTTGTTTCTATTGTCCACTCTTTAATAGGGTCTGTTCTTGAAAATAATCTTTTAACATACCATTTCTGTTCTAAATACGTACCGTCTTTATTAATCGAACTTCCCCAGCAAGGTAAAGTTGAGGCATACCAACGACTTTCAATACTAGTTGCACCTCCTTTATTTGGGGATTAGATTAACCCTAAAGACGCCTCACTATTGTTTAATTTAATTCCTGAAGCCATAGCAAGATTAATGCGGCGCATTTGAAGAGAACTAGGTATGACTGGTAGTTCAGTTATTGTTATCGTTGAAATGCCACTACGCAGCAGTTCTTCTGTAGTAGAAAACAGATCATTTCTATTTTTGGCATTGACAAATAATAACTGACTTGGAGAAAACCAATCGGATATACCGTCGGTATTCATAATGAAGTTTTCCCAATTAGGGCGTATCCATACTATAAAGTCAGCTGTTTTTGCTGCAACAAGTATTGCAATTCGTATCCTGGCAGGACCGCATATTTCATGCATTTTCCCTAATTTTAAATAGAGATTTGGCGCAAAACTAATAAATTTTTGATTAACTAAAGGAGTATTTTTTAAATTATTGTAGTCTATATATTTTTTAAATTTCAATTTGTTCACTTTTTGTTCTTTTTGCAGTAGCAAAAATGCAGAAATTATTTTCTCGTAGATAATAAAGAATTAATAAATATGAATTATTTTCAATTTTAATCAGATACTGTTTTAAGATAAGCCACTAGATTTGCTCTATCGCTTAGAGGTGTTAATCCAGAATAGCTCATTTTAGTTCCCGGTGCGTATTTTGATGGTTTTAGTAAAAAAGCACTGAGTTCGTCTTCAGACCAAATACCATTCATTCCTGTTAAAGCTGATGAATAGTTATAATTATTCACAGATGCTATCTCTCTCCCTACGATATCGTACAGGTATGGACCAGTTCCGTTTGCCCCTTTTTCAAGCTTATGACACGCTTTACATTTCCCAAATATTTTTTTCCCTTTACCAATATCTGCTAAAGCTACCATTTCAATAAATGGAATTTCTTCTTTGACCTGATCTGTTTCTTCTATGTCACTTTCTATTTCTAAATAATATGATGCAATTTGAATTTTTTGGTGATTTGAATGGTATGCTAGTTCGGCGCCCCATTGTATTAAAAGTAATATAAGCAACGAGCCACAAAAGCCTGCAACTATTTTAGTTAATTCAAACGTATTCATTTTAGGCACCTGTAATCCACTAATTAAAAAAATTATTGACGAAACTGTTTTAACTACTTCCACTCGTATTTATCAAGGTGTAAAAGCAGTAAATACAGAATAGATGGATTAGTTTATGAAAAATACAATTTCGTTTCAAGGTGAATTAGGCTCATACTCTCATCAAGCATGTCTTGACCTTTATTCTAATCATGATGTTGTGCCCTGTCCTACTTTCGAGTCGGCGATTGATTCAGTCATTAGGGGGAGTTCTCAGCTGACTATGTTGCCTATAGAAAATTCTACATATGGTAGGGTGGCCGACATTCATTCATTACTTCCTGATTCTGGTTTATTTATTATTAAGGAATATTTTCTTAGAGTCAGGATTAATTTACTAGCTTTGCCTGGCAGTAGCTTAAACCAAATTAGAAGTGCTATAAGTCATACTGTTTTACTTGGACAGTGTAGGGAGTTTTTACAAAAAAATTTTATAACTAGCATAGTAGGGCCTGACACAGCGGGTTCTGCAAAAAAAGTTGCTTCGTTGAATGATCATACTGTTGGAGCCTTGGCGTCAGAACTTTCCGGAAAAATATATGGGCTCACTAGCCTAGCGTCCAATGTTGAGGATATGAACAATAATACAACACGATTTTTGGTGATGGCAAAAGATTTAAAACTAGCAGAAAAAAACATTAATAAAAAAGATTGCATGACTACTATTGTCTTTGAAGTTCGTAATTTGCCTGCGGCATTATACAAAGCCCTTGGCGGATTTGCAACAAATGGAATTAATATGTTAAAGTTAGAGAGTTATATGGTCGGAGGATCTTTTACAGCTACTCAATTTTATCTCGATATTGAAGGTCACCCTGATGAAAAACCAGTGCAGCGTGCAATTGAAGAACTTAAATACTTTACCTCAGTGGTGAAGATCCTTGGCGTTTATGAAAAGCATCCATATCGTCCAAAAGTATGATCCTAAATTTTTAAAGTTAAACACTATTGGCTGCCCATTGATTTATAAGATATCGGGCTATTGATCCTTCCCTTGCTGGCCACCAAGACCCCTTTGAGTCAATTGCTTTGAGGATTTCATTTTTGTGAAACCAGCGGGCGTCTTCAAGTTCATCTTGATCTATTATGATATCATGAGAAGTTGCTTCAGCAATACACCCAATCATCAGCGAAGCTGGAAAAGGCCATGGCTGACTGGTTACGTATCTTACATTTTTTACCAAAATTCCAGTTTCTTCAAATGTTTCTCGAGCAACTGCTGCCTCAATTGATTCCCCAGGTTCCATGAATCCCGCTAAGCACGAAAACATCCCTTTTGGCCAAGCAGCTGATCGGCCAAGCAGAATTGAGGCATCCTTACATACGAGCATTATGACTACAGGATCTGTTCTTGGGAAGTGTTTAGAATTACAAGAGTTACAAATTTTTTCCCAACCTGAAAGTGCGATAACGGTTGGTTGACCACATTTATTACAAAAATTGTTAACCGCATTCCATTCGTAAATCCCTTTAACGCTTCCTAGCATAGCGGTGTCACTTTTGGGCAAAATAGTCATAATACTTCTTAGTTCGCAGAAAGCATAGAATTTTGGAAGTGCAGGGTGGTAGTTGCGTGATTCGTCAGAAAACGACTTTAGTTTGGAATTGTCAGATTTTGGATCATCCCAAGCTGAAATATTATGATAAAAAACTGGGGCTTCGTCACGATATCCAATGAAATTACCATCGTTTATATTAACTAAATTATTGTTATTCCAAAAGCTATCATTAGAGGCTAGAAACCCAACATTGGGAATATCAGAAGAAAAATCAAACAAGATTTTGCCTCGCCATACTAGTATATGCTTGGCTTGGAAATCTACTTTGAGTGCTTTTAACTTAGATCCAAGCTCTCTTGTTTTAGTAGACCTATTAAAATTACTTTCAGAAAAAAGGAAATTATTGTTTGATATCATTTTACTACTCATTTTTGTTGTGTTTGGTATCACAATGATTTATGTTTTACCAGAGAGGTTGGTGCGGGCGAGCGCCTCGCCAACCCGGTCAGATCCGGAAGGAAGCAGCCGTAACGAGACCCGTTCGGGTCGTTTTCCAGCCTCTCACCGTCTTTTTGCCCATAATAAACAAATTCAGCTGATTAAACTAAGGCATTTGTGTCAATAATGGAAATGATAATACATGAATGATAACAGTTCAGAAAAAAATTTGGGATATCAGGTTCTCGCACGCAAATACAGACCATCCACGTTTTCCGATCTTGTGGGTCAAGATATCATAGTAAAAATTCTAGAAAATTCTTTTCTTTCCAATAGAATATCTCATGCCTTTATGCTTACGGGTGTAAGGGGTGTTGGAAAGACCACAACCGCAAGAATTATTGCCAAGGGTTTAAACTGTACGGGATTAAATGGTTCAGGGGGGGCAACCATTTCTCCCTGCCAAAAGTGTGAAAACTGTTTGTCGATAGCAAAAGGTAGTCATGTCGATGTGATGGAGTTTGATGCAGCCAGCAGAACAGGTGTAGCTGATATAAGAGAGATTATTGATAGTGTATATTATCGGGCAGCATCAGCCCGATTTAAAATCTATGTGATTGATGAAGTTCACATGCTTTCGACTTCTGCATTTAATGCTTTACTGAAAACCTTAGAAGAGCCACCAAAGCATGTTAAATTTATTTTCGCTACGACTGAAATTAATAAAGTTCCAGCAACCGTTCTTTCTCGGTGTCAACGCTTTGATTTAAGACGAATCGAACCCAAAAATATGATTGATTATTTAAAGGTTGTGGCAGAACAAGAAGGCTTTTCATTGGATGAAGATTGTCTTGGTCAAATTACTCGGGCGTCAGAAGGTTCCATGCGAGATGCACTGTCTCTGCTTGAGAAAATACTTGTTGATACCCACGACAAAATTAATATTGATAGTGTAAGGTTAGCGCTAGGCCTTACTGATCGTGGAAGAATAATAGACCTATTTGAGCTTGTGATGAGCGGTGACATATCTGATGCACTTGAGGAATATAATAATCTTTATAATGATGGGGCTGATCCGCTAGAGTTGCTTAAAGATCTCTGTGAGATTACCCATTGGATAACTCTTCTTAAAGTATCCCCAAAATTAGTAAATGATGTTACCATTTCTCCTGATGAACGAGCTCGTGGTAAAACTATTTCACAGAGTATGTCTGTTCGAGAGCTTGCCCGCATATGGCAATTGCTAACAAAGGTTTTGGATGAATCATCAGTTACGGCAAATATCAAGATGTCTGTAGAAATGGGGTTGATTAGAGTTTCCTATGCTTCCAACTTACCTACACCAGACGAGTTAATAAAGAAAATTTCTAATGATAAGGCCGATCAGCAGGAAATAAATCAAGTGCAAGACGGGGCAAGTGGTTCCAAAACTAGCTCGCCTGTACCTGAGGTTAAAAATCTTACAATTTCACATCAAACTAACAATAGAGTTAATGAGACTATGGTCCTAAAGACTGAGACAATAGAAGAACTTCAGGTCCAAGAAGATCTAAACAATTCGTTAGTATATTTTGATCAAGTAATTGAATTAATGAGATTGAATAGAGAGATCGAGCTTCTTATTGAAGTTGAGGATAATTTACGGTTGGTTAGCTATCAGGTTGGAAGAATAGAATTTGAACCAACAAGGACTGCTGCTGCAAATTTGGCTTCACGGTTGAATTCATTTCTAAAACTGCATACTGGTAATCGATGGTTGGTATCCGTTGTATCAGCTGGTGGTGGAAAGACTATTAAAGAACAAAGAGCAGATAAAAAATTAATACTTGAAAAAGATTCAATAAAGCATCCAATAGTTTGTGCTGTCTTTGAAAAGTTTCCAGGAGCACAAATAGAAAATATTCGTGAAAAAAAACTAGAAAATCGTTTTATGAATGAACAATCAACGAGCAGTGAGAGTGATTATGAGTGGGACCCTGTTGAAAAGGAATAATTAATGTTTAAAGGCTTTGGTCAATTTGGCGATATGGCAAAAATAATGAAGCAGGCCCAAGAAATGCAGGGTAAAATGGCAAGTATGCAAGAACGCTTGGACACTATTGAAGTGTTTGGTGAGGCAGGAGCTGGTTTGGTAAAGGCAACGTCTAATGCTAAAGGT
>Ga0209425_10007574_pt1 | contig 10174 bp, 14 predicted proteins | sample COG_05_FD_184749 | JGI IMG/M metagenome (GOLD analysis project Ga0209425, IMG submission 184749) | Pelagic Microbial community sample from North Sea - COGITO 998_met_05 (SPAdes) (version 2) | ecosystem: Environmental > Aquatic > Marine > Neritic zone/Coastal water | place: Helgoland, sampling... | reverse complement strand
ATCGCATCGCTGCGAAGGTAGAGATGAGTAAAGAACGTGGCGCATGGCACGTTGATATGTTAAGTGTCGATAGTCGGTACAAGGGTAATAACCTTGCCATCAAGATTTACAAGTTCCTCATCAAGAAAATGGACATCACACTCAAGGCAGGAACCAGCCAGTCTGCTGGTGGACGGTATGTCTGGAACAAACTTGCCAAGACACCCGGCGTTGTAGTCTATGCCAAGAAGTCGCCTTATTCCAGGGTATTTGACTTCCCCAAGACAGGGAATCGTGAGTTGGTCGGCAAGGTGTTTGACCTGTATAACAGCGATGCAGAAATATTCGCTGTTGCGGCCTAAAATCGGGAATAATTTCAGAAACGGTTGACTAATACTAGACATATGCTATTATGAATTATAAGTTAAACATTGTTGAGGAGCAAGAAACTATGGAATACGTTCTTATCAAGTCAGGCACATATCAGAAACTGCAAATTGCAGACACGGTATTTCCTGTTGTTAAACAGTTTAAGACAGGTGCTCGTGGATCCTACATTACTGTAGACGGCGCCACACTAGGCACCGATTATGCCCGACCTGTTCGCATCAAATGTGCTGCTGATGACATTGTTGGTGTTGAACAGGATGCATTTGATCGTCAGCTTGGCGCACATAATATTAACCAGGATATCAAGGTAGCAGGTAAGAAGGAGTATACTGCTGAAGATGATGAGAAGCGCATGGCGGAGATTGAAGAGCGTTTTGAAATCCTAAACGAGATGACAGGTGCTCTTAAGAGCGGCGACATCCGTGCGTTAATTGTTACAGGTCCCCCGGGCGTTGGCAAGAGTTACGGTGTTACTCAGACTCTTGAAGAGCAGAGCATCTTTGAGGACGTTAGTAGCAAGCGTCGCAAGTTTGAAGTTGTTAAGGGTGCAATGACTGCTCTGGGCTTGTATGCAAAGCTATATGAATTCAGCGACAAGGGCAACGTCATTGTGTTTGATGACTGTGATAGTGTTTTGTTGGACGACTTGGCACTGAACATTCTCAAGGCTGCACTGGACTCTGGTAAGAAGCGCAAGATCTTCTGGAACGCAGATTCATCTAAGTTACGTAATGAGGGTATTCCTGATAGCTTTGAGTTTAAGGGCACTGCTTGCTTTATTACTAACATTAAATTCGAGAATGTTCGTAGCAAGCGATTGCAGGATCACTTGGAAGCACTTAGCAGTCGTTGTCACTATCTAGATCTTACGCTAGACACAATGCGTGACAAGTACCTGCGTATCAAACAGATTGCACGTACTGGTAAACTTTGGGGTGACGATTACGGGTTTAACAAAGAAGAAGAACAGGAGATCCTGGACTTTATGTATGCCAACCGTACCAAGTTACGTGAAATGAGCTTGCGTATGGCACTAAAGATTGCGGATCTTAAAAAGATCTCAGAAAAGTGGCGTTCACTTGCAGAAAGTACTTGCATGCGGCGGGCATAAGTAGTATAATTATTTTATAGATTTAGTATCACACTCCTCTCCTCCTCCAGATACTAAATCTTAGGCAGGGTGTTTACTTTAAGTAGACACCCTGCCATGCTTTCATGTATAATAATATTATGAAAACACTCTTTACAATAGGCGATAGTTTTACCTACGGACAAGAGCTTGCTAATCCTTCGCAACATGCATGGCCAAGGTTAGTAGCAGATAGCCTGGGTTGCAGCATTATTAATGATGGCAGTCCCGGCGTGGGTAATGAATACATGGTGAAAAAGACCATGCAGGTTGTTGGTGAACTAAAGCCGGACCTAGTTATTGTGGGGTGGTCAAGTTGCGGCAGACAAGAGCATGCTGATGAATGGGGTGCGTATGACATATGGCCTGGATGTAATAATCGTGTGTTTGATGAAGATCCTAAACTACAGTATCGCAAAGAACTTATTAAATATATTACACTCTATAATAACGAGGAACATGAATACCGTAGATGGTTGCGGCAGGTTATCCTTTTACAAAGTTTTCTAAAGTGTTATAATGTAGATTATAGATTTGTTTCAGCATTTGATAACCAGCACCGGAATGAAAAATATATGAAAGACAATCAGGGCTACGCAGACATGATTGATGTTAGCAAGTTTATAGGTTGGCCCACCGCGGGTCTGGTAGAGTGGGCATACAACAGTCCCATTGGCCCGGGTGGGCATCCATTAGAAGAAGGCCACAAAAAGATAGCGGAGAAGATTATTGAAACCCTGCGTATTACACGTTAAAGACGAAGTAAACGTTAAAATAGAAGGCTTGGATTTAGATACTCGTAAGAAACTGAGTAACAGGTTTAAGTTTGACATTCCAGGCGCACGTTATATGCCAGCAGTGCGCCTGGGTCGGTGGGATGGCAAGGTCGCCTTCTTTCAATTGGGAGGTAGTACCTATATCAACTTGCTACCAGAGATACTGCCCATACTAGCCAGTGACGGTTATGACATCACGCTTAATGATACCCGTGACTATGACGTTGACTACACACTAGAGCCAGTGACAGAAGAGAGTTATGCTGAATACGTATGGCCTGAAAAACATCCAGCAGCAGGGCAACCTATTATGTTGCGGGACTATCAGGTTGAAGTAATTAATGGCTTTCTCAGTAACCCTCAGAGCTTGCAGCAAGTAGCAACTGGAGCAGGCAAAACTCTTATAACAGCCGTGTTGAGTCATAGATGCGAACAACACGGACGCACGGTTATTATAGTGCCCAACAAAAGCCTGGTAACACAGACTGAAGCAGACTACGTTAACATGGGTCTTGATGTAGGTGTATATTATGGTGACCGTAAAGAATTTGGTAAAACACACACCATTTGTACTTGGCAGAGCTTAAATATACTATTAAAGAATACTAAGAATCAAATAGCACCTATCAGCATACAGGAGTTCTTAGAGGATGTTGTATGCATAATGGTGGATGAAGTGCACATGGCTAAAGCAGATGCTCTTAAAACACTGCTAACAGGCGTAATGAGTCAGATACCTATACGTTGGGGACTAACAGGAACAATACCCAAAGAGAAGTTTGAAAGCGTGAGCCTACTGTGTAGTTTGGGTCCTGTGACAAATAGTATTACGGCTAGTGAACTCCAGGAGAAAGGAGTTCTTGCAAATTGTGAAGTTAATGTGTTACAATTATTAGACACTAAAGAATATACAAACTATCAGAGCGAGCTTAAATACCTACTAGAACACACAGATAGATTAGACTATATTGCAAAGACAATAGAACAAATTAAACTTACAGGCAACACATTAGTATTGGTTGATAGAATTAATGCAGGAAAAGAACTTGAAAAAAGGATTTCGTCTGCCGTATTTGTTAGCGGTGGAACAAAGGCACAAGAGCGTAAGGACCATTATGATGAGATTGCTGATGCAACTAACAAAGTTATTATTGCAACTTATGGCGTTGCTAGTGTGGGTATTAATATACCCCGTGTATTTAATCTGGTTCTTATTGAGCCGGGCAAGAGCTTCGTCAGAGTTATCCAAAGCATCGGAAGAGGTATTAGAAAAGCCGACGACAAAGACTTTGTCCAGATATGGGATGTTACGTCGACCTGCAGATTTGCCAAGAGGCACCTTACGCAACGTAAAAAATTCTACAAAGAAGCGAAATACCCGTATAACGTTCAGAAAATAGATTGGAATTAATTGTGAGAAACAACGAATGAGAATATTAACGTTAGAAGACACAGCATTTGAGATGAACGAGCTACCTGAAGAGATCGATGATTTAAGGTTTGCTATATTAGATAATTCAGATCCTGTTAACCCCGATTATTTCTTTATTCCATTAATCTTTCTTGAGAGTTTCAACAGTCCTGCACTTGTACTAGACGTAGCAGGCCATCAGATTAAATTGCCAGTTGATTGGAAAATCCTAATTGGTGAGAAAGAGATTGGTGATTTGGAAATGATCAATCTTAGTAGCCTTAACGATAGAGGATTTTTTGCGTTTAGTTTTAATCCATTAAGCAGCTACAAAGCAGACTACTTGCCAGTTACTATTACAGATCTATATAGTGACGTCAAATGGTTTTTTCCCAAACTTAAACAAGGACAGATGTTAGCCATTCCCATTGAAACTGGTGATAAGCCAATGTGTATCTACTGTGCTAAAGAGATCAATCGCCAAACCGAAATTGTGGATATCACAAAGGCCTGGTAATGAACTACGATGAATGGGCACAGCCTGACGCAAAACTTATTGTGCGAGAGGACTATAGGGTATATTATTATATGATAGATCCACAAAGTACTACACATCATAGTTATATTAAACTTGTGCAGGAAAGAGTGGACAAGTATTTTAAGGACAAGGGTATACCAGTTACCCGAAAGATACACACATCAGCAAACGGCAAACGTATGATGTGGATAAACTTTGGAGATATAAGTGACAGTCATATGTTTTATATGGCACTGGGAGAACATATAGACACCCGTGGAGTTACGTTTGAGCGATTTACCTCTTAACACAGTATTAAGCGCACTTGATCAGAAAGATATGAAGTTCTGGGATCGATGTACTACTGAGCAGCAAAAGAAGATTGCTCCTTTCCTGCTGAACAGATATATGAGTCTAGTCAAAGGCAACCAAGAGCTCGCGGCATATTATCTTATGGCTACCAACCAGCGTGTTAACACCAATTACTTTGCACTCAGTAAACACCCTAAACTGGTATGGCAGTTGTTATGCACCGTTAGCCCGGGCATGGGCAAACAATTCCATCAATGGGTAGGGCATAAGAAAAAAGGCGCTAGCAGTAAAGGCTTATCTGATATACGTAAGCAACTGTCAGTGATATATCCTAATATGAAAGAGGATGAGCTTGATCTTATGTCTACTATCACTACTAAGAAAGAACTTAAAGAACTTGCCAAGGCATCTGGGGAATGAGTGACTTAACCAATATTATAGTAGATGCAATAACAAATCGTAAAACAGAAGACAAAGAGTATGTGTGTCAGTTTTGCAACAAGTCGTATCGTAAAGAGAGTACGTTAACTGCACATCTATGTGAAAGCAAGCGTAGAGCACAACAGGAAAAAGAGCCTGGAGTGCAGATAGGATTACAAGCATACTTGAGATTCTATGAGATGACCCAGGGTAGTTCTAAATTCAAAACATATGATGACTTTAGTACTAGTCAATACTATAATGCATTTGTTAAATTTGGCAGGCATTGTCAATCCATACGTGCTATTAATATTCGTGGATTTATCGACTTTGTTATTAAAGAAAATAAAAAACTGGATTGGTGGACCAAGGATGAAATCTACCAAACATTTTTAGCAGGAAATCTTCGTAAAGAGAGTGTGCAGGATGCACTAGAGCGAAGTCTAAATACTATGATAGCATGGGCTGACGAGAATGATACAGTATTTAATTATTACTTCTCACACGCTAATACAAATCGTATTGTGCATGATATTACCAGTGGTAGAATAAGTAGCTGGGTAATATTTAACAGCGCCACTGGCATTGAGATGCTAGATAAATTGAATGGTGAACAGATAGAGATGGTCTTCCCCTACATTGATCCAGATTTTTGGAAACGTAAGTTTGTCGATTACTTTGCAGACACAGAATGGGTCAAACATATTTTAACAGAAGCAACATTATGAAAATATTAATATTTGGATTACCCGGAAGCGGGAAAAGTACACTAGCTGAGCCGTTTGCAGAACTGATTGGCGGCGTGCACATCAATGCAGATGCGGTTAGAACAAAATATGATGATTGGGACTTTTCTATACAAGGACGGATTAGACAAGCCCAACGTATGCGATATCTATCAGATGGGGTTGTTATGGCTGGTAAAGTTGCCATAGCAGATTTTGTATGCCCGACAGAAGCGGCACGATTAGAATATAACCCAGACTTTACAGTTTGGATGAATACCATTAGTGAGGGCAGATTTGAAGATACAAATGCAATGTTTGAACAGCCCCCAACATGCGATTACGTAGTAAGCAAATGGTTTACTGATACTCATGATCAACTAATGGCAGTTGTTAAAAAATATATGGATAGGAATACAATGCAATGATGTTTAATAATCAAAAACCCACAGTACAGATGCTAGGAAGGTGGCAACCCTGGCACGACGGACATACTGAACTATTTAAACGAGCAGTTAGCATAACTGGGCAAGTTGCGATTATGGTACGTGATGTTGAAGGTATCATCGGAGATGCTGGGGATGGAAGAACAAAAGCGCAAATTGATAATCCGTTTAAGTTTGACGAGATTGTTCGTAATATTAGCCATGGACTACAAGAGCACGGCTACGCATTAGGTGATGAATACATTATTATCCCAGTTCCTAATATTGTTGATATTAGTTATGGCCGAGGCGTAGGTTATACCTTTACAGAACATGACTTGGGTGCTGATGTGCATGAAATTAGCGCAACAAAGATACGTGCAGAAATGCGTGATAGTGGTGAGTTAGCGCCTATTGAAACTGTAGCAGTATTGGGCGGCGGGAATGAGTGATTTACCAGATATTGACATAGATTTTGCTGATCGTACACAGGTATTGGGACTTATACCTCATACTCCGGCACGTTTAGAAACTAATAAACAGCATAATACTGGGGTATACTTTACAGATATCCCACGTAGTGTTGACGGTATTGCTACAATTGATCACAAACGTGCAGAAGAGATGGGCTACTTTAAATTAGATATGCTTAATGTTGGCATATATGCAGGCATACGTGATGAAGTACATTTAGTTGAACTCATGACACAGGAGCCAAATTGGAATAGGCTATGGGAAGATAAAGTTTTTTGCACAAAGATAACTCACATCGGTAATCATTATGAACTAATACGTAGTATGAAACCAGACAGTATTCCACGTATGGCGATGTTCCTAGCAGTGATGCGCCCAGGAAAAACAAATCTACGAAATAAGCCCTGGAAAGAGATTGCTAAAACAGTATGGGATCGTAATGTGGATGGGTTTACGTTTCGCCGTAGCCACGCAGTTGCTTATGCCCACCTAGTTGTCGTTCACGCGAACTTACTTGACTCGCTTAACTAACTGAATATTGCGGCGTTTACCACGTTTGTTAGTAAGGCTTTGTATACTAACACTTGGACCAAACTTAATTTCACAATCTTTAATATTAAGACTTACCATCGTAAATTGAAATGGTGCCCAATCAGTGCGTAAAAAAAGATTAATTGGAATCTGTCTGTTAGATTCCCACCACCATGTTTCTGCTAATTGCAGATAACTCTCTTTTTCGTCTATTGTTCTGCAACGACTTATGTCATACATACTCAAAACGGTATCGTCATGGTTTTGGATAACCCCAACGTATTCTTGATTGCCATAAGCAACAAGGCTTAGGAACGGATATTTTTCTTTAAGATCTTTTGTTATGTCCATTTTTCGATAAATACATATATGACTGCTATTACAACATACTTATACAAACAAAATCATAAGGTTGTGATTGTTGATTCAGGAGTTAATAATACAATGAGCATGTTTTACACACCAAACATCAAAATATTCCGCGGAATTAACAACGATATACGATGTAATTTTGTGAACAGAGATCAGAAGAAGACTAGTTTAACAGACAAAACTGTTGTTTTTATTATGATTGATAAAGAAAACAGTACGGCCTACTTGGAAAGAACTGCTACTATCCTGGATGCACCTGCAGGTATTGCTGAAGTTAAAATTTTAGACAGCGATTTGTTTAATTTAGATGCAAAATATTATACATATGCATTTAAAGTAACTGACGGAGAAGGCAATATACAGATTGGTTATAGTGATGATAACTATGGTGCTAATGGCACAATAGAACTAGTAGAAGGTGTATACCCAACTTTTAAAGCAAGTACCAGTGAAGATTTCGGCGGTGGAAGCGTTGGATCAACTATTACACTAGATCCTTACATAAATCGTAACATTGCTCAACACACTGCACAGGTATACTTTGGTAGTGCATTTACAGGCACACTAACAATTGAAGGTAGTCTTAGTCCTAGCCACAGCGCACTATCAAACAACGAATTTGTCACCATAAGCACTGAAACATACACGGGGCAGAGCAACTCAGTTATGGTTAACTGGAATGGTATATACAGTGCGGTCCGGTTCAAACGCACCACAACAACAGGAACCCTAAGCAAAGTACTGTATAGACCCTAATGAAACTTGTTGGATTTGGCTGTAGTTTTACCTATGGCAGTGAGCTATTAGATCCTGATTTAGTGGAAGGTGATGACGGCCATCATTATGACAACATTCCATATAGAGAGAAACACTGCTGGCTAGGCCAACTTGCTGAAATGCTGGGTTGCAGTTTCGATAACCGTGCAAGCCCTGCAGGAAGTAATTTGTTCATACAAGAAGAATTTGGTGATTGGTTTGACATGCATTCTCCAGACGATGACGATATAGTATGCATAGGATGGACCAACCATTTGAGAACGAGTTGGTGGAACGATGAAGAATTTCGTTGGATGCACGATGGATTTATTAGGTCCAAGGATGAAAAATACTTCCATGCGAGTTTTAAAGAGTGGATAACTTTAAGTTACGGTAGATGCGCCCAAGCAACTAATCATGCTAAACTATTTATTAATAGTGTTTGTCAAGTAAACAATATAAAAATTATTCAGTTTAATGCATTGGATAACATTCCTACTCAGTACAAGTTTCCTAACTACCACCAAGGCGATCAAAATATGCAGGATGTATTGCGGAAAGAAACCATAAATTTAGAGAAGAATTTCTTAGCATTAGGCGGACATCCTAACGAAGCGGGCCATAAACATTATGCTAAAATGTTACACTGTTGGGCAGAAGTTAAGAAGATACTATGAAAAAATTATGGCAATATGGATGTAGTGTTAGTTTGGGAGAAGAAGCAACTAGACCATATGGTTTATTGGTTAGCGAATATTTAAATTATGAATTTATTCAACAAAGCGAAAGTAGTTCAAGTAATTCCCACATTGCGCTTAAATTTTGTGAGCAGTACAAGCAGATTACTACTAACGATCTAGTAATATTTGGATGGAGTCATCCTAATAGACAAAGTTGGTATAACAAAAAAACTGAACGTTGGGAACACATGAATTATGTGCAAGGAAAGAAGAGAGGTAGTGCATTAGTAGATAGTTGTAAAGATTACCTAGTAAATCAACATAGCGAATACATAGAACACTTGCACACTTGGTATCCTCGTCATATTGTAGAAACTACATGTAATTTAAATAACTTACGCTATATGCATGTTGATTGTGTCCCTGGCATGGTCACCAAATTAGGTGCTGTTGGGGATAATAAGGAAAGTAAGTCAAAGTATATAGCGGATCATTTACACCCAAATGACTTAGGTCATGTGCAAATATTTCAATTGATTAAATCGGAATTAGATAGTATAATACATATATGAACTCTATTCAGCAAGTAGTATTTGATCACTTGCCCAAACATAAACGCAGTTCCAGCGGATGGGTTTCGTTTAATGCGGTGTGCTGTCATCATACTGGCGAAAGTATGGACAAGCGTGGCAGAGGTGGTGTAATCACTGATGGCGAAGGTATTAGCTATCATTGCTTTAACTGCGGCTATAAGAGTGGATGGAAGCCTGGCAGACATATAAGTTATAAGTTCCGTAAATTATTAGATTGGCTAGGCGCCGACGAGAACGAAAGACAACGTGTGGTTGTAGAAGCCTTGCGTATTAAAGAAACTGTAGTTTTAGCAGATGATGAACTAGAGTCAGAGTTTACGATAGAGTTCCCCGAACGAGAATTACCAGTAGACGCAGTACCACTAACACAGGCACCACAACAATTACAAGACTATGCCCTAGAGCGTTGTATGCCTATAGATGAATTATTGTGGAGTAATACAAAACCTGCTAGAATGTATAATAGGGTGATTATACCCTGCACCTGGCAGGGTCGTGTCATAGGATCAACTGCGAGGGCGGTAGACCCAGGCACTAAGCCCAAGTACTTTAATAACTATGAGAATAACTATGTATACGGCATAGACAGGCAGGTGGAGAGTGGAAAGTTTAGTATAGTGTGTGAAGGTATTATTGATGCAATGACTATTGGTGGTATCGCAACACTCACAAACAGATGTAATG
>Ga0209425_10007568_pt1 | contig 10180 bp, 8 predicted proteins | sample COG_05_FD_184749 | JGI IMG/M metagenome (GOLD analysis project Ga0209425, IMG submission 184749) | Pelagic Microbial community sample from North Sea - COGITO 998_met_05 (SPAdes) (version 2) | ecosystem: Environmental > Aquatic > Marine > Neritic zone/Coastal water | place: Helgoland, sampling... | reverse complement strand
AACGCATACCCTTCATTTGTTTGTTCTAATGCTGAATCTAAAAGTTGCTCTTCTTTAATTGGTTGTTTTGTATTTTTTGGATATATGCATGCTGATCCTAAATTTATAAATTTTTTCACACCATTATTTAATGATGAATGAATTAAATTCATTCCAATCATTGAGTTGATATAAATATAGTCGCTTTTATAATTGGAATTATCAAGAATACCTCCTACTCTACCAGCGGCATTAATAACAATTTCAGGTTTTTTTTTATTTATCCATCTTTTTACATCATTTTGATTTGTTAAATCTAATTCTTTTCTAGTACAGCTGATGATATTTAATTTTTTTTTTTTAAACAATCTTAAAATTGCTGACCCAACCATTCCTTCTTGTCCTGCAATAAAAATTTTAGGTTTCACTTTGCTAAAGCATTTTTGTCGATTGCTTGACATAAATTAAATCTGATTTCATCATTCTCTCAATCAATTGATTTATTTTAGTTTTTGGTTTCCACTTTAATATTTTTTCAGCTTTTTTCGCATCTCCAATTAAATTATCAACATCTAGAGGTCTGAAATATTTTTTATCTATCTTGATAATTTTCATGCCCTTTTTTAAACTTGGTGTTTTTGTGGAATTAAAGTTTGTTATTGTGCCCACCTCATTCAAGCCTTTTCCAGACCATTTCAGCTTAATTCCTAGATAAGAGCAGCAACGTTCAACAAAAAATTTCACAGAATATTGCTTCCCAGTTGAAACTACAAAATCATCAGATTTTTTATGTTGTAATATTCTCCATTGCATTTCGGCATAATCTTCTGCATGACCCCAGTCTCTTAAAGAGTAAATATTACCTAGATATAAACATTTTTCTAATCCATGAGCTATTTTTGAAAGTGTCATTGTAATTTTTCTAGTTACAAAAGTTTCACCTCTTCTTTCAGATTCGTGGTTAAATAAAATACCGTTGCTTGCAAAAATATTGTGAGCCTCTCTATAATTTTTTGTTATCCAATAAGCATAAAGTTTTGAAACAGCATATGGAGAACGCGGATAAAATGCCGTATTTTCAGACTGTTTTTTGTTTTGAATTTTTCCAAATAGTTCTGACGATGATGCTTGGTAAAATTTAGTTTTTTTTAATTCTAATGATCTGATTGCTTCTAAAATTTTGAGTGTTCCAATAGCATTTACTTGTGAAGTGTATTCTGGCATCTCAAAACTTATTTGAACATGGCTCTGGGCAGCTAAATTATAAACCTCATCAGGTCTAATTTTTCTAAATAAATTTAATATACAATTAGCATCCATTACATCCCCATAATGCATATAAAAATTGGTTTTCTGATGTGGATCTATGTAAATATGGTCGACTCTTTGAGTATTAAAAACAGAACTTCTTCTCTTTAAACCATGAACTATATAATTTTTTTTTAAAAGTAATTCAGCTAAGTATGAACCATCTTGACCTGTTACACCTGTAATAAAAGCAACTTTTTTTTTCATTATGATATTTTAAATATTTGTTTTGTGAAGTATATCTATATAAGTTCAATGAAAATATCAATTATAACTGTCTGTTTTAATAGTGAAGAAACTATTATTTCAACACTAAACTCTGTATTTTCTCAAAATTATCCTAACATAGAACATATAATAATTGATGGAGGATCATCTGATAGAACATTAGATATAATTAAACAATATCCTTTTAAAAATAAACGTGTCATTTCAGAAAATGACAAAGGAATTTATGATGCAATGAACAAGGGTATTAAAATGGCAAAAGGTGAGATCATCAGTATTTTAAATTCTGATGATATTTATCAATCACCAAATATAATTTCAAATGTAATTAATATTATAAAAAAAAATCCATCAAAAGATATATTTTTAGGTGATGTGGTATATTTTAAAGCAAATAATTTTAATAAAATTACAAGATATTATCACGCAAAATCATTTGAAAGAAAATTACTTTTAAAAGGCTTAATGCCTCCTCATCCAGCCTCATTTATTAGAAAAAAAGTTTATAAAAAATATGGTCTTTATCAATCAACATTGAGTATAGCTGCAGATTTTGAAATGTTTTTAAGACTTATTTATATGAAGAAAGTTAGTTTTTTATCATTAGAGAAAATAATAGTTAGAATGCGAGCAGGAGGTAAATCTGGAAAAAATTTAAAAACATATTTTACAACAACAAAAGAAATAGGTTTTGCTTTTCAATTCAATAAAATTAAGATCAGCTATGTGAAAATACTTTTAAGACTACCAGGTAAATTATCACAATTTTTTTTAATTAATGAAAGAATACTAAAACCTTCGTTTAAAAAATTTAAAAATTTAATAAAAATTAAAAAAGAGAATAAATTTAAAATTTTAAAAAAAATTGATAATATTTTAAATATAAAAAATTTTATTTTATCTGGAATGAACCTAGCTTTTTTAGGATATTATTGTAAAGGCGATGTCTATCCATTTAAAAATCTTATACACTGGCCTGATGGTTTATTTGTAAAAAAAGTTTCACAAAAATCATTAAAAATTCCAGGTAGAAAAATTTTAGAGGATCTTAAAATTAATAAAAAGATAAGAAGGATTGTTGTTTTAGGAAATCTCTCAAAAAAAAGTTTAGTATATTTGAAAGGAAAATTTCAAAGAAAAATTATTAATTATCAGGTACCTTATGGAAATATTCATAAAATAATTAATAAAACTAATATAAAATTAGAAGAAAGTGATTTAGTTTTCATTACACTTCCTACACCAAAACAAGAGCAACTAGCTTATCACTTGGCTAGAAAAAATAAAAATTTTAAAATAATATGTATTGGAGCATCAATAATGATAGCTTCTGGTGAAGAAAAAGTTGTACCTAGAATTTTAGAAAACTACGAATTTATATGGAGATTAAGAACAGACACAACTAGGCGTATAATAAGACTTTTTGAGTCTTATTATAATTATATTAAAGGTAAATTATTTTCAGATAAATTACACATTCAGGTAAAAATAATTGAATAAAAAAAAAATATATATTTGGACATGTGATTACTCAAACATGTCGGGTGAGGGAAATTTAGCTAGAATATTTGTAAAAAAACTCAACTATCAATATGAGCCAATAATAATTCAATCAAATAAATTTTTAAAAAAATATAAATTCCTAAATTATAAATATATATCTCCATTGATAGGTGTTATTTATGGCTGGTATCGATTTATACTAGGTAGAAAATTTTCTTATGTAAATTATTTGCCTTTGTGGAACTTTCTAATATTTTTGCTTTTACCACCAAATACAATCTTAGGTCCTATTACAGGTGGATCGAAATTTTTACAAAATAAAAAAAATTTTATAAGAAAAATTATTTTTCCATTATTTTATAAAATGAGTGAATTAATTTTAAAGATAAGAAAAATTAAAGCAATATTTGCTACAGATTTATTAAAGGATCAATTAGATAAAGACTTTTGTAAAAAAAGTGATTTTAATTTTATTTTTAATGCATTAAAAAAAAATAAAAAAAATAAAAAAGATATAGATTTTTTGATTTATTATAGAAAACATAAAAATAAAGAAGACCATTTCCCATTAAAATTTATTAAAAATCTTTTAGACTTGAGATGTTCAGTTCATATAATTGGAAATTATCTTAAACTAAATGGTGTAAAAAATCATGGTTATGTAAATAGAGCTAAATTAAATTATTTACTTTCAAAAACAAAATTCACATTAGGATCAGGTGAGAGCCTATACACCTTTTTTAATATAGAATGTATAAATAATTTTGTTAAAATAATTTTAGACTCAAATTATAATTTTAAAATTAAATTTTTAAAAAAACATTTTTATGTATTAAATTTTAAAAAAATTTCATCTATTAGAAAAATTAAATTTTTTATCAGTGGTAATTATCGATACCGATAAAAAAAATAAAATATAATCAATTCCAAAGACTGCAAAACTATTTTCTGCGATTGATCTAATGATTAAAAAACCTATACAGAATAAAGAAAATTTTTTTAGAAAATTATTATCATTTTTTAATTCTAAATTAATAAATGTTTCTTTAAAACAAAGAAAAATTATAACAAATATAATAATGATAATAGATAAAAATGAAAACAACCCACCTACAAATAAAGCATACATATACAAGTTAGACATGTTTTCACCAATGAACACTCTATCAGATTGTGGGCCTCTACCAATTAACAAATTTTCATTCAAATTATTGAGAGCTTTTTTCCACAGAAAGATTCTACCTGTACTATTAATATCAGAAGTCATTCTTCCGATACCAACATCATTAACATAATTTTTAAAAATATTTTTATTTGTATAAATTTTACTAGTTTCTTCATTCTGAAAAGAATAATCTAATATTTCTGAGAGCTCATTATTTTCAAATTTTTCATTATTCATTAGAAAATTTTTTAATAATTCTTTTGCAACTTTATCAGATGATTCGTTAATTAATTTTTCTAGATTATTTCTAACAAACTTATTCTTTATTTTATATGATGGATCTTTTGTGATTTTTTCCATTTCACTAATAGCTAATTTTTTATAATAAGTTATTCGCCTTTTTTCAGATTTAAGAATTTCATTAATAAAGATCATTCTTAATGAACCATGAATTTTACCTGCATCAGTATCAATTTTTAGAATGTTGTACTTAAATTTTCCACTAATTATTGGAAATGTTAAATGTAATAAAAAACCTAACAAAAATACTATTAATAACTTATAAAACCTTTCAAGAAATTTTTCTTTATTAAAAGGCAGTAGATTAAATAAAAAATATATTAAAACAAATCCAATAACTATTCTACTTTGCAAATGGAAGGTGCAAAATAAAAAAAATATACTAGCTAAATAGATAAAAATGTTAATTATTTTCTTATTAAATTTAATATGGACATATAAAAGGTGAAAAAATAAAAATGCAATAAGCGTTAATCTTCCTAAACCACTTGATCTAGGTATATATGAATCCATTACCTGTCGACCTGGGTCTAATACACTATGACCATAAAAACTAAATGATAGTAAAGGTGATGTAAAAGTATCATATAGTAACATTCCTAAAAAAATAATTGCAAATCCAATAAATACAATTAGAGCAATATAAAAAAAATATTCTTGCAATCTACTGTCAATAATATCAGCAGATATAATTAATAATGGCAAAGAACATCCAGCGATAATCCAGTATATTGAATGATATGTATTTAGTTTTTCTATAGTAAAAATAGGAAATAATTGTAATAAGTTATAGATAATAAAAAGCAAAAAAATTAAATTTTTTAAATTTAAAGTCAATTTAGACCTATTAATGGATAGATAAGCAATACAAATAATTGAAATTATAAACGGACTAATTCCTAAAAAATTTTTAATAAATGTAACCAAGTTAGTTGATGGCCAAAAAGGTGGGTTATTAATTGATAATATTAAATAAAAAAATAAAAAACAAAAAAAAATATTTTTTTTATTAAAAAAATTACTGTTAATCATTTCTTACACCTAATAAAATAAAATGCTTATTATTTAAAAATCTACTATTCATTTCTCTAATTTCTTCAATATTAGTAGTATGCGTTTTATTGATACTTAATTTTAATTTTTGAAAATAATTTAAGTTAGATATTCTTTCAAAATTTTTCTGAAATGATATTAGTAGAAAATTAGATTTAGAAAATAAAAATATCATTTTTTTTCTCAAAGATAACGGCATTTCTGAAAAAGACCAATTTGCTATTATTAGAATTTTTTTTTTTTTTTTTTTTAAATAATCAAATTTTTTTTTTAAAATTCTCAGTTCAGATATTAAACTTATATTATTACTTTTTTTAAAGTCACCTTTGATGCCTAGAGATTCCAAATAATAACTTTGCAACATATTAACTTCGGGTAAATCATATATTATAAAATCTATTTTTTTATTCAAAGTATGAATAATTGAAGCCATACATCCATAACCACCACCTATTTCGATTACAGTATCTACTTTATTTATTTTAGCATAATCAAAAATTTTTTTTAACAAATATACGTGCCTAATTCGATTACCACTTGTTTTTTTATACAAGAAAAAAGGTACAGGATTACCAATCCTATTTTCTTTAAGTAACTTGATCCATTTTTTTGATTTTGCTCCTAAAATATATTTTAAAAATTTCACATTATAAAATCTATTATGTACAAAAAACATTTTTTGTATGAAGCCTATTCTTAAAAAATTACTTAATTTTCCCTTTTTAATAATATCTAAAAGTGAATTACTAAAAATTTTATGTGTTAAAAGTTTTTCATTATTATGTTTTTCTTTATTAATCGCTATAATTTTTAATTTTTTGATTAATTTTTTTTGTCTTTTATTTAACTTTTCGCTAACTAAGTTATGAGGGAATGATAAAAACGTTAAAATAAATCTTAAAAAATTTGAAAATATTATCATAAAATTTCCTTTAAAAATTTCTTATTCTGAAATTTCGCACTATAGTATTCGATAAATTTTGAAGTATTTTTTTGTGCAATTTTTTTAAATTTTTTATTCTTTATGATTGATGATATCACTCTTATGAAGTTTTTATCAGTATCACAATTAAAAGGAGGAATAATTTTTTTATTAAATTCTATTCCTTCAATACCAATTTTTGATGAAACCACGATTGCACCATAACATAATGCTTCAATAATCTTTACTCTAGTTCCATAGCCCTCATTGGAAGGAATTGCTAAACAAACTGAATTTTTTAATAAACTAATATATTTTGATTTGGATACTAAGCCAAAAGTCTTAATCCATTTGTAATTATATGGTAATTTTTTTCCCCCAGTAATGACTAATTTTAAATTTGGATAATAACTTAATAAACTTGGCATAATTTTTTTAACCAATCGGTCAATAACAATTTTATTTGGTAAATATTCATATGAACCAGAATAAAAAATATATTTATATTTAAAATTTAATTTTTTTTTAAATTTTTTAAACAATATAATATTTGGATAAACATAAGTTTTAACGTTATATAATTTTTTTATTTTATTTTTTTCTATAGAAGATACGGAAGTTGCACAATCAACATTTTTATATACATATTTTTCAAATAGAAAACTTAGATTTGTAATAATAAAATTACTATTATTTTTTCTTATTTCATATTCTATGCTATGGCCTCTATAAATAATTTTTACTTTTGGAAAAAGTATTTTTACTAACAATACTAAAATAAAAGTATAACCTATCCAGCTAGCTCCTTCGATAATTAATATATTTTTTAATTTAGAGGAATAAATCTTAATTAAAACTTTTTTTATTAAGAAAATTACAGCTATAAATTTTAAAATATAATTATTTAATAATGGTATTGTGCTTACAATATTTCTATTCTTTATTCTCTTTTGTGCTGATATTTGAAATAGAGTTTTATTTTTTGAAGGTATACTTTCAAAAAAACTACTTATTACAACTGAAGAACCAAAAGTAACTGGGTAAATTGGCAAAAAGCTTGCAACAATAAATTTTGTATTCATTAAATTTATTTAGTATATGGGTATATTATCTAACATGATTAATATTAATTCTAAAATTTATATAAAATTTTTTTCTTTATTAATTTATTTGTATCCATTGACATTAATATTTAGTGTTTTTTTATCAAATTTAATAGTTTCATTAGTATCATTATTTGCAATTATCAACATTAAAGACATCAAATTTAATAAATTTTTGAAAAATAAATATTTTTTGTTATTTTTAATGTTTTGGTTTTATATTTCTCTCAGATCTATATTTTTAGAAAATATATTATTTTCAATTAAGAGCTCTTTTCTTTTTATTAAATATTTGTTTTTTACTTTAACGATTATTATTTTAATTGATCGAAATAAAAATTTTGTTTCTAACTTTTTAAAGTTTTTCTTAATTATATATTTTGCTCTCGCATCTGATGCTTTGATTCAATTTTTTTATGGAAAAAATTTACTTGGTTATAATGCATTAAATATTGAAAATAATAGAATTTCTGGTTTTTTTGGAGATGAATTAATTTTAGGAAGCTATGTTGCAAGACTTTCATTTCTTATAATAGCCTTATTAGCAATAAGTAACTTTAAAGATAAAAAAATAATAATCTTTGTTGTTTTATTTTTATCTTTTATCATTGGTTTAATATCAGGTGAAAGAACTGCACTTGCACTATCTTGCATGTCTATTCTTTATTATATAATACAAACACACTCCATCAGGTCTAATATTAAAATAACAATTCTAACTTCAATCTCAATTTTATTTATTATTTTTTATTCTTTAAGTGAAAAAATTCAAAGCAGAATGGCAATGACATTTACGGACATCCAAACAGCAGATAATATTTTAACTTTTACAAAAGGGCACCAAAGTCATTACGGAACTGCAGTAAATTTGTTTAATGATAATATATTATTTGGTCAGGGAGCCAATATGTTTAGAAAAAGATGTTCAGAAAAGAACTTTTTTGTTGAACCTTATGGTTGTTCAACACACCCACATAACATCTACTTACAATTATTAGCAGAAACTGGGTTTATAGGATTTTTGTTTATTATATTTTTATTTTATAAAATAATTGCTTATTCCTTAAAGCATTTTTACTCTAAGTATATCTTAAAAAAAGTGTTTTTAACTGAATTTGAACTGTGTATATTAACTTGTTTTTTAATAAATTTTTGGCCAATCATTCCTACTGGTAATTTTTTTAGCAGCTCTTTTGGAAACATTGCAATTTTACCAATAAGTTTTGCTTTTTTATCAAATAAAATTAATAAAAATTTTTTTTAATAATATTTTAGAATTTAAATATATTTAATTATATTTGTTTAGTATATGAAATTATTGAACTAAAATTAAGATAAAATTTAAAATGTCTACTAATTACTTTTACTTAGTTTCTCTTATTATAAATTTAATTATTTATATTAATCACTCTAATTTATACAAAATTTATATACCATATGATAAACCTGATAATTTGAGAAAATTTCATAAAAATCCAGTTTTAATTTCTGGTGGCTTAATAATTTTCTTAAATTATATTATTTTTTATCTAAGTTCTCTAATTAGTAATGATTTATTCTTCTTAAAGCTTTTTAATAGCTTTTTTAGCCACACAAGTTTTTTTATACTTATCACATGTTCTTATTTCATTGGTCTTTATGATGATAAAAAAGATATAAATCCTTACTTTAAGCTATTTATTTTAAGTTTGATCATAATTTTTCTTTTAATCACAAACAAGCTTTTCGTGATTACTGAAATCAAATTATCATTTTTAGATACTACCATAAATTTAAGTTTTTTTTCGATACCTTTTACACTTTTGTGTTTTTTACTATTTATAAATGCGGTTAATATGTTCGATGGAATTAATCTTCAAAGTTCAACTTATTTACTTACATTTCTAATTTATTTTGCTTTAAAAGGAATATTTAATCCATTGATAATTTTAATGATTATTCCACTTCTACTATTTATGATTCTTAATTACCAAAATAAATCTTTTTTAGGTGATGGTGGATGCTTTATTTTATCTATATTTATTGGGTGTATATGTGTGGCATCTTATAATTTAAACTATATAAAATTTTCAGATGAAGTTTTTTTGTTAATGATTTTACCTGGTCTTGACATGCTTAGGCTATTTTTTATAAGAATTAGCAATAAAAAAAACCCTTTTAAGCCAGATCGTAATCATATTCATCATTTTTTAGAAAAAAACATTGGATTTGAAAAAACTATTTCTCTCATTATTCTTATTAATTACAGTATTTTAATTTTAATCATGCTTAACATTAGCAACTTGATTATTTTATTAATGCTTCTAATTATTTACTTTATTATTTGGTTTAAGTTTTCTAGAATTAAAAGTGAATAGATAAGTTATTAAATAAATTTACGTGTAAAATTGTTGAAATTTAAGAAAAATAAAAATTCATTAATTATAAAAAAATTAAACAGTATGTTGTCAAAAAAATAAGCTTCATATTATTTTATATACAGTTTAATTATTTTGAAATTTTAGTATATAAATTTTTTTTTGACTCAATTTAATTAACTTAAAGTTTTTTTTGAAATTTATTTATAGAATTTCTTTTATTAATTATTTCTCTTATAAAAACCCAAATTTTAAAAATAGG